>Ga0180436_10002775_pt1 | contig 16393 bp, 13 predicted proteins | sample SS_ome_2_FD_132434 | JGI IMG/M metagenome (GOLD analysis project Ga0180436, IMG submission 132434) | Hypersaline lake sediment archaeal communities from the Salton Sea, California, USA - SS_3_S_2 metaG | ecosystem: Environmental > Aquatic > Non-marine Saline and Alkaline > Hypersaline >...
CCTTCGGCGGTCTCGATGGCGGACAGGCCGAAGGTCTCCGCGAGACGCTCCATGGCCTGCTCGGCGGCGTCGCGGTCGAGCTGCATCTTGCCGCCTAGCGAGGGCTCGATGCGGCCGAGCAGCAGGTTGGCGTCGGTGATGGTCGGCTCGGTGCCACCGAGGCCGTAGCACACCGGGCCCGGACTCGATCCGGCCGACTGCGGGCCGACGCGCAGGCTGCCGCCCTCGTCGACCCAGCCGATCGAGCCGCCGCCGGCGCCGACGGAATGGATGTCGAGCATCGGCACGATGACCGGGATCTCCCACTCGATCTCGTGATCGCGCGTGACCAGGCCCTTGCCGTTCTCGACGATCGAGACGTCGAAGCTGGTGCCGCCGACGTCGGTGTGGATGATGTTGGGGCAATCACCGCGCAGTTCGTTGAGATAGGCCGCGTAGGCGACGCCGCCGGCCGGGCCGGATTCGATCAGCTCCTCGGGGTGCTGGATCGCGGCTTCCACGCCGGTGATGCCACCGCTCGACTTGAGGATCATCAGGCGGCCGGCGAAACCGGCTTCCTTCAGGCTCGCCTCGAGCCGGCTGAAGTAGCGCTCCATGACCGGCATCGTCGCGGCACGAATCGCGGTGGTGGTGAAGCGCCCGTGCTCGCGGAATACCGGGCAGGTACCCGCCGAGGTCACGCAGTAAATGTCCGGGTTGACCTCGAGCACGATGTCGCGCATCGCGTTCTCGTGCGCCGGGTTGACGTAGGCGTTGATGAAGGCAATCGCGACCGACTGGATGCCATGCGCCTTGATCTTCTCGGCGATGGCGCGCGCATGGCCGGGATCGAGCGGGCGCACCACTTCGCCCTTGACGTTCGTGCGCTCGTCGATGCTGTAGCGGTAACGGCGCTTGATGATGGGCTTGGGCTTGGTCTGGTAGGGATCGTAGAGCTGGGCGCGGTGCTGGCGACCGATCTCGATGGTGTCGCGGAAACCCTCGGTCGTGATCATCGCCGCTTCCGGATAATCGCGCGTAATGAGCGCGTTGGTCGCGGTCGTCGTGCCGTGCATGAGGTACGCCACGTCGCGTGCTTCGATGCCGGCCTCGGCGAGCGCGTTCATCACGCCACGCGAGCGGTCGTCCTTGGTCGTGAGGACCTTGGCGGTGACTTCGCGATTATTGCCCTCCTGCCAGGCATAGAGGTCGGTAAAGGTTCCGCCTACGTCGATTCCTACGCGCCACATGGTGCATCCCCCGCTGGTTTGCTGTTCGGTTCGTTCATGGTGGAAAGTCTCAACCGCGCATGCGCTCGGCCTTGGGATCGTACAGGGGCGCGAGCGACGCGCGCGCTCCATAGACCCGGTCGGCCTGCTCGATGCGGTAGCTGCCGCTCGTCACCCAGTCGCTGCTGACACCTTCCTCGCACTGCACGTAGCCCAGCGCACAGGAAGCGCCGAGCGTGTGCGCATAGCCGGCGGAGGTGGTGTAGCCGACCCGTTCGCCGTCGCGCAGGATGGGCTCGTTGTGGGTCAGCACGGGCTCCGGATCGTCGAGCAGGAACTGGACCAGGCGGCGTTTCGGCAGCCCCTTCTCGCGCTGCTCGAGCAGGGCCTCGCGGCCGATGAAGCCGCCGTCCTTGTCCCACGCGCAGGTGAAGCCGAGGCCGGCTTCGAGCAGGCTGTCGCAAGGCCCCATATCGTGAGCCCACTCGCGAAAAGCCTTCTCGACGCGCAGCGTGTTGAGGGTATGGTAGCCGCAGTGCCGCAGGCCGTAGTCGGCGCCGGCGTCGACCAGCTTGTCGTACACGGCGAGCGCCATCTCGCTCGGCACGTAGAGTTCCCAGCCGAGTTCGCCGGTATACGACATGCGCAGCGCGAGCGCCTGCTGGTAACCCACCTCGATCGGCTGCAATGTCCCGAACGGAAACGCCGTGGTCGAGAAATCAGCCGACGATATTGCGCCCAGCAGCTCACGCGAACGCGGCCCCTGCACGTTCAGCATGCACCAGGCGCCGGTGACGTCGGTGACCACGCAGCAGGCCTCCCCGGGCACGTTCTCGCGTATCCACGCGTCGACGTGGGTGGTCGTGAACGCCGGCGTCACGACCAGGTAGCGGTCGTCGGCGAGGCGCGTGATGGTGAGATCGGCTTCGACGCCGCCGCGCACGTTGAGGAACTGGGTGTAGACCGCGCGGCCGACGGCGACGTCCATCTCGGCCGTCGCCAGGCGATTCAGCACACGCGTCGCGTCGCGGCCCTGCACCAGCAGCTTGGTGAACGAGCTCTGCTCGAACACGCCCACCTGCTCGCGCACCGCGCGGTGTTCCGCGGCATTGTTGGCGAACCAGTTCTGGCGACCGAAGCTGTATTCGTAGCGCGGCTCCTGGCCGGGTTCCGCGTACCAGTTGGCGCGCTCCCAGCCGGCCGACTCGCCGAAACACGCACCGGCCGCGGCGATACGTTCATGCAGGACCGACTGGCGCATGCCGCGCGCGGTCTCCCACTGGCGGTTGGGCCAGTGCATCTGGTAGGCGATGCCGAGCGATTCGACGCCGCGATCGACGACATAGGCCGCGTTGTTCTGTACCGGCTGCAGGCGACGGATATCGACGTCCCAGATATCCATCGGCTGCACGCCGTCGTTGATCCACTGCGCCATCACGTGCCCGGCACCGCCGCCCGAAAGTATGCCGAGTGAATTGAAACCGCAGGAGACGAACAGGTTCTTCACGTACGGCGCACGGCCCATCAGGTAGTTGTGATCGGGCGTGAACGATTCCGGGCCGCAGAAGAACTGGCGAATCCCCGATTCCATCAGAATCGGCATGCGCTCCATGCCACGCTCGATCCACGGCTCCATGCGTTCCCAGTCGGGCTGGATCTCGTCGAAGCAGAAATTCTCCGGAATGCCGTCCATGCCCCACGGCGCGGCGACCGGCTCGAAGAAGCCGAGCATGATCTTGCCGGCCTCCTCGCGGATGTAGGCACTGCGGCCCGGGTCGCGCAGGATCGGCAGCTTGTTGTGCACGCCCTCGATCGATTCGGAGATGAGGTAGTAGTGCTCCATGGCCTGCAGCGGGATGTCGACGCCGATGCGGCGGCCGAACTCGCGCCCCCACATGCCCGGACACAGCACCACGACGTCGGAGCGGATGTCGCCGGCAGCGGTGCGCACGCCGGCCGCACGTCCCTGCTCGATGATGACGTCGTCGACGGCGGTGTTCTCGAAGACCTTCACGCCGCGCTGCCTGGCACCCTTGGCCAGCGCCATCGTCACGTCGGCCGGATTCACGCGGCCGTCGTTGGGAAAGTAGAAGCCGCCGACCAGGTCGTCGACGTAGGCGAGTGGGAAGAGCTCCTTGATCTCGCTCGGCGTCACCGCGTGGTTTTCCACCCCGAAAGTGCGCGCCATCGCGCAGCCGCGCAGCATCTCCTCGCGCTTGTGTTCGTCCATTGCGAGCTGAATGGACCCGCAGCGGATGAAACCGGTCGCCTGGCCGGTCTCCTCTTCGAGCTCCTGGTAGAGGCGCAGCGAGTAATGCGCGAGCTCGGTCTGCGCCTCGGTGTCGCGCAGCGTGGTGATCAGGCCGGCCGCGTGCCAGGTCGTGCCGCAGGTGAGCTGCTTGCGCTCGAGCAGCACGACGTCCGTCCACCCCAGCCGCGCCAGGTGGTAGGCAATCGAGCAGCCGATGATGCCGCCGCCGACGATGACGGCGCGAGCGTGGGTGGGCAGCTTCGCTTCGCTCATGGATTCCCCTTGTGTATGGTGCGGGTAACGGTAGGCCGTGGGGACGGCGGCGACGGCGTCGCCACTGGCCCGCGATGACGCAGCACCGGGCCGTTGTGTTCAGAGGCTAGCACAAAAGTGAAATTTGTGTGATTTATTTTCACAATTGAGAAATTTCAGGCGCAAATTTTGAATTGAAGTCCGATCGCGACAATAATTCCCGCATTATTTAAGCAGGAGCGCGGCGGCACGCCGTCCCCGGACCATGAGTTCCACGCCACCATCCGGCTCAGCGGAAGCAGCGACCGTTGCATCCGACACGGCCGCGACGACCGGCCGCGCCGCCGATACCGCGGAGTTCGACGGTGCGGAGGTCCGCGCCCTGCGCAAAGCGCGGCAGCTGCCGCTCGTCGAGCTGGCCCGCCTGAGCGGCCTGTCCGTCGGCTACCTCAGCCAGATCGAACGCAACCGCTCGACGCCGTCGGTCAAGGCCCTGACCGCCATCGCGCGCGCACTCGGCGTCACGGTGGGCTGGTTCTTCAGCGGCGGCAGTGCCGGACCGCGCGAAGAGAAAGGCTTCGTCGTTCGGCGCGACAACCGGCGCCGCATCATCTTCCGCGACGGTTTCGTCGATTACCTGCTCTCGCCCGGCCTGGATGGCGCGCTCGAGCTGCTGATCAGCCATTTCAAGCCTGGCGCGACGACCGGAGAACCCTACACCCACCGCGGCGAGGAAGCCGGCGTCGTGCTCAAGGGGCGTCTCGAGGTCACCGTCGGCGAGCGCTGCTTCGTGCTCGAGGAAGGTGACAGCTTCGAGTTCGCTTCGAGCGAGCCGCACGGCTATCGCAACCTCGACGACGGCGAGACCATCGTTATCTACGCCATCACGCCACCCTCCTACTGACCGGCGCGGGCCGGGCGCCTGCGGCGTGCGGCTTTACCTTGCCGATCAGCCACCTGCGGCCGTTGCGCTGCGACCGTACGCGGCCATGCGCGCGGGTATGTCCTTGCGAGCCCGCAACGCGGGGTCGACAATAAAGACAAGACCACCCGGGAACGGGGAGAACCATGATGGAAGAGCGCACGATACGTCACATCATCGATGGCCAGCAGGTCCTCACCACGCAGGTCGGGACGAGCGTCAGGAAAGCCGCGCAGACCATGAAGGCCCAGGGCGCCGGCGCCATCCTCGTTCTCGACGGCGTGAACCTGGTCGGCATCTTCACCGAGCGCGATGCGCTCTACCGCGTGCTGGCCGACGGCCTCGATCCGAACACCATCACGGTCGGTGACGTGATGACGCGCGATCCGACCACCGTGCATCCGGACAGCCTGTTCAGCAGCGCCCTCGAGATCATGCACGTCGGCCAGTTCCGCCACGTGCCCGTGGTGGACCAGGGCCGACCGATCGGCATGGTCTCCTCGCGCGATGCGATGGGCGCCGAGCTCGAACAATTCATGTACGCCGTGATCGTCGACGAGCAGACCCGCGACATCCTGGCCTGAGCCGCGCGCCATCCTGCCCGGCCAACCGGCCGATGCACCCGGGGGTTCGTGTAACCGGGGGCTTCGTGTAAATTGACTCCGCCGCGCGCCCGTCACCACGACGGGCCGGCATTCCGGGGGAGTCAGCATGAAAATCAAACGTCCCACGCTCGACGACATCGAGCTGATCGCGAGCCAGTTCGGCCTCGAGCTGTCGGTCGACGACCTCGCGTCCTTCCAGGGCCTGATGGAAGGCCCCATCGCGTCGTACGAACGCCTCGAGGAACTCACCGAGCCGAAACCGGCGGTGAAGTATCCGCGCACGCCGGGTTATCGCCCGGAACCGGCCGAGAACCCGCTCGGCGCCTGGTATTACAAGTGCGCCATCAGCGGCGCGCGCAGCGGCAGGCTCAAGGGCCGCACCGTCGCGATCAAGGACAACGTCTGCGTCGCCGGCGTGCCGATGATGAACGGCGCTTCGGTACTCGAGGGCTACGTGCCGGACGTCGATGCGACGGTGGTCACGCGCCTGCTCGACGCCGGCGCCGAGATCGTCGGCAAGGCGGTATGCGAGAACCTGTGCTTCTCGGGCGGCAGCCACACCAACGATACCGGCCCCGTGCGCAACCCGCACAATCCCGAACACTCCACCGGCGGTTCCTCGGCCGGCAGCGCGGCGCTGGTCGCGAGCGGCGAGGTCGACATGGCGGTCGGCGGCGACCAGGGTGGTTCGATTCGCATGCCGGCAAGCTGGAGCGGGGTCTACGGCCTCAAGCCGACCCATGGCCTGGTGCCCTACACCGGCGCGTTCCCCATCGAGATCACGCTCGACCACCTCGGCCCGATGACGCGCACCGTCGAGGACTGCGCAGTGATGCTCGAAGTCATGGCCGGCCCCGACGGCATGGACCCGCGACAGCAGGGGCACAAGGCCGAGCGCTACAGCAAGGCGCTCACCGGCGAGGTGTCCGACCTGCGCATCGGTGTCGTCACCGAGGGCTTCGCCTGGCCGGGCCAGTCGGAGACCGACGTCGACGAAGCGGTGCGCAGCGCCGCGCAGTCATTCAAGGCGCTGCTCGGAGTCGACGTCGAAGAAGTCTCCATCCCACTGCACCGCGACGGTATCCACATCTGGAACGGCATCGCCGTCGAAGGCGCCACGGCCCTCATGATCAAGGGCAACGGTATGGGCACCAACTGGAAGGGCTGCTACAACACGAGCCTGCTCGACGTCTTCGCGCGCGGGCGCCTGACGCGCCCCAACGATCTCTCCGAGACGACCAAGCTGGTCATGCTGACGGGGCAGTACATGGAGGACACCTACCACGGCCGCTACTACGCCAAGGCCCAGAACCTCGCGTGGAAACTGCGCAATGCCTACGACGCGGCCTTCGAGCAGTACGACCTGCTGCTGATGCCGACGACACCGATGAAGGCGACCCGGATCCCGGCCCGCGACTGCCCGCGCGAGGAAACCATCGCGCGCGCCCTCGAGATGCTCAACAACACCGCGCCGTTCGACGTCAGCGGTCACCCGGCGATGTCGGTACCGTGCGCGAAATCGAACGGCCTGCCGGTCGGCATGATGCTGATCGGCCGCCAGTACGACGAAGCCACCGTGCTGCGCGCCGCGCACGCCTTCGAGCAGACCGGCCAGTACCGCCTGTGACTACCAGGCTCGGAGAAGCGCGGACGGGCGCCGCGCGTGCTCGTGCCGGAGCAGGCGGCAGGGAGCGCGCCGCCAGCGGCGCCTGCGCGCCGCGCGGACCCACGCGTCGCGCATGAACGGCATCCACGATCTCGGCGGCATGCAGGGCTTCGGCCCGGTCGAGCGCGAGCGGGACGAGCCGCTGTTTCACCATGACTGGGAGAAACGCGTGTTCGGCCTGTTCATGCCGAGCTTCGCCGCCGGCATGTTCTGCGTCGACGAATTCCGCCACGCCATCGAACGCATGGGCGCGGCGGAGTACCTGCAGTCGAGCTATTACGAGCACTGGCTGCACGCGCTCGAGACCCTCGCGTTGGAGAAGGGCCACGTCACGCGCGAGGAACTCGACACCGCGCGCGCGGCGGCGGGTAGCGCCCGCACGACACCGGCGTTGAGCGCCGCGGCGGTACCCGCCCTTGTCGCCACGGGCGCCAGTGCGCGCGTCGATGCCAAGGTCAAGCCGAAATTCCAGGAAGGCGACATGGTGGTGGTGAAGAACATCAACCCGCCGACGCACACGCGGCTGCCGCGCTACGTGCGGGACAAGCTCGGCTGCATCGATCGCGACCACGGCGTGTTCGTGCTGCCCGATGCCGCCGCGCACGGCAAGGGCGAGAAGCCCCAGCACTGTTACAGCGTCTACTTCAGCGCGCAGGAACTGTGGGGGCCGAAGGCCTCGCGCAACGACTCCGTCTATGTCGACCTGTGGGACGACTACCTGATGCCGGCGTGATCCGCCTTGTCGCATGAACAGCGCGCGACACCTGGACGCGACGACGACACACGGAATCCCGCGGTGACGCTCGCCATCGACGACGTTCTCGAGGCGACCAACCGCCGCTTCGAGCGTGTGCGCCACCCGCGCGGTGCGGCTGCCGATGCACCGCACCCGGCGGCCCGCGCGAGCGCCGAGAGCGTGGCTTACATCGATGCGTTCTGGCCGCATGTTCATGCCGCGATCGAAGCCGATCCGGAACGCCTGGGCCTGTCCGCGACCGTCATGCGCGACGGCAGCGAGCACGTCATCCGGGCCGCCGACATGCGCGAGGCCATGCTGGCCGATGCGCGCTTCGCCGCCGCGCCGGACGAGAAACTGCGACGCGGCACCATCATGTCCGCCATTGCAGTGATGAGCCAGAACCTCAACCAGGCGACGGCGACCTGGGCGGCGGATCTGACGAGCCTGCCGCGACGCTGCCCGCTCGACTACCTGGTCGATGCGCGCCGCTTCGTGTCGCTGCGCATGCTGCTGCCGCTGCGCGGCGAGCAGGCCGACCGCGTCGGCGGCAACGCGCCCACGCTGGTGATGGGCGGCACGGCAACGGCGCTGACGATGTGCTGGAACCTGCTCGCACAGATGCCGCGCGCGTGGCGCGAGCTGACCGGCGCACCGCTCACGGGGACGGACGCCGAACGGCTGTGGGCCGATACCCGGGAACTCGTGTTTCGCCTCGGCGGTGGCAGCCTCGCCGCCTTTGTCGCGCTGGCGAGCGCCTGTTCCTCCCAGGCCGGCGCGATGATCTGGGACCGCGCCGGCGAACTCGGCCTGGCAATGCGCGACGGGCGCCACGTGTGGACCATGACGCCGGCCCTGAAGCGTTACTACGACGAGATGCTGGCGGAAGTCGCGGCCGCCCAGCAGGGTCACTACGTCGGCTGCGCCGCGTTGTACGCGCGCGCGCCGGCGCTGCCATTGGCCGAAACCTGGGCCGACCCGGTCGATACGGCGCGCGAGCAGCAGGTGCTGGCAGAGCTGGTCCGCTGGATCACCGCCGTCGCGCGCGCCTACTACTTCCCGCTGTTCGACGCCGCCGCCAGCACACGCTGAGCGCGGCGGCCGGGCGAGGCACGACATGAACGCAAGCGCGCCGGCGGGCGCCTCACGTGGCGCGGTCGAGATCGCCGTGTTCGCATTGGTCGGGGCGGCCTTCACCAACATTTACGTCACCCAACCGGTGCTGCCCGCACTCGAGGCGGAGTTCGCCGCCGACACCGTGGCCGTCGCGCGCAGCGTGTCCATGGTGCTGCTTGGCATCGCGCTCGCCAACCTGCCGTTCGGTTATCTCGCCGACCGCGTCAGCGTGCGGCACCTGATCCTCGGCGGCGGCCTGGCCATCGGCATCGCGGGCGTGCTGTGCGCGCTGGCCGACCGCCTCTGGCTGCTGCTCGCGGCGCGCTTCGGCCAGGGCGTGTTCATCCCGGCGCTGACGACCTGCCTCGCCGCCTACCTGGCCAAGACGCTGCCGCCGGCGCGGCTCAACGTGGTGATGGGCTCCTACGTCGCCGCGACCGTGCTCGGCGGCATGCTCGGGCGGCTGCTGGGCGGCCTGGTGCAGCCGCTGGCGGGCTGGCGCGTCGCCTGCCTCGTCGCCGCGGCACTGGTTGTCGTCGCGACCCTGGTGGCGCTGCGCTGGCTGCCCGCCGCCCCGCACACCTTCGGCGGCGCGCATCGCAGCGTGCGCTACCGCAGCCTGCTCGCACGGCCCGAGTTGTGGCGCGTCTACCTGTGCGGCGCGGCCGGGCAGGCCATCTTCTCGCCGGTGTTCAACACCATCGCCTACCGCCTGACCGAACCCGTCATCGGCCTCTCGCTGGCGCAGGCCAGCCTGGTCTACCTCGTCTACCTCGTCGGCATCTACATCGGGCCGGCCTCGGGACGGCTCAGCAACCGCCTCGGCAACGGCAACACGCTGGTCGCGGGAACGGTCGTGCTGATGCTCTCGCTGGTGTTGCTGCTGGTGCCCGCGGTGAGCGCCATCGTGTGCGCCCTGGTCGGCGTATGCGCAGGCTTCTTCGCCGTGCACGCGGCCGCGGTCGGTGCACTCAATCGTCGCCTCGAGGCCGGGCAGGGCCGTGCCAACGCGCTCTACGTGCTCGCCTACTACCTCGGCGCCGCGCTGGGCGTGAGCTGGTCGGCCGCGGTCTATCAGCAGGCCGGCTGGCACTTCCTCATCGGCGTTGCACTGCTCATCGCGCTGGTACCGCTGGCCATCGGCCTCGTCGAGCGACGCCGCGACAGCCGCCAGGCCGCCTGATTGCCGCGGTCCTCAGGTGCGGTCCTCAGGTGCGGTCCTCAGGTGCGGTCCTCAGGTCGGCCGTGCCGGCCCGGGCAGGCGCACCGGGCGATTGACGAGCATCACGCCGGCGAGCACCAGCAGACCGCCCACCAGCACCGCCGGCCCCACCCGCTCGCCGAGAAACAACGCTGCCGACAGCACGCCGAAACAGGGCACGAGATTGATGTAGATGGCAGCGCCGACCGTGCCCACCGAAGCCACGGCCTGGTAATACCACAGGAAGCCGAGCGCGGATCCCAGATAGCCGAGGAAGAAAATCAGGCCGAGCGCGTGTGGATCGCGCGCGATGGCCAGAGTCACCGACGGCTGTTCGACGAGAAACGGCAGCATCATGGCGACGCCGGCGAGCGACGCATAGGTCGTCACCAGCAATGGCGAGTACTCCTCGAGCAAGTCTCGCCCCACCACGGAATAGACCGCCCAGGACAGGCCGGAAAGAAAGATCAGCATCTCGCCCCAACCGAGATCGAGCGCACCGGCACCGGCCGGGCTGCCGCCGGTCAGGACATAGCTCGTGCCGAGAAACGCGAGCACCACGCCGAGCACGGCGAGGCGATCGGGGATGCGGCGGTAGCAGACCACGTCGAGCACCATCACCTGGATGGCGATCAGCGCAAGGATGATCGACGCCGTGGTGGCACTCGTGTACTCGAGCCCTTTGTACATCAGCCCGTTGTGCAGAAAGATACCGCTCAGGCCGAGCAGCGCGAAGCGCCACCAGTGACGCCGGGGCACGCGCACGAACTGGCGGGCACTGGCGAGAAACCAGGCGAGGAACAGCGAGGCGACGAGAAACCGCGCGCAGACCACGACGACCGGCGCCTCGTAGGAGGCGAGCACGCGACCGATGGTCGGCGTCACGCCCCAGAAGACGGTAGCCAGCAACAGTTTCAACTGGACCGGCACGGCAGCTCCGGCCGGGTCCGGCCTGCGATGTAGATCATCCTGCGCCCTCCCCAATGGCCGCGGCGAAAATGGTAACCTCGCAGCCCCTGCGGCGCGAATCACATCGATCGTCCCTCGCACCGCGCCGATCTTGAGGAGGTGCTTGCGTGCTGATGGACGGAGCAGAATACCGCGAATCCTTGCGCAGCTACCGGCCCCGCGTGTTCGTCGACGGAGATGCCGTCGAGTCGGTTGCCGACGAGCCGCGCCTGCGACCCGGCATCAACGCGATCGGGGTGACCTACGATTACGCGCTGAACGCCGCGCACGCCGCGCTGGCGCGTGCTCCCGGCCTCGCCGCCGGTAGCGAGGTCAACCGCTTCGTGGCGCTGAACCACTCCGGCGACGACCTGCTCGCCAAGCTCGAGTACACGCGCCTGGTGTGCCAGGAAACCGGCTGCGCAATGCGCTATCTCAGCATGGACGGCCTCAATGCCCTGTGGCAGACGTCCTACCGGCTCGACGCGGCGACGGACACGGAGTATCACCCGCGCTTCCGCGCCTACCTCGAGGACGTGCAGCAACGCGACCTGACCGTCGGCATCGCCATGACCGACGCCAAGGGCGATCGCAGCCTGCGACCGCACGCGCAAGCCTGTCCCGATGCCTACGTGCGCGTCACCGCACGGCGCGCCGACGGCATCGTGCTCGCCGGCGTGAAGGCCATCGTCACCTCCGCGCCCTACGTGCACGAGTTGCTGGTGCTGCCCGGCCGCGCCATGGCGCCCGAGGATCGCGACTTCGCCGTCGCCTGCGCGGTGCCGGTCGATGCCCCCGGCCTGACCATGATCGCGCGTCCGGCCGGCCGTCCCGGCGAATCGAAGGCGCTGTTCAGTGGCAAGTACGGACAGACCACCGCCGTGTGCGTGTTCGAGGACGTTTTCGTTCCCTGGGACCGCGTGTTCCTGTGCGGCGAGACCGAGCACGCCGAGTTCCTCACCAAGTCATACGCGACCCACCATCGTCATACCTGCATCGGTGCGCGGGCCGGCTTCGGCGACCTGCTGATCGGCGCCGGCGCAATGATGATCGAGGCCAACGGCCTGTGCATGCGGCGCAACACGCACCTGCGCGACACCATGGTCGAGCTGATCAAGACCGTCGAAGGCTTCTATGCCTGCGGCGTCGCGGCGTCGGTCTACGGCGTCGAGGACCCGGCCGGTAACGTCGAGCCCGAAGCGGTCTTCTCGAACATCGGCAAGCTTCTGCTCGGCAACCAGATCTACGACATGCACCGCCTCGCGCACGAGGTTTCCGGCGGCCTCATCGTCGCCCTGCCCGGTCCGGACGAAGACCACAACCCGGAGACCGCGGCGACGCTGGCCGACGTGCTGACCGCGCGCGCCGACATCCCCTACGACAAGCGCGCCCAGGTTGCGCGCTTCATCGAGGACCTGACCGCCTCCGACGCCGCCGGCTGGATGTCATTGATTTCGATCCACGGCGGCGGCTCGCCGCAGGCGCTCAAGGCCGAGATCCACCGGCGCTACCCGATTGACGACCGCAAGCGTCTCGTCGAACGTCTCATCGAGCGCGGCCTGACCGAGGGCAACCCGACCGATGCCGCGGAGCCCGGCCAGTGCTGCGACAGCGGCTGCAGCGGGCGCGGCACGAGCGATCCATGAAGCGCGGACGCAGCGCCACGCCGCGAGCCCGGGTCCCGCGGCACGCGCCGGACCTGCGCCGCGACGGCGTGGCCTGACGGATCGGACACGCCGGCGGCCGCGCCGTCCCGCGACCCGCTTCCGCGGCCATTTCCCCCAGCCAGTTGAGGAGTCCTGTTCCATGACGCGAGTCGCTTTCGTTACCGGCGCCGCCAGCGGCATCGGCGCGGCCAGCGCGCGCCTGCTCGCGCGCGACGGCCACTTCGTCTACCTCGCCGACATCCAGACCGACGCCGGCAAGGCGCTCGCCGCCGAGCTCGGCGAAGCCGCTTTCGTACCGCTGGACGTCCGCCACGAGGAGCAGTTCGAGGCCGCGCTGGGGGCGGTCATGCAACGCCACGGCCGCCTCGACTGCCTGGTCAACAATGCCGCCATCGTCGGCGTACTCGGCCCCATCGCCAGCCTGCCGATGGAGCAGTACGACCTGTCGCATGCGATCATCCAGCGCAGTGTGGTCATCGGTACCAAGCATGCGGCGCGCATCATGCAACCGCAGGGTTCCGGGGCGATCGTCAACATCGCCAGCGTCGCCGGCCTGACCGGAGGGTTTTCGCCGCACGTCTACGCGGCGTGCAAGGCCGCGGTCGTCAACTTCACCGAGTCGGTCGCGCTCGAACTCGCCGAAGACGGGATCCGGGTCAACGCGATCTGTCCCGGCAACGTCGCCACGCCGATCCACACGGGGGTGACCGACGAACGCTGGAAGGCGCGCCTCGAGAAGATCCGCGCCGCGGCCGTCGACGATCAGCCGATACCGCGCATGGGCGAGCCGGAAGAAATCGCCGAAGCCGTCGCCTGGCTCGCCTCCGACAAGGCCAGTTACGTCACCGGCCACGCGCTGGTCGTCGATGGCGGCCTGATGGCTGGCCGACTGTGGCGCAAGCAGCCCGGGTTCTTCAAGGAATACCACCCGGCGCGCGGGTGAAACTCGGTGCTTTCCTGGCCGCACCGGGCGCAAGCGCGCCACCGCTGAACGGGGGATCGCGGTAATGCCCCGTTTCGGCGTGTGCGTGCTGCCGACCGATCAGACCCTGCCGCCACCCGACATCGCGCGCGCGGTGGAAGAACGGGGCCTGGACATGCTGTTCTTCGCCGAGAACAGCCACGTGCCGGTGATTCATCGCAAGAACAGCTATCACAGCGACGCGCTGGTCGAGCCGTTCGCGCGCATGCACGACTCGATCACGGCGCTCGCCGCCTGTGCCGCCGTCACCCGGCGCATCCAGCTCGGCACCGGCGTCTGCCTGCTCACCGAACGCGATCCGATCATCACCGCCAAGGCCATCGCGACCCTCGATCACATCGCCGATGGCCGGGTCGTGTTCGGTATCGCCGGCGGCTGGATCAAGGAGGCCATGGAGCACCACGGTTCGCCGTTCCGCGAACGCTGGCGCATCGTGCGCGAGCGCGCGCTCGCCATTCGCACCCTGTGGCGCGACGACCCGGCCGAGTTCCACGGCGAGTACGTCGATTTCGACCCGCTGTGGCTGCATCCCAAGCCGAAGCAGGTCGGTGGCCCGCCGATCTACATCGGCTCCAACTCGGCCCAGGTGCCGGCGCGGGTCGCCGAGTACGCGGATGGCTGGATGCCGATCTACGACCGCTATGCCGGCGACCCGCTCGACGATCTGCGGCGCGCCTGCGACGCTGCAGATCGCGACTTCGGCGAAATGACGGTGCTGCTCTTCGGCGCCCCCCTCGACGCCGCTGTGATCGCCGAGTTCACCGCGCGCGGCTGCGACGGCTTCGTCTTCCTGGTTCCGCCCGAACGCCTCGCCGAGCTCCCCGCGGCACTCGACGACATCGCCGCGCTGCGCGCGCGCTGCTGAGCCCGCCCCGGCCGCCGCACACACCCGGGCACACACCCGAGTGTCTGACACTTTTGCTCAAAATTTAAGCAAAAGTGTCAGACACTTTTGGTTTGCCGTTGCGCGAGCCAGTGTGCGAGACCGGCTTCGCCGCTCGCGGACCACCAGCGCACACGGGTGTACGGCATCACGACGAGCGTCGGTTCGCCACGGAACAACGGTGTCGTCGCGTACTGCGGATACTTGCCGCGCAGCGCCGCGACCGCGTCGTCCCAACCGGGCGCGTCGTCGACCACCACGCTCGCGCTGACGTCGAGCTTGAGCCACCACAGGGTCTGCCAGTCGTCCGCATAGTGATCGAGCGTCAGGGTGACGGCGGGATGGCGCTCGAGGTGCGCCAGGCGCGCCAGGCGTGCGGACTTCTTCGGTTTGCCATCGACCGGCGAGTAGAGCACGTCAGCGACCCGGGCGAACACGATCGGCAGGGCCTCGGGACGCTCATTGGCGCCGAGCAGCGCGAGTCGCGCGACCGGCGTCGCGTCGAGCAGGGCGTGGACGAGGGTGTCGGGCAGCGCGGCCATGCGCAGATGCTGACGCAGACCCTCAGGCCGACTCGAAACCTTGCGCGAAGGTCCCGCTCGCACGCGCGCGCCGGCGCGCCCCGGGGTCCTCGGGGCCGGCCCGGGTCACCCGACGCAGCACGTCGAGGTAGCCACGCTCGGTCTCGATCCGATCGCCGTAGCCGTTGGCGACGAGGTACTCGCGCAGCAAGGGCAGGCGATGACAAGGCACCCACATCACGAGATGGTGTTCGAGATGGTAGTTCACCCAGTAGGGTGCGACGAATACACGCTCGAGAAAGTTGGCCAGTGTCGTGCGCGCGTTGCCGAACGGGTCGTCGGCCGCGCGTACGCAGGCGTGTTCGGCGATGTTGCGCACGCGCAGCACGAGCTGCTGCCAGGTGAGCAGCGGCAGCAGCCAGAGCGCGGGATAGACCCAGGCGTGCCCCGACAGCACGGCGGCGCCGCACAGCGCGAGGTTGACCAGCGTCTGCGGCCCCAGATGGCGCCAGTAACGCCGCGCCCGTGTCGCGACGGGCAGCGTGCGCGGGCCGAGCGCCTGCGCCAGCTGCGCCTTGCGCTGGGCCAGCCCGGTACGCCCGGTGAGATCGCGCAGCAGCTTGCGTCGGAGGCTCGCCCGGCTGACGGGATAGTGCCCGGTGAGGATGATGTCCGGGTCGGTCGCCCCCTGGGTGTCGGCGTGATGCTTGAGGTGATAACGGCGATAGACGTGTGTATCGGCCAACGTCGGCCAGGCGCAGCACAGCTGCGCGACCCGGCGGTTCAGCGCTGGCGTGCGAAACAAGGCGCCATGCGCGGCATCGTGCATGAGGATGAGCAGGCCGAGCTGGCGGCTGCCGATGAGCGCCACGGCGAGGAGGTAGGTCAGCGGGTTCGGCCACTGCACGACCAGCGCCGCGGAAAGCGCGATCACGCCCCAGGCGTGCGCCACCAGCCAGGCCCCGCGCCAGTCCGAGCGCGCGCGCACACGCTCGAGTTGCGCGGGCGTGAGCAGTTCGGTGGCTGGGGGAACGTGGCGCAAGGGATTCGTCCGCTCAGGGAACCACTGAACAGGGCCGGGCCGAACAGTCTGTGTCCGCGCTGTTCGAGTTCAAGGCGCGACGCGCACGGCATAGCCGGCTATGGCGAAAAGTCGTCATGCCGAAATCGGACAGCGCGGGCGCAAGATGCCGGGTCATGGCTTGTTCGGAGTTTCCTTAGCTGGCGACAGGAAAGGCCTCGGCTATCCGGCGGCGGCCGGTACAGCCACGCCGTGCTGGCAGAGCCCTTATCTTTAGAGTGTAATCGCCCCGTATCGTTCCGGCCAGGAACCCGCGCGCGGGTCGCGAAGATCACCACCACGGCGCAATACGCGCCGCGCGGCGTCGCCTGCCCTTCGGCGCGAGGGCGCCAGCGCCGCTCATCCCGGATCCCG
>Ga0180436_10002776_pt1 | contig 16390 bp, 9 predicted proteins | sample SS_ome_2_FD_132434 | JGI IMG/M metagenome (GOLD analysis project Ga0180436, IMG submission 132434) | Hypersaline lake sediment archaeal communities from the Salton Sea, California, USA - SS_3_S_2 metaG | ecosystem: Environmental > Aquatic > Non-marine Saline and Alkaline > Hypersaline > Sediment...
CTCGACGACCGCGCCGGCCACGCCGGGCTCGCCCGTCTGCGGGATCAGGTCCCCGTTCTGGTCTGAGAACACTTTGCCGCGGATCATGCCGGCGCCGCCCTCGGGGGTTGCCGTCGGAGTCGGAGTCAGCGGACCGCCCTGGCGATAGCGGATCAGCAGGCTGGGCCGAATGGCCTCGTTGCTGTTTTCGGCCGAGCCAAACTTGAACTCTTCCGCCACGCTGCTGGTCGAAGTGAGGAGTAGCCCCTCGTTCTCGCCCGGGTTGTTGACCCAGTCCTGCACCATGGCAGTAATATCAAAGTCGAACGGATACGAGTCAAAGGTGCCGGACGTGGCAAAGATCGGAAGCTCAGAGGCGGGCAGCGTCTTGCGATCGGTATCCTCGCCCCCACAGCCGTCCACGTCCCAGTCGTCAAAAGCGGTAGCGCGCTCCCAGTTGGCCTGGCAATCGACCCAACCGCGCTTGACGTCATAGATCTTGCCAATGATCGTGCGATCACCCTGGGTCTGGTGCAGCGTCAGCACCGCTTCCACGATCTGCGTCCCGGGCGGCAACTGCGACACATCTGCCTTGATCAGGATGTTCCATACATTCGGCGGCCGTATCTTGAGTTCGGCGTCGGTGCAGTGGTTGACATCGGTGTTCCAGGCATCGATCCAGGTGTCCCACCAGTCGGTATAGCCGTCGGTTCCATAGCGCAGGAACAATTCCATCACGTCCGCTTCGGGCGTGTTGGTCGGCGTCGGGCTGGGCACTCGCGTCCACTGCGGCGTCGGCGATGGCGCCAGAATGGTCACCGTGCCGTTCTGCTTGGTCACAGTGTGCGGCTCGCCCGGCCCCGCCTCGGCGGCGCAGGTGCCAAAGTTGAGTCCAGTAGAGCCAACTGCTGCCTTGGCCCGGAAGCGCACCGTCATCACAGCCGTGCTTGAGGTAACCGGCGTGTTCTGCTTGGCGCAGGAAACGCGCACATAGCTTCCGCCAACCTGTTGCACTGCCACCAGCGGAAAACTGCCGCCCGGCGTGACACTCAGAGCCTGCAGATAGGTCGAGTTGAAATTCAGAGTCACGTCGACACCCATCACCGGGTTGGACGGATTGGCGTCGACATAGACCACCACATTGAACTCGTTGCCAATGTCCTTGGTCGAGTGCGAGGGCGAGCATCGCATCACCACCGTGCCGTTCAGCCCGACATTGCTGTCGAGACTCGTGCCACCGCCAGTCAAACCGACTGTGACAGGCCCCGACTGGTCATAGTTGTTAGCCAGCATCACCAGGTCGGAGAGCCCAACCTGACCGTCAGAGTTGAAATCGACGGCGCTGGAATAGCCCGGATCGCCTGCCGAGGCATCATAGGCCGAGGCCAGGATGACCAGATCGGACAGGCCCACCTGCGAATCGCCATTGGCGTCGCCCTCGATCAGCGTGCCAAAGTCAATGTCGTGACTCGAGGTCTCTGTGAACACCACGCCCGGCCGCATGTTGGGCAGGCTGCTCATATTGCGCACGGCCACGTCATAGGTACCGGTATAGATGCCGGTCCCCACCGAAAAGTGACCTTGCGTATCGGTCGCCGTGACAAACTTGTAGGCCGGAATCGGATCCCCAACCATGTGCGCCGTCACCTCGATGGTATCGGCCCACTCGGGCGAACCGGGGTCGCCGCGACCCTGAAAAGAGACCGAACCGGCCAACCCAGCCGGGCCCGTAGGCATCGGCGTGCGGGTCACTGTCGGCGTCGCCGTAATCGTCGGCGTCGGCGACTGGGTCGGCGTCAAGGTCGCCGTCGGGTTGCAGACCTTGGGCAGCGAGGGATCGAGCCAGGGATCGTACCCCTGGTTGCTCGTCACCACCAGCACGTCAAACTGCTGATGGCCCACACCGCCCGGTCCGACGCGAATCTCGTTCCAGCCGCCGTTCATCGGAACCGAGTTGATCACATCCCAGTCCCAGTAGCCAAACCCATAAAAGTCGAACGTACCAACATTGCTACCCCGGACCGACACGTTAAACTTCCAGTTGTTCCAGTCAACGCCCTTGCCGCGTCCCCAGATGGTATAGTTGCCACCGCTGGGAACCTTGACCATAAAGACGGCTTCCGAGTTGACACCCCCACCGTCGGTGTCCGTTGGGATGCATACATAGCGGCAGTCAGAGGCGCTGCCGGCGGCTTGCCGGCGCAGCGCGCCCTTGACAGAACCATCCTCGGCCTCGCGATAGATGGTGCCCGGCAGCGGTGTGCCCTCCGGTGTCGGTGAAGGATGCCCCGAAATGCAGGCCAGTTCGGCAAAGTGCCGGCCGAATTCGGTGATCTCTTGGTTATCAGGGTCAAACAGCGTGCCGTTCCAGACGCCATGGCCATAGCCCGAGCTGCCATAGGGCACGTTCAGGGCGAACCAGTTCCAGCGCTGGACCATTCGATAGCCGTCGCCCGGCATACCTAGGCTGGTGCTCGTGGCGTCGAACAGGTACAGGAACGTGTTGGTCATGTACTCGTTGACGCGGTCCACGGTGAATCCATGGTCCTCCGTCTGCATCATGCCATACTCAGAGATGATCAGCGGCTTGTCCTGCTGACCATGGTCCTTCATAAACTGGCGCATATTCTCCACCGCGTCGCGGAAATAGCGCGGGTCATCGATCATGGAGGTATCGAGCCACGACCACGCCTGCTCGGGGTTGGTGCAACCCAAGGGCAGATCGGCGCCGCCAGAGCGCCTTTCCCAGATGATCTGGTTGTGCATGTTCCAGACGTCGACCGGCATCTCGGTGGCACCCGGATGCTGCGCCAAGTAGGCGTCCCAGACCTGGCCAAGCCAGTTCAAACGAATGGGCGAGCCCTGAATGATGCCACCGTTGCCAACGAGCGCCGTGGGATCGCGCCCCTTGATGTAATCGTAAAATATGCTATAAATCTCGGCATACTCGGCTGGGTAGCGGCCGTCGCAAGCAGGCATCAACGGGTTGCCATCCGGCTCGTTGCCGATCAGCCACAACGAGCCGGGATTGGCGTCGATGGCCTGATCCAGCGTCGCCCAGCTGTAGGCGCTCTGGTTATCGAGGTCAAAGTGCTGCTCGCCCACACGAACCGTCTGCACAAACTCCATCCCTTGCGGACGGGGCGGGTTCGCCTTGATACCCCAGTCATGGTACCAGCCGGCGCACAGCAAACTGGTGTCATAGTTGCTGATACCGATCGCGTTGCGATCCAATCCAAAGCCAATGCGCCAGCGTTGCGAGTACGGAACGGGCGTTTCATCGGCCAACAGGTTGGCGCCGTTGGGCTGCGCCGCAACGCTCCCCACCGTCCCCAGACCTGCGCGCGATCCAACAACGCCCAGAACCAGCGCCAATGCAACTCCGACGAGCAGCGTCGGGACGATCCCCGCTTTGAAACGTTGCGCAACGCGCTTGAGGTCAGGTCGCTTTTTCGGCATTCTATCTCTCCCTATCTGCTCACTGGCCCCGGACGGGGCGCAAGCGGCTCCCACTGCTGACGCGCTATCTCCGCGACTAGCGTATGATCAGGGGCAGGCCCAAGGCCGTGCCCATCTGGTTGACAAACGTGACCGAGGCCGGCACCGCGTCCACGCAACGCAACTGGAGCGGTCCACCGACGGCATAGTAGCCAAAGGGGAGCGACTCGTAGACCTCATAGCAGGCCCGTGCCAAGCCCTGCCAGGCCACCGCGCCTTGGGCATCGCTCATCTGGGTGTCGAGCGGCGTACCGTTCGCATCGCTCAGCACCACGGGCACATCGGCCATCTCTTCGCCGGCATCGCAGAGTCCATTGCCGTTGGCATCGTCGCACACCACAACCGAGATCTCGGCATCCTCCGGTCCAGGCGTCAGGGTCGGCGTGGGCGTCAGCGTCGCGGTCGGCAATGTCGGATCATGGTCGCCGAACAGTGCCAGACTCTGCCCGCCACCCACCGACACCCGAATCTCATCGGGAGTCGTCGACACAACACCCGTCGGATTCACCTCGCGCAGCCGATAGTAGGGCGCCGTCAGACTGTCGAACAGACAGGTCCCGTCCACGCCGGTGATGGCCGTCTGCAGCACGTCGCGCGTGGCATAGTCCAGCAACTCGATGGTCACGCCCTCGATGCCCGGCTCGCCCGAGCCCTCTGCCCCATCCTGATCGATGTCGTTATACACCCTTACCAGAATCGAGGCACCCTGCGGCGTAGCCGTCGGTGTCGCTCCTACCGACGTCGTAACCGTCGGTGTCGGGGTCGCGGTCTCGGTTACGCCGCCGCCGTCCACATAGTCGATGCGCAGCGCCGGACGCTGATCCGGATTGCGGTTGCGAGAAGCGGCCAGCGAAAAGGAACCCGTCGAGGCCGACGTGCCCATTACCACCCAGCCAAAGTTCTCCTCTGGATTGTCGAGCATGTACTGGACGCTGTCGGTCACGTCAAAACCCTTGTATACGGCCCGATCGCTGAGCACAATGTTGTCATCGTCGGTCTCGGCACGGTCAACGCCCGGACCATTGCAGCCCTCGGTATCCCAGGCCAGTCTGGCGTCAGAGTGTCTGTAGCGCCAGCTCGCTTCTTGCTCGCTCCACTGCTGCAGCACCCGAAACGCCCCGGTGCCCAGATCGTGCGGCACCGTCCCGATCGGGTGCTCGACGTAGAATACCAGTTCGGCCGCCTGCACCTGCGCGCCGGCGGGAACCTGTCCCTCGAGATCAAAGCGAATCAGTACGGACTGCCCACCAGCGCCCTTGAGACGAAGGTTGCCCTCCTGCGTGGTCGGCAGCCGCGGAATATTCGAATCGATATAGGTATCCTCGGTGCCGTGATAGCCCGGATCCTCGGCATTGGCATCCTGGAGCACCACCCGCGTGACGCCGGGAACAACCGTTGGACTGGGGGTCGAGGTAGGCCCCGGCGTGGCCGATGAGACACGCGTGGGCACAGAGCTGCGAAGACTATTCTGATGAGGTTGAGCCCAGGTGGCACCCGTCTGCGACAGCGCTACGATCAGCGCCAGGAGAAGCAAGGCGACGACGAGTCGCTTTCTAGCACGCCCAACGAGCGCATCGCTAGCCTGGGGGGAATGCTGGCAACGGTGTTGGTCTGAATGCGTCATGTACCCTCCGTAGAACGCAGCACGAGGCCAGTATCGCGCGGCCAATGGTACCACAAATGGCATCATGCTCCAACCATCTGGGCACCCCACCGCACCTGACCAGCCCCAACCAGCCACGCTGCCCGTCGGGCCTCTTGAATCAAGACGTATGGGAAACGTAAAGGTTACGCCGCTTTAGAACAGTTACTTGATTACGCAGGGCAGCCCAACGCGCCATTCGGACCAGACGCCAAAATCCAGGTCCGCGCGCGTCTCACCTGCCTGACCGACCACCGTAATAACCGAGACGCCCCGGGCATAGCTGTCAGGCAGTCTCCCGAGGCCGAGAAGGTACTCGCCGGGGAAAAGTCGGTCAAAGACATAGCCTCCATCCGCCCCGCTGTACTCTGTTTGGAGCACGTCGCCGGTTGCGGTACAGAGGTGCACCTGCGCATCGGCCACACCTGGCTCGCCCACTGATCGCGCGCCATCTCGGTTGCCATCCACGAACACGCTGCCCCCCAGGCTGCAGGGAATCGGGGTCGGCGTAGGCTCGAGTTCGCCCGCCCGTAGCGACCACTCCCATCCGCCCTCATCGGCGACATACCAGGGATTCTGTTCGAACTGCCGCTCGATCACAAAGCGCACCTGAAAAACACCTGACTGTTCGGGCGTGTAGCCCATCTCGAACGGCTCGACGCCCCCGAAAAAGTTCTGCGTATCGGCTGTCACCTCGTACAGATAGGGTTCCTCACCGTCATCATCCACAAACATGCTGACCTTGACCTTGAGATCATAGTTGGTCGCGTCGTGATCGTGGTCGATGGTCAGCGTGGCGGTCATGGGCTCGCCGACGGGCACAGGCTCGCTCGGTAGCGTAACCTCATCGATCCAGGGGTCCTTGCGTTTGAGAATCTTGCCCGGACCATCGTTCCAGTCGTTGGGCAGGATATAGTTGTAATACCAAAACTCTTGCGCGCCGTGGTCCGGCGCCGTGGCGGTCACCACATACCAGGCCCAGTCGGTCAAGGTCACCGTCGCCTGACCATAGGCATTGGTGTGCACCTGATAGAGCAGATCGTAGGTCTCGCCATCGCGAATGGTGACGGTCGCGTCCTCTTTGGGCGTACCGTCGTGGTCCTGCACCGTCACGGTAAACGACCGCTGCGAGAGCAAAGCGCTTTGAGGGGCATAGGCAGCCACTTCCCCGGCGGACCTCGCCATCAGCGCCGCGAGCAGCGCACAGACCAAGACACAGCGTCGCATCCACTCCCCCTAGTAGGCGCCTTCGCCGCGCACCACCGCTCCCAGCGTCCGCGCGATGATTCGCAGATCAAGCCACAACGTATAGTTCTGGACATAGTATAGATCGTCCTCGACGTGCAGGTGCTTGGCCTTGCTCGAGCGCCCATTGATCTGCCACCAGCCGGTCATCCCCTGCGGCACGCCAAAGCGCTTGCGCTGCCACGGCTCATAGTGGGCCACCAAGGAGGGCAACTCGGGGCGCGGACCGACGAAACTCATCTGGCCCGACAGCACATTGGCCAGTTGCGGTAGCTCGTCGAGGCTATAGCGTCGCAAAAAGTGGCCAACGCGCGTGATCCGCGGGTCGTCTGGGCGCTTGTCAAAGACCAGATGGCCTTCTTCGGTTTCCTGAACCAGATCACCCTCGCTCCTATCGGCGCCCTGGCGCATCGTCCGAAACTTGAACATGTCAAACTCGTGGCCGCCCTCGCCCACGCGGCGACTCTTGTAAAGGACCGGACCAGGCGAAGTTAGAGCCACCAGCAGAGCGATCATGAGCAGAATGGGAGAGAGCACGACGAGGGCCGCCAGCGAGAGCGAGATATCGAACCAGCGTTTGATGACGCGATCGATCGGGTCAAGCACCGGCTCCTTGAGGCCGATCAGTACCAGGTCGCCAAACTGCTCCAAGCTCGACCGGTAGTAGATGCTTTCGGAGTAATCAGGCACCACCTTGATATTGACGTCCATCCCCTGCAACACACTTGCCAGCTGCGTCAGTCGGCGGTGCGCGTGCATCGGCAGCGCGATGATCACCTCGCCGATCTCCCGCCCGCGGACTATCTCGGCCGCGCTGTCCAGGTCACCGACCACCGGCAACCCCACACGACGGCTACCCTCCTCTTGCTCATCGTCTGCAAACCCGACAACTTGGATACCCATCCAGGCGCAGGGCGCCAGCGCTTGGGCCACTCGCTGTCCGACATCACCAGCCCCCAGGATCAACACGCGCCGTACCGTCTTGCGTCCCCGTCGCAGCATCGACGCTCTCACAATGGCACGCGCGACCAATCCCAAGACCAGATCCAGGATATAAAAGTAGGCAAACAACAGACGCGAGAGACCACGATACGAAAAGTAGAGCAGTCCGGCCATTGCGAGCGTCGCCGCGGTCGCTCCGACAAAGAACGACCAGATCTCGGCACCCAGGTTGGCGAATCGCTGCGCGTCGTACACTCGAAAAGAGATCAGCGCAACGGCCCACAGCAGCATCGCCATCAGCACCACGGGCCAATGCAAGGCCGAGCCGGGCTCGGTGACAGCCTTGCCCCAGGAAATCGCCAGCCGCAGCCGGCGAGCGACAAGCAGCGCCACAGGGACGCATAGCACGTCCAGTAGGAACAGGGCCAGAATGTACCGGGCGCTAGAGCGACGCAGCATTCGCGCGGACTACCTCAATCTGCACCATCATTCGCGACTACCTGGGGTCACGCCTGCGGCTGAGTGGACGGTCGAACGGCCGGGGCTGGGCCGGCGGCCCCTTCCTCGCGCTGCGACGATCGCGTCGGCAGCGTCGGGACAGGCAACTCGCTCGCCGGCCGGAAGGAAGGGATGCCATCGCGGAGTGCCTCCCACAGCACGTCCATGTTTTCCTGCCGCGCAGCCGCCAGAGAGGCAGCGACGCGCATCGAGAGATGCTCATCCGACATGGTCTGGTCCGACTTGGCGCAAAGCACCTTGGCGTGCTCGGTCGGGACACGCTCCTCACCCTGTCCGAACAGCTCTTCGTAGAGCTTTTCGCCAGGACGCACGCCAGTATAGACGATCTCGATCTCTTCCTCCGGTTCCAGTCCTGAGAGCTGAATCAGATCTCGGGCCAGATCGACGATGCGGATTTGCTCGCCCATGTCGAGAACGAATACCTCGCCGCCCTCGCCCAACACCGAAGCCTGCAGCACCAACTGCACGGCCTCGGGGATGGTCATGAAATAGCGGGTCATCTCGGGATGGGTCACCGTCACCGGTCCGCCCGCCGCGATCTGCCGTTCGAACACCGGCACAACGCTCCCACGACTTCCCAACACATTGCCGAAACGAACCACTGCAAAATGACGCCCTGTTCTCCGCGCTGCAGCCTGCACCTCCAACTCGGCAAGATGCTTGCTGGCGCCCATGACGTTGACGGGGTTGACGGCCTTGTCGCTCGAGATCATGACCAGCCGCTCCGCGCCAGCCAGATCGGCCGCCTCCAGAAGGTTTCGCGTGCCGATCACGTTGGTGGTGATCGCCTCCTCGGGGTTCGATTCCATCAAAGGCACGTGCTTGTGGGCCGCCGCGTGAAAGATCACCTGTGGGCGATGGCGGAGCAGCAGACGACTCAGGCGTTCAGCGTCGCGCACATCGACGATCAACGGCGTCAAGGTTGTCTTGCCCGCACGGGGCAAGAGCGCCGACTGAATGTTATAGATGCTGTTCTCGCCATGGCCCAGAAGCAAGAGCTGCTTGGGCTGGCGCGCCAGAATCTGACGACACAGCTCGGAGCCAATCGACCCACCGGCTCCGGTCACCAGCACCACCGCGCCGGTCAGCGAGCGGTTGACCGCCTCCAGATCGGTCCGCACCGGCTCGCGTCGCAAGAGGTCCTCGATCTGCACCTCACGAATCTGCGCAATATCAACCGAGCCACCGATCAGCTCGAACAGCCCTGGGATCGTTTTGGCCGTCACACCACAAGAGGCGCAGATGGCGCGCACCTGGCGAACCGCCGAACCAGGAGCCGTTGGCATCGCGATGATCACCACGTCGATACCGTGCTGCTTGACCAACCTCGGAATATCGTCGCGCGTCCCCAGCACGCGCACGCCATAGATCGAGGCATGCCGCTTGCCAGGATCGTCGTCCAGCAGGCCAATAGGCAGGTACCCAAGCTTGGGGTTGCTCTGCATCTCGCGCAACATCAATGCGCCGGCATCCCCGGCCCCCATGATCAGCGTCCGACGGGTCGCCAGCGCAGAACCCGCGCGGGACTCTCGCGTGCCTGTGCGCGTCTGCAGCAGTCGGAGCAGCATGCGGCTACTCCCCACAGCCAGGATGTTCAGCATCCACTCCAATAGCAGGATCGAACGGGAGAACACCCGCGCGCCAAAGCGTACCGGCGCCAGAAAGCCCGCTACCAATGCCACGATCACCATCGACCCGACCGTAACCGCCTGAACAATGATGATCAGTTCTTTGACGCTGGCATAGCGCCACCAGCAGCGATACAGGCCAAAGACATAGTAGATAACCGGACGCACCAATAGTACCGTAAGGAAGAAATAGGCATTGAGACGCACGTATGGCCCAATATGCCATAGCGCCTCGTAACGAATCATGAACGAACCCAGTACGCTTAGGAATATGAGCGCCAGGTCCACCAAGACGAGATAGCGTGCACGCTGTCTCACGGTACTCCTCAGGAAAGTGGTCGCGCGGGTAGGAAGACGATCAGGAGTGGTCACCAAGCATTGATTCTACTCGACAACCCTTGAAATAGCCTTGCATCTCGGCGGGGATCGATGAGAATCCTGTCATACGGCACCGATCGGATACCATTATAGCCGCCAAGGGACAGAGACCAAATTAAATCTGCCCCAGACAACGCGACGGGCGCGAGATGACTCGCGCCCGTTACAGATCGGACGTAGACCCGAGGTCGCCCTTGACCCATCAATCGGTTGTTCCAGCTAGACCGAACCGGCCTACGAAAAGACCGCCATCGACGCCCCAACGGTCATCGCCAAGATGATGTTGATGATCAGCACGACCACCCAGCCGATGACAATGGTGATGATCGTCTTGTCGGTCGGCAGATCCAGCGCTTCGCGCGTCGCAAAAAAGCCCAGCACCAGCGAGAGAATCCAGGCTGCGATCCCCACCAGCCAGCCGATGCAGGGAATCACGGCCAGAATCCCCAGCACCGTCGGCGCCGTCGCATAGCCCAGACAACGCGCGACCTCCCAAAAGTCGGCTTCGCCACCAAACAGCTTGGTGCCGACCATCTGAGTCACCCAACTCCACAGCAGCCAGCTGAGCAGCACGCCACCAAGGAGACCGACAAAAAAGCCACCGACGCCGCCGCCGCCGATAGCACTTCCAAGCGACGAGAGCAGCGCCGAGCCAACGACAATGACGCCAGCCTCGATGTTGGCGTTCTCGTCGTGCTCGATCTCAGCCCACACCGTGTGGTCGAACTTGACGATGCGCATCAACCGCTCAATCATCTTGTTCCAATCAGGCATGATGGGTCCCTCCTAGTCAGTGTTTGCTGGAACGTCCCAGCCACCGTCCCCGCTGTCGCGGTGCTCTCTCTCGTCAGGGGCTGGCCTGACGTTTGCGACCAATGTCTTCTGTCGGCGACTGGTGGTCGCAGCCGCCCGCATTATACACATTACGTCGCCGCGTCACCAGCGTTGCGCGGACCACATGCGCCCTACTCATAGCGCAACGCCTGCCGTATGCCAAGGCGCGCCGCTGCCAACGCCGGCATCACACTTGCGAGAACCGCCACCACCAACGCCGCGACCCCGCTACGAGCGAGCGAAAGGAGCGTGATCCTGAGCGACAGGCTGAAGAGCACCCGCTCGAGTTGCCGCGTCAGCAGTAATCCCAGCGGATACCCCATAGCCAGGCCCGCCAGCCATCCCATCGCGACCAGCGTCAGCCCCTGCACCAGGTAAACGGCGACCAATCCCACGTCGCTCGCACCCAGCGCCCGCAGCACGCCGATCTCGCGGCGACGCTCGATGACATTCAGTGTCAAGGTATTGAGCACCCCAAGGACTCCCATCACGGCCACAACCAACAGCATCGCCACCAGAGCAAGCGTCAGCAAGCGCGAGGCCTGCTGAGCAGCTTCGATCTCGTCATAGGCCGGTTGCCCCACCAGCCCAACCGAGCCGTAGGCGCTCTCCAGGCGCGCCAGTGTCTCGTCGACTCGCGCAGGATCGCCACTATCGAGGCCCAGCGCCAGGAAACGATAGGCCTGGCGCTCGCCCAGCAGCCGCGATAGGCTCTCTCGCGGTAGAAATGCCTTGCCGGCCAAGGTTCCCCCCAAGAAGATGGTGTTGTCAATGGCTATGCCCACCACCCGGACCTGGCGGGTCTGTCCTCCGGCGAACATCTCTACCCAGTCTCCCAACCGTACTCCCTGGGCCGCGGCCAGGTCCTGACTGAGCACTACCTCGTCGGCCGCATCGGGTGAGAACCAACGCCCCTCGACCACGTCCTCGCGGTAGAGCGTGGAGGCCGTCGGCAAACCCCACAACCTGGCCGGAGCCAAGGCCATGGCGCCGTCGGCCAGAGCCCACATCTCTGCCGCCTGCACACCAGGAACACCCTCGAGCGAGCGCTCAAAGGCCGGGCCCAACGGCCGCTCGGTCCAGCACCAAGCGTCAGCGTTGTAGGTACGATAGATGTCATCGATGGCCCGATCGACTGCCAGGCGCGCTGCATCCGCACCCAGATAGGTCGCCACCGCAAGAGCAATCACCAACACGGTCAGCACGGTTCGCGTCTTGCGCCGCCAGAGTCCGCGTATCGCCATGGCCCAGAGCGCCGGAAGGCGCATTCCTGCCAGAAACCGCTCTCCAGCCCCCTCGCCATAGCGGCTTGCGATGCCATGGCCCACCAGCGTTTCGGCCACCACCAGGCGCGCCGCCCGCGCCGAGGGCACGGTACCGCCCACCAACGAGACCAGTAGACCCACTGAGACACCCAGCGCCAACGCCCCGGGCACAATGCGAAACTGCGTGGTTGCATTCCCCAGCACAGCGATCCACCGCAAGAGCCACCAGCCTGCCAGCAGCCCGAACGCTATCCCCAAGATGCTTCCGAGTAGACCATAGGTCAGTGACTTGGCAACGAACAGGGCCAAAACCTGCGAACGTCGCCCCCCCAGCGCCTTGATGATGGCAATCTCGCGGACCTGCTCTGAGACCGATGCCGACAGCGTGTTGCCCACCAGTATGGCCCCCAGGACCGCGCCCAGCGTCCCAAAAAGCTGCATGATGAGAAGCAGCGCGTCAAGCTCGCGCTTGCCCTCGAACGCTTCTGGGGAGCGCACCTGTGGCTGGGCGTGCTGCAGCCGCAGCCGCCGCAGTTGCTGTTCGATGCTACGCCGCACCGCATCGACCTCCGAGCCGTCGACCAGCCGAACCAGGAGCTGATTGGCTCCTGGCAAACCATAGGCGGCCGACACGAACTGCCAGGGGACGTAACCCAGGTCGGTGCGGGTCACGCTCGACGACAACCGCGTGGGCGTGCGACTGATGCCGCTGACCACCAATTGGCGCTCGCGCCCGTTCCCATCGCGCACCGACAGCACATCGCCCGGAGAGACTCCCTCGCGACGCGCGCCGTCGCTGTCCAGCACAATCTCACCCAATCCGGGCGGCACTCCCGAGAGCAACACGTAAGGATCCGCCCGGGGAGCCGACATATCGCGCATGGCCACCAGTTCGACATCCCGCCAGCGGCTTCCCGGGGTCTGCCACTTGGTAAGCTGCGTCATACGCAGCTCGGCCGCCACGATTCGCGCGTCGCCCTCCAAGAGGGCCGTCAGGCCATCGCCCGCACCCCACAACCAATAGACCAAGTCCGCGCGATCCTCGCTATCAAAAGCCCGCTTCTGGGCCTCGGCGACGTTCGCAGAAGTCGAGGAGATCGCCACCAGCCCGCCAACCCCGATGGCGATGGCCACCACGGTCATCAGCGAGCGCATCGGACGACCCAGCATGTCGCGCCAGAGCTTGCGCCAGAGCCCGTACATGGTCCCCCCTATTCCCCAATCTCCTGGCTGAGAGTATACCGCCCAGGACGCGTCCCGCAAGCCACCAGCCCTTGTCGACTGCCCCCATTGTGCGGTACACTCGTCGGAAGAGACGCAACGGGAGGAGTCCATGAAGATTTATGTGCTGACCGACCTCGAGGGTGTCGCAGGTGTTGCACGCTGGGACCAAACCGGCTGTGATACCCCGGGCTACCCCACGGCGGTGAGATTGTTGACAGCCGAGGTGACGGCCTGCGTTGCCGGCATCCACGACGCCTCACCTGGAGCTGAGATCTGGGTCTGGGATGCGCACGGCCCCGGAGGCATCGACCCCGAGCGTTTCCCCCGAGGCGCCAAGCTGCTCAACAACGGACCGGTACCCAAGACTGGGTTCTTGGACGCGTCCTTTGATGCCCTCTTCTTGCTCGGTCAGCACGCCATGGCCAGCACACGCGACGGCAACCTTGCCCACAGCTACTCGTCCAAGAACATCGAGTCGATCCACATCAACGGACTGGAAGTGGGAGAGTTTGGCTGCCGCGCAGCCTTTGCCGGCGAGCTGGGCGTCCCTACCCTCTTCGTCAGCGGCGACGACAAGGTGGCCGCAGAGGCACGAGCGCTGGTACCCGACATTGTCGCGGCCGAGGTCAAGACCGGGCTGGGCCCCCAGGTGGCTTTGCACATGGCCCCCGAGGATGCCCGCACACTGATCCGCGCCAAGGCAGCTGAGGCCGTCCGTCGCATCCCTCGGGTTTCGCCCTGTCGTCCCATACCCCAGATGGCCGGACAGACCAAGCGCTTTCGCCAAGTGATTCGCATCTGGGGCCGAACCGATCCCGGATTCCTGCTCCGCCGCGGCTTTCGTCAGGATGGCACCCGCTCGTTCTGGATCGAGGCCGATCGACTCGTCGACCTGTACATCTGACCCAGGAGGTATGCATGCGCGCTGCCCTCGTTCTCGGACCCAAGCTTCTCGCCGTGCAAGATGTGCCCATGCCCGAGATGGGGCCATACGATGCCCTCGTCAAAATCGAGGCCTGCGGCATCTGCAACTCGACTGACAAAAAGATACTCGATCGCAAGTTCGTCTCGAGCATTCCGGTCCCCTTGGTTCTGGGCCACGAGTCGGTGGGGACGATCGTTGAGGTGGGAGACCGCGTGAAACGCTACCAGGTCGGTCAGCGCGTGCTTCGCCCCGGAGCCGTCGATACCGGCGGTGGTCGCTATGCTTCAGCCTGGGGCGGATTCGCCGAATACGGTCTGGTCAGCGATCTCGACGCCTGGAGGGCCAACGGTCGCGAGGGGAACCCGCCGGGGATGCCTGGCAAGCAGCAGATCATACCGAACGACATCGATGCCGCGCAGGCGACGGCCATCATCACCCTCAAAGAGGTGCTCTTTGCCACGCGCGCCGCAGGAGTGGACCAGACCACCTGGACCGCGGTCGTGGGGACGGGTCCGGTCGCGCGGGCCTTTACCTTCTGGGCGGTCAAGCTCGGAGCACCTTTTGTCGTTGTATTTGGCCGCCGTGAGCGCTATTGTCAAGATTTCCTGGCCCTGGGCGCCAACAACTATGTCCACGGCGGCAAACCCTGCCTGCAAGACGACGCCAAGCAGTGCGGTCTGGGCGCATTTGATCGCGCCATCGATGCGGTGGGCAGTTCGCAATCGCTCGAGGACGCGCTAGCCTTGCTGCGCCCCGACGGCCTGGTCGGAAACTATGGCGTCGCGCCCGAAGACGACCACGAATCCGAGGCACTTGCCGCCGCGCGCGAGGCGGGCCGCATCATCAATCTGCCGGTGCGCGAGGAAGAGGTCCATCAGGAGGTTGTGGACTATGTATCACGCGGCGAGATCGACCTTGCCGACTGGACCTCGCACTATTTGCCGCTGAACGAGATCGGGCGTGGATTCGAGCTCCTGGCCAAACGCGAGGCCACCAAGGTCGTCATCACCATCTAGCCGACGCCGCTCAGACATTGCCAGCTCCCAAAAAAGAGGCTGTCGCTACAAATGCGACAGCCTCTGGCATTTCCAGGAACAGTATCCCGGCTAGGGACAAAAGATCAGCGGCAGGTACATCCGACATGGCGTCGGCGAGGGCGCCACAGTCGGCACCACGATGGGCATGGCCCAAGAGCCCTCGGCAACCGCGTCCTCCGCCTCGGCGTGCGTAGCGCGTGCCAGGTTGATCAGAATGCCGTCGCCACGTACCCAGGTCAATACGCCCAGTTCGATCTGCACCGTCGACGACATGCCCGCCGACAGATCACCGATGGTCCATTCGACCAGTCCGCTGCCAGCGTCCAGCAGTCCGCCAAGCGAGCAGTTCAGCATTTCGGTGCCCAGAGGGAGCACATCGGTGACCACCACGCCGCTCAGATCGCGGTCGCTCGGATTGCTCACGGTAATGTCATAGGTGACCGTGTAATAGTCTCCAAGCTCGAGCGTGCCACTGGGACCAATCTTGTCGATCACCAGTATCGGCTCAGGAACCTCTGTCGGCTCGGGCGTGGGCAGCGCCATCGTCACCACCTCGAGCTGCGGCGCATAGGCCCCCTCCAGGTACTCGGAACTTGCCAGCACATAGGCCACCGAGGTCCCCGCGCGACCGATGAGCAACATGCCGTTGTTGTCCATGCTACCGTTGAGCCACTCGGCTACCATGTCGGTCACATCGATCTCGATCCAGTCGCGTACGCGATGGACCTCTGTCGCCTCGTCCTCGTGCCAGCGGTCCTCGTCGCCATCACACCCAGCTGCCTGCCAGGGGGTATCCTCGGCGGCCAGGTTCCAGCTCACTTGTGATGGCTGCCAGGTGGTCGTGACCGGATAGGCACTCACCCACAGCGTCGAGGCGTTGCTGCGTGATTTGACATACAGCTTGAGCGTCGCGTTACAGACGCACATGCCAGGCTGAAAATCGACTCCCGAGAGGTCAAACTGGATCAACGGTCTCGAGATGCCGGGCGAGCGCAGCTCCAAGCTGCCGTCCGTCTCATAGTTGACCGTCGGCCACCAGGCTTTCAACGTCGTATCGGTCTGGACCGGCGCCATCGAGGATACCATCCCCTCCGGCAAGGTGTCGAGCCCTCTGCGCGGGCTGGCGCCTTCGGCCCCAACACCGGCAGACAGAGCCAGCGCCACCGCCAATACGACAACGATCAGACCCAGTACCCAGGTGCGGTTGTTTTGCTTCACGATCTCGGGCCTCCCTTCAGCTTGTGGCTGACCCCTACTCTACTCCGCTTCGCCAG
>Ga0180436_10002777_pt1 | contig 16388 bp, 18 predicted proteins | sample SS_ome_2_FD_132434 | JGI IMG/M metagenome (GOLD analysis project Ga0180436, IMG submission 132434) | Hypersaline lake sediment archaeal communities from the Salton Sea, California, USA - SS_3_S_2 metaG | ecosystem: Environmental > Aquatic > Non-marine Saline and Alkaline > Hypersaline >...
ACATTGATGATGCTGGCCACCCCGATGTATCTCCTCTACGAGCTATCGATTCTCTCGATCCGCTACATCCTGCGCCGATGACGGGGGGCTTCTCGCCGGACGCGTTCCAGCTCGAAGCAATCGGGCAAATCGATGCCGGCAAGTCGGTGGTTGTCGTGGCACCTACCGGGGCCGGGAAGACGTTTATCGCCGAGCATGCCGTTGCGCGCGCCGTGGGGAAGTCAAAGCGAGGTTTCTACACAACGCCGATCAAGGCGCTCTCCAACCAGAAGTATCGCGACTTCTGCGAAATCTACGGAGAGGATCGGGTCGGGCTTCTTACGGGAGACAACGTCATCAACCCGCAGGCGCCGATCGTCGTAATGACAACCGAAGTCTTGCGCAACATGATCTACGCCGACTCGCAGGCACTAGATGAGCTGGCCGTGGTGATCCTCGACGAAGTCCACTACCTACAGAACCGCTATCGAGGCGCAGTTTGGGAGGAGATAATCATTCACCTTCCCAGGCCGGTGCGGCTCCTGTCGCTCTCCGCAACAATCGCCAATCCGGAGGAGTTCACCGCGTGGGTTCGAAGCCGCCGCGGCGAAGAAACCGAACTCGTTATCGAATCCCACCGGCCGGTTCCGCTGGAAAGCATGTACATGATCAAGGACCGACATCGTGAAGGCGCCGTCGAGATGATGCCGGTATTCCGAGGCCGGAAGGCGAATCCCCAGGTGAGCCGTCTCCTGCAGAAGGGCCGGGGACGTCACCGCCGTTTTGTTTCTCCGCGGCGGCTCGAAGTCGTTGAGGAACTCGCCGACATGGGGCTTCTCCCCGCCATCTACTTCATCTTTTCGAGAGCGGGATGCGACCAGGCGGCGGATACCGTTGCCGGATCGCGAATCCGATTGACCACGGCCGAGGAGAGGATTGAGATTCGCCGTCGTTCTGAGGTTCTGACCGAGCATCTGCCGGCTCAGGATCTTCGTGCCCTCGGATACAACACGTGGGTTGATCGGCTCGAGCACGGCGTCGCCGCTCACCACGCCGGGATGGTGCCCGCCTTCAAAGAAACCGTCGAGGACCTGTTCGCTGATGGCTTGATCAAGGTGGTATTTGCCACGGAGACTCTCGCCCTGGGCATCAACATGCCGGCGCGAACCGTTGTCCTCGAGAGCCTGGCGAAGTTCGACGGGGAATCTCATCAGATCATGCAGCCGGGCGACTACACACAGCTGACCGGTCGCGCGGGCCGGCGCGGAATCGATACGCAGGGAACCGCAGTGGTGTTGCACCGGTTCGACATCCCGTTCGAAAGGGTTGCCGCGGTTGCCGCCGAGGGAAGCCACCCGCTGGTATCGAGTTTCCAGCCGAACTACAACATGGCCGCAAATCTCATTGCAACCTATGCGCAGGACACGGCCGAAGAGCTGCTGAACGCATCGTTCGGGCAGTTCCGAGCCGAGAGCCGCCGCTCTCAGCTCGCCGAGTCCCTGGTACAACGTGAAGAAGAGATGGAACACTTTCGCACCCTGCTGGAGTGCGAACGCGGCGACGTCCTCAGCTTCGTGGAAGAAACCGGGGAGAGAGCACTCGCCGCGCTTGGCGATATGCGTGACTTCGCTCAGCAATTCCGGGAGGGGGACGTCCTCCGCCTCACCCGTCGCGGCTCGAAGCGAGCGGTCATCCTGGCTCGCGGTTGGGGGGCCAACCCGCGCATGATCCTGCTCGAAGAAGATGGCGAACAAGTTCGCATCAGCGCCGATGCGCTCGATCCGCGTGTCGCCATCATCGGCCGCATGATTCTGCCCCAGCCGGTCCGCACCCGCGACGGCGGATACCGCAGCAGCGTCGCCCGCCTTCTGCGCGCCTGGGAGCCTGATCCGTCGTTCGTTCCGATTACACATGCGGAAAGCGAGGCCGGGGGAGTCGCCGGATGTCCCCAACTCTCCCAACACCTCAGCGCAGTGCGCCGCTGGCGGCGCGCGGAGAAAGACGTGAGGCGGCTGCGACGGCGTATGCAGCGAAGCGACGAGGGATTGGTGAAAACGTTCCGCAGCATTGTGCAGCTCCTGGAAGCGTGGGGCTACGTCGAGGGCTGGTCGCTGACTGCGAAGGGACGCCGATTGCGATTTGTCTACAACGAACTGGATCTACTGCTCTCCGAGTCGGTGGCACGCGGAGCGTTCGACGGGCTGAACGGAGCGGAGTTTGCCGCGCTCACCTCCTTGTTCACGTTCGAGGCGCGTCGGCAGGAGAGCGGCGCGCCGGAGCCTCCGCGTGCGATTGCCGATCGAGTTGAGGTCATCGCAGGCATTGCTGCTGATCTAGTCGAGGCAGAGCAGCGAGCGGGTCTTCCAGAAACTCGCCTGCCGGAAGCGGGCTTCGCTGCAATTGCCTACGCTTGGGCCGCGGGGCATGAATTGGAGGATCTGTTCGACGATGACTTCGCTGCCGGGGATTTTGTGCGCAACTGTCGCCAACTAATCGACGTCATGCGTCAGCTGCGGGATGAATTCCCAACTCTGCGGCACGGCGCAGCCGATGCCATCGCACGGGTGGATCGGGGAGTCGTGGCCGCGGGAGGGAGAGCGTGAACTACTGGTGGGTCATCGTCAATCCGGCAGCAGGAAAGCCCGAGGAGGTTGTTGCCCGGGTGAACCAGGCGTTCGCGGCGCACGGGGTCCATGGCAAGATCCACGAGTCGGAGCACCCCGAGCACGTCAGCGAAATCGTCGCCGCAGGGAAGGAAGCCGGGATCCGGCGCTTCGCCGGTGTCGGCGGTGATGGAACCGCCCATCTTCTCCTCAACGCACTCATGGCCCAGGAGTGGGAGCGAGCCCCCGGCCTTGCCATTCTGCCGGCAGGCAGCGGGTCGGATTTCGTCCGCACATTCGGCCTACCCCGGTCGATCGCAGGTGCAATGCCCCATCTTGCGTCTCCAGATTGGTATACGGCAGATGTTCTCGAAGTCGTTGGAGACTTCGGCCGCGTCTATTCCTTGAACGCTGTGGAAGCCGGCGTTGGCGCGGCGGCAGTTGGCACCGCCGCCCGAATGCCACGCTGGGTCGGCGAGCGACGCTATGCGATCGCCTTTTGGGTGACCCTGCCGCGGTTCGGTTGGGCTGAGGTAAGGGTGACGGTGGACGGACGGAAACGGATCTCGGGGAAAGCCATTGAGATCGTCGTCGCCAACGGCCAGTTCTTCGGGGGAGGCATGAACATCGCACCGCGGGCGAGCGTTGCCGATGGCAAGGCAGATATTCAGGTCTTCGCCGGGCCGCGTCGTAAAGCCTTCTCAGTCATGCCGCGAGTCGTTCGCGGGTTGCACCTGAACCACAAGAATGTGCAGCGGCTCGTGGGCAAATCAGCTCGAGTCGAAGTACCCGACAACTGGCCGATCGAAGCTGACGGGGAGTTGATCGGTCACGGTTCGATTTCGGTTACTGTTCTCCCCGCTGCGATCGAGTTCAAGATTTAGCGGAACAAGCCGAAAAGGTGGTTGGCAGCGGAGATCCTGTCGATATAATCCCCGCGCCGGCGAGAGGTGCCATGAGCAACGACGAGATAACTATCGAGGACGAAGTTTCAGAGGACGAGTTGTCGGAAGACGAGCTCTCTGACGACGATGTGGCCGATGGGCTATTCGATGACGAGCCTGTCGACGACGATATCCTGATCGACGAGGACGACGACGATGCGGCCGAAGCCGCAGACGACGACGAGAGCGACGACGGTGATACTGAGGCACTCGACGATCTCGAGGCTGAGGAACTGGAGATGCTCACCGATGACGAAGCATCGGAGACGATCGTCGTCGATGAGGAGACTCAGCTGCGCGACATTCGGCGGGCACAGATTGCCATGGAGCGTGGCGTGCCGGGCGGCCCCACAGAGAAAGAGTTTGTCTGTTCGGTCTGTTTCCTCGTGAAGCGGAGCAGCCAGATGGCGAGCCGTCGCAAGAAGATCTGCCTCGATTGTGCAGACTGACGTCCTTGTCGTAGTCCCGACCTACAACGAGGCAGAGAATGTCGCTCAGATTGGGGCTGCAGTCCGGGCGCACGGGTACGGCTTGCTGGTTGTCGATGACGGATCACCGGATGGCACCGGGGAGATCGCCGATCGTCTCGCCGCAGAGGATCCCGGTATCGCGGTCCTGCATCGCGAGGAGAAGCAAGGGCTCGGACCGGCCTACGCCGCCGGGTTCCGATTGGCGCTCGAGCGAGGAGCACAGATCATCTGCGAGATGGATGCCGACTTCTCCCATGATCCAGCCGACTTGCCCCGGCTTGTTGCGGCCGTTGACTCCGGCGCAGATCTCGCCATCGGAAGCAGGTATGTGCCCGGTGGAGGTGTAGAGGATTGGCCCTGGCATCGTCGCTGGCTCTCCCGGGGTGGCAACATCTACGCCGCCACGTTGCTGCGAACCAAGGTAAAGGACATGACGGCGGGTTTCCGTGCATTTCGGGCCGCGGCGCTGCAGCAGCTTGATTTTGCATCGTGCGAGGCTTCGGGATACGGCTTCCAGGTTGAGATGGCCTGGCGCGCGACCCGGGCGGAAATGGATGTCCGCGAGGTACCCATCATCTTTCGCGACCGGACAGAGGGAACATCGAAGATGGGCGCCGGGATCGCGATCGAAGCGATGTGGCTAGTCACCAAGTGGGGTATCACCAACCTGCTCGGCCGGAACCGCACATAGGGACTGAGAATGCAAATCGGGCAACGTGTCGCTACAAGCGACGACATCGAACTCATAGCGCAACTTTACGAATCTGCGGCCGCAGAGCAGGCTGCGCTGCGAGAGGCCTGGCCCATCGCCGATGGCTTGGCTGAGCCGGTTAACGAGACTCTTGCCGGGGTCTTGACCGATGACGACGCGCACCTCGTCGTAGGGACTATCGATGAGGTAGTGGTGGGTTTTGCATTATCAACCCTGGACGAGTTGCTGCCGCAGGCAGAAGGAGAGCGGGTCGGCGTAGTGCGCCTGATCTACGTGGCGGAGCCTGCTCGCGCCGTAGGCGTCGGTGAGGGGATGCTCGATGGGATGATGCAATGGTTCCGGGATCGCGACATCAAACGCTTCGACGCGATTGTTTCACCGGGGCATCGCCTGGCCAAGAACTTCTTCGAGAGCGCCGGTTTCAAGGCGAGGCGGATCACGATGTACCGTCACGACGGATGAGTTCCGAGACGATTGCACTACTCCAGCAGCTGATTCGCAATCGCTGCGTAAACGACGGATCCCCCGATTCAGGGCACGAGTACCGGTCAGTGGAGACACTCACAGATTTCTTTGGTGGCAGTGGAATCGTCGTGGAGCCGCACCCGGGCCGGCAGAGCGTCGTTTATCGAGTCCCGGGCACAGATCCGGAGGCGCCGACCCTTACCCTGCTGCCACATCTCGATGTTGTTCCGGTCACCGAGGAGAGCTGGGAGCACGACCCGTTTGCCGGCGAGATCATCGATGGATTCGTGTGGGGACGCGGCGCCGTCGACATGCTCAACCTGACCGCAGCAATGGCAGATGTGTTTCGTACCTACCTGCGCGGCGAAGCGCCCCCGCTACCCGGCGATCTGGTATTCGCTGCGGTGGCCGACGAGGAGGCGGGCGGTGCGCTGGGTGCGGGTCATCTTGTTGCGGAGCGGTGGGATCTGGTTGCTTGTGATTACCTCCTGACCGAGGTGGCAACGCCCGGCTTTCGAACCGGATCGGGATTGACTCTCCCCGTCACGGTTGCCGAAAAGGGGCCGGCGTGGCGCTCGCTTCGCCGCCACGGGACGCCGGGGCACGGTAGCCAGCCCTACGGGACGGACAACGCGCTCACCGGTATGGCCGAGGCGATTACTCGGCTTGCCGAAACTCCAACTGCGGTCGACATATCGCCGGCCTGGGTTGAGTTCATCACGTCGATCGGTCTCCCCGCCAATTTGGTGGAGCGGCTCGTTGATCCAGAACGGATCGATGGGGCAATCGCCGATCTGGACGATCCAGACTTTGCCCGCTGGGTACACGCCTGCACTCACCTGACGATTACTCCGACTCTGTTTGCTGCCGGCGAGAAGCAGAACACAGTGCCCGATCTCAGCATGGCGAGCCTGGACGTCCGAATCACGCCCGGCCAAGACCTTGGGACGGTGGTCGATCAGTTCCGCAAGGCGTTGGGGCCCAAGCTGACCGAGGAAATCGAGATCATCCAAGACCTCGATTTCCCGCCGAACGAATCTGCCCCCGATGGCCCGCTCTGGGCTGCGATCAGCGATGCCGCCACCGAGATCGCAGGTCCGACCAATCTCGTCCCGATGCTCACTCCGGTACTCACGGACGCTCGTTTCTTTCGCCAGCGCGGGGTTACGGCATACGGCGTTGGCCTATTCGAAGACGACATGGAGTTCGCCGGTTCGTTGGCGATGTTCCACGGCAACAACGAGCGGGTCGGCGTCGCCAGCGTTCACCTCACCCGACGCTTGCTAGCAGCCACCATCGCGCACTTCGGGAAACGGACCGGAGGTGTCTCCTGATGGGAGCCGCCCTTCCCGGATACGGCCCTATCGATACGGTCATCTGCGACATTGATGGAGTGCTGCTACTGGGTGCCAAGCCCATCCCCGGAGCGCGGGAGGCACTCGAACGTGTCCGCGCGGCAGGCATCCGGCTGATCTTCGCCACCAACAACGCAACCAAATCACCGCCGGCCGTGCGCACGCACATGCAGGACGTCATCGGCTTTGACCCCGGATGCGATGCTGTGGTCAACTCGGGAGTGGCCACCGCACGTTTCATCGCAGGCAAGGTAGAACGGGTCTTTGTAGTCGGATCGGACGGGCTGCGGAGTACGCTCGGCGAGGAGGGGATCGCAATTACCGACGACTGGCGGGAGGCCGACGCGGTTGTCACCGGGACGAATTTCGACGTCACCTACGAGGTATTGGCCCACGCCGGGCTAGCCGTGCAGAACGGCGCAACGTTCTATGCAACCAACTCGGACGTAGCATTTCCGCGTCCCGACGGTCTATATCCAGGAGCCGGAGCAATAACCGCAGTGGTGGCGTTGACCACTGGAGTCAGCCCCATTGTGTGTGGCAAACCTTTTGCGCCGATGCGGAATGCTCTGGAAGCACAGGGCGGGTCGAGAATTTTGATCGTCGGCGATCGGCCCGACACCGATATTGCCCTCGGCAAGGAAGAGGGATGGCCAACGGTGCTGGTGTTGAGCGGCGTAGTCACTGATCGCAACCAGATCCCTGCGGCGCTGACCCCGGATGTCGTGCTGAACTCTATTGCTGAGCTACCGGCCGCCCTCGGTGTCGACGATCCCGACTGAGGCTCTAGCGGTAGAAGACATTTCGGCGCACGGGTTGATGCAACCGCCGCACGCGCCCCAGCAGGAGAGCGCGTAGTGGAAGCGTCAACAAGACGCCGACGATGAAGCCGCCGACGTGGGCCTCCCAGGCCACACCCGGTTCTTGATAGGCAAACTGCAGAAAGAACCACAGAGCCAGGTAGGCACCGGCCGGTATCTGCACGAAGAAGAACAGAAGAAGCGTCAGAACTCGGTGAGTTGGGAAGAGCACGAGATAGGCGCCGAGCACACCCGCAATTGCCCCGGAGGCGCCGATCATCGGAACCGTGGCATCAGGGTTGGCGAGGACAAATGCGCCCGTCGCCGCAAACCCGGCTACGAGATATAGCAGCACATAGCCGGTTACGCCGTACGCCTCCTCGACGTTGTTTCCGAAGATCCAGAGGAACCACATATTCGAGAGGAGATGTCCCAGCCCCCCATGGAGAAACATCGATACGAATGCGGCGAGCCATACATTTTTGTCGGGGAACAACGGCGTCGCCGGCTGATCGCTGCACATATCGCGCAGAAACTCGGCTTCGCTGATCGGGTCACCGGTGGTGAGTTCGCACGCGATCGCAGCGTTCTCGAGCAGGAAGTCGGTCTCTGCGACAACGTCCCCGCTAGGTTGCCAGAAGAAGAACACCGCAACGTTGATGGCGATGAGGGCGATCGTGATCAGCGGGAAGATTCGGGTCGGGTTGAGGTCTCGTAGCGGGAACAAAGGCCGTTCCTGACGTCGGGAGGAGTGATAATGCTCCCATGAATGATACGCATGAGCCCAACACTGAAGACACGGAACTCGATAGCGACGCTATCTCTTCCCTAGCCGAACTCGATCCTGCAGAAGCGCCGGCCGCAGCGGAGGCTTTGGCCGCAGACCTCGCAGATGAGCTGGAGTCGTCCGGCGCCGCAGCTTCAGAATCCGCGCAACCCCGTCGCCACCGCAGCGACTCATGACTCGAGACCGGCTCGACCAGGAGCTGGTCCGGCGTCGGTTGTTCCCGACCCGTAGCGCAGCTCGTAGCGCCATCAAGATGGGATTGGTTCGGGTTGCTGGGCTCGCAGCTCCAAAGCCTGCCTCTCGAGTCGATGGAGGAGTTTCCATTGAGGTCGACGATGAGGCAATGCGCGTCGTCAGCAGAGGCGCCTACAAGCTTGCGGCTGCACTCGAGGAGTTTCGGGTGAGTGTGGCCGGACGTACCGCGATCGATGTTGGGTCTTCGACGGGCGGGTTCACCCAAGTCCTCCTCGAGGCCGGGGCCGCAACGGTTACTGCGGTTGATGTTGGACGAGACCAGCTGCATCCCACGCTGCGCAGCGATCCACGGGTCATTGTGCGTGAGGGAACGAATGTCAGGGATATCCCCGTCGCTGCGCTCGGGGGGCCATTTGCATTCGTGGCTGCGGATCTATCGTTCATCTCTCTGCGAGCCGTGGCCGGGGACCTGGTTCGTCTCGGGGAGGAGGACGCAGATTGGCTGATTTTGGTCAAACCTCAGTTTGAAGTCGGTCGGCGGCACCTGAGCAAGGACGGAGTTGTCCGGGACAGGGGCCGACGCGGCCAGGCCGTGGTCGACGTGATTGACTCCTATGCGGCCGTGGGCCTGGTGACCCGTGGCGTGATGCGATCGCCGATACCGGGGGGTTCGGGAAATGTCGAAGCACTGTTGTGGCTGCGCCGGGAGGGTGAGCCGATTGTGTCCCTCGATGCGTTTAAGGTGCTGGCAGATGACTGACATTCCTCGCAACATCGGAACCGTGACGGTTGTCCCGCGGGACAATGTGACCGACGTGCTCGAGGAGTTCGCGGCTGCTGCCGCCCGAATGGGCTTTGACACCCATGACGCCCTCGCTCCGGATGCCGCACTCGGCGAACTCGACCTGATCGTCGGCATTGGCGGTGATGGAACCCTCATGCGAGCCGCGCACATCGCCCACGAGCTGGGCGTGCCGGTTATCGGCGTCAATCTGGGCACGGTTGGCTACCTCACCGAAATAGAACCGGACAGCGTCGAAGAAATGCTCCGGCGTCTGGCCGAGGGTGAACTGACCACCCACTGGCGGATGACCGTTGCCGCCGAGCTCCCCGATGGGAGCGTGCTGCACGGCATCAACGATGTAGTGATGGAGAAGGTCATCAGCCAGCGGCTCGTCCAGATTGCCGTGGAAGTCGACGACGAGTTCTTCACAACATTCCGAGCCGACGGGCTGATCGTGGCCACGCCCCTCGGGTCTACCGCGTACTCACTTTCGGCGGGCGGTCCGGTGGTTTCCCCTGCTCTCGACTCGCTGATCATGACGCCGGTCGCACCGCACAGTCTGCTCAACCGACCCACGGTCTTCACTCCCACGACTCTCCTTCGCTTCACCGTTGCCACCGAGCGTCAGGTGCGGGTGAATGTCGATGGTCACGTTGGGGGAATCCTCGAGGAGGGGGAGAGCGTAGTGGTGCGAGCCGGCCAGCATGCAGTGGCCTTCCTCACTATGGGCAGCTATCCGTTCCCCCAGGCCGCGCGCCACCAGTTCGGCCTTGACCATGCTTGACGAGCTTATTGTCAACAACCTGGGCATCATCGGCGCCGCCCATATCGAACCAGGATCAGGCCTAGTCGTGGTGACTGGGGAAACCGGAGCCGGTAAGACCATGCTGCTCGGTGCCCTGCGGCTGCTCACCGGCGCGAGCGCCCGGCGGGATTTGGTCGGCCCGATGGGGGAGGAAGCCACGGTTGACGGGCGGTTCATTGCCGGGGGTGAGGAGAGCACGGTAAAGCGCCGGGTTACGGCGGAGGGACGTTCGAAGGCGTACCTCGATGGCAGCATGGTTCCGGTGAGAGCTCTGCAGGAACGGGCGGCGGGCCAGGTTGAGGTCATCGGGCAACACGATCACATGATGCTGACCTCCCAGCACGGGGCCCGTCAGCTTGTTGATGGAGCTCTCGGATCGGCGGGGCGCGAGGTACTTGCTCGTTACGCCGAAGCGTGGCAGGAACTCGTGCTGGTGCGCCAGAAGCTGGAGCTGCTGGGTGGCAGCAGGCGGGAACTCGAGCGCGAGCTTGAAGTAGTGAGCTTCCAGGCAGATGACATCACCCGAGCAGGGTTTCAACCGGGCGATGATGCCGACCTGGCCGCGCGAGCCGACCGTCTCCGCAATGCCGAGGACCTGGCACGAGGGCTTGCGTCCGTCCTCGATTCTCTCGGGGATGAAGGAGCAGCCGCAGGCCTGGCTTCGGCGTCGGCCGAGCTCGGCAAGATAGCTCGGCTGGATCCGTCTCTTGCCCCGGCCCGGCACAGATTGGAGGAACTGAGTTCCGACCTCGCCGAGATCCAGCTGGACCTGGCAGCACAGGCTGCCGACCTCGATCACGAGCCGGGCGAGCTCGACACAATTGAACTGAGGATTGCGGAACTGAGCAGGCTGAAGCGCAAGTATGGCGATAGCCTCAACGAGGTTCTCGACTTCGCAGCATCGGCGGCGACCCGCGCCGAAGAGATCACTGAACTACTCGGCACCGCCGATCAACTCGCCGGTGAACTTGCTGCTGTGGAGGAACGAGCCGAACGCGCCGGGGAACGGCTTACCGGAGTGCGGACCAAGAGCGCCAAGGCAATCGCCAAGATCGCGGCCGAGCACCTGCGAGAGCTGGGGATGAGCAACCCGACGGTCGAGTTCGAGATTACGCCGGCAGAGCTAGGTCCCGCCGGGGCGGATAGAGTTGCGCTCCGGTTTGCATCCGACGCAGCTCTGCCACCGGGTCCGGCTAACAAGATTGCCTCGGGTGGCGAACTCAGCCGGTTGACCCTGGCGCTACGGCTCGCAGCGGGCGTCGACGACGCCTCGCTGCTCGCCTTCGACGAGGTGGATGCTGGGATCGGCGGAGCGATTGCCCTTGCAATGGGAGAGAAGCTTGCGACCCTCGCCAAGGGCCGGCAGCTCTTCTGCGTTACGCACCTCCCACAGGTTGCTGCGTTTGCCGATACACATTTCGTAGTTGAGCGCAACGGACCTCACGCCTCGGTACGCCACGTCGAGGGCGCCGCCCGGCTCGAGGAGCTGTCGCGAATGCTTGGGGGACTGGCGGACTCGGAGCGTGGTCAGCTCCACGCGGCGGAGTTACTGGAAGCAGCCCGGCAAGACTGAGAATCCGGCTCATCAGGTAGGAGGCCGACCGAGGTACCTTGGTAGGAACAGGGCCGCTGGTAACATCGCATCCCAGCCGGATAGCTGGGAGTTCCCTTGACCAAGTATGTGTTTGTCACCGGTGGAGTGACATCGAGCCTCGGAAAGGGCATCACCGCCGCTTCTCTTGCCCGAATCCTCAAGTCGCGCGGGCTGTCGGTGGTCCTGCAAAAGTTGGATCCCTACATCAACGTCGATCCCGGCACCATGAATCCGTTCGAGCACGGTGAGGTCTTCGTTACAGAGGACGGCGGGGAGACCGATCTGGACCTTGGTCACTATGAGCGCTTCCTCGGAGACGATCTGCGTCGCGACTCCAATGTCACGACGGGTTCGGTTTACCAATCAGTGATCAGCAAGGAGCGGCGTGGCGACTACCTCGGCGCCACGGTGCAGGTGATCCCTCACATCACGAACGAGATCAAGAACCGTATCAAGAAGCTCGGCGGTGAAGACGTCGATGTGGTCATCAGCGAGATCGGTGGAACGGTCGGCGATATCGAGGGGCTGCCCTATCTCGAAGCCATCCGCCAGATGCGCAACGATGTTGGCAGAAAGAACTCCTGCTACATCCATGTGACGCTCGTTCCGTATCTGTCGACCAGCGAGGAACTGAAAACCAAGCCAACGCAGCACTCGGTCGCTGAGCTACGCAGTACCGGTATTCATCCTGATGTGATCGTCGCCAGGTCTGATCGTGCGATTGATGAGCCGGTGCGGCGCAAGATAAGCCTGTTCTGCGATGTTGAACCTGATGCCGTTATCAACGCGATGGATGCACCCGACATCTACGCGGTGCCGCTGGACATGGAAAAGGCCGGTCTTGACCGAGTGGTGTGCCGTGTTCTGGAGATCGAGGCACCTCCAGCTCAGTTGGGTTCTTGGCGGGAAATGGTTCACCAGCTCGCCAACCCACAGGAGCAGGTCACGATCGGGTTGGTCGGCAAGTACATAGATCTGCCGGATGCCTACCTGTCGGTGGTGGAGTCGTTGCGACACGGGGGTCGGGCCAACGACACCAGGGTCGAGATCCGATGGATCCCCGCTGAAGAGGTAGACGGCCTGCTCGCCGAAAGCCACCTCGACGGGCTCCATGGTGTGCTTGTGCCGGGTGGTTTTGGGATTCGCGGGGTCGAGGGCAAGATCCGTGCCATCCGGCATGCACGCGAGAACGAGATTCCCTTCCTCGGTCTGTGCCTCGGTTTGCAGTGTGCAGTGATCGAATTCGCCCGCAACGTGCTCGGAGTCGGGGATGCGCACAGTACCGAGTTCGATCCCACCACCCAGAGCCCGGTTATCGATCTCATGCTCGATCAACACGACGTTGAGGACATGGGCGGCACAATGCGCCTGGGGGTCTATCCCGCCAGGCTAACGATTGATTCCCTAGCCCATCGACTGTACGGCGAACCAGTCGTGTACGAACGGCACCGCCATCGGTGGGAAGTGAACAATCGATATCGGAAGCGACTTGCCGAAGCGGGTCTCGAGGCCAGTGGAGTCTCGCCGGACGATCGACTGGTCGAGATCGTGGAGATCCCGAGCCACCCGTACTTCATCGCAACCCAGTTCCACCCTGAATTCACCTCGCGTCCGGACAGCCCCAATCCGCTGTTCGCGGGTCTGGTGCAAGCGGCCCTCGGCTACAAGCGTCGGCAGAATGCCAATGCGCCTGCTGCAGCTGATCTCGCCGTCGAGAAGTAGTGGCTGCCGACACGGGCTTCGAAATACTCGGTGGTGAGGTACTCGCCGAGACTCCCTTCCTGCGGGTCGAGCAGCTCGATCTGCAGAGCCCCGATGGAACGATTGCTCCCCGTAGTGTTGTTCGCATCGGCGGTGCCGTTGCCGTGGTGGCTATCGACGGTGACGAGGTCGTGCTCATCAAGCAGTACCGCACCGCCCTCGATCGAGCCATTGTGGAGCTACCGGCAGGCAAACTCGATATTCCCGGCGAGGACCCGCGAGCTGCGGCCGCTCGAGAGCTGATGGAGGAAGTCGGATACACGGCCGCGCAGTGGGAGCAGATCGTCTACTACAACACCAGCCCCGGCTACTCCGATGAGTTCGTCATCATCTACCTTGCCCGGGATCTGACCCCCGTTGGCATGAACCGCATCGGGCCGGAAGAGGAAGCGGCCGAGGTTGTCCGGATCCCGTTAGCCGGCATCGGGGAAGCCCTGCCTTCCATAGTCGATGCAAAGACCGTGATTGGTCTGCAGGCCCTCCTACTCTCTGGCGAGGCGTCGTAGGAGTCCAGTTCTGGTGGAGATCCCAACCGCGATAGATGAGTACCTGACTGCGCTTGTAACCGAACGGGGCCTGGCAGACAGCACCGTGGCTGCGTACCGGCGTGACCTGGAGCAGTATCGCCGCTACCTATCCGAGCTGGGACTCGCGTCGATGGAGGATGTCGTGACCGTGCATGTCACAGGTTTTGTCGGGCTCCTACGCGAACTCGGCGCAGCAGACTCAACCGTGTCGCGGAAGGTTGCTGCGATACGAGGGCTGCATCGCTTCTTGGTCGTTGAGGAACATCTGGAGCAGGACGCAACCGCGCTACTCGAGAGTCCCCGCCGCAAAGCCGGGATACCCAGGGCGCTCAGTGTGGACGAAGTCGAAAGTCTCCTCGGCGCGCTGGTGACGGACACCGAACTCGGCCTGCGAGATAGGGCCCTATTGGAGTTCTTGTATGGGACGGGGGCACGGGTCGCCGAGGCCGTTGCGCTGAACCAGATAGATGTAGATCTCGATGAGGCAACGGCGCTGGTGACCGGAAAAGGAGAGAAACAGCGCGTTGTTCCTCTGGGCACGTACGCCGTGACCGCCTTGCAGAGCTATTACCCAGCCCGCCGGGCGCTGATCGGGAACAGCAACGATCCTGGGACGGTCTTTGTCAGCGCACGCGGCCGCCGGCTGACCCGACAGGCGGTGTGGCAGATCATGAAGAAGACGGCGCGACGGGCAGGGATTCCGGAAGCGAAAGTTTCGCCACATGTGCTTCGCCACTCTGCGGCTACACACATGATCGAAGGGGGAGCTGACCTCAGAACCGTTCAAGAATTGCTCGGACACGCTAGTATCTCAACCACACAGGTTTACACGAGGGTATCGCCTCAGCATTTGTACGAGGTTTATGTGACCTCGCATCCACGCGGTCGATGAGAATCGCGGCAAGTACTTAGATCCGGAAGGGTTGTCGATGGACACCGATGGCGCCGTAGCGGCGTTGCACGAAGAGCGAGAGAAACTCGTTCGCCAACTCGCCGAACTCGGCGCGACCGAGTCAGGAGAGCTAACTGGTGACCTCGAGTTTGGTGACGGGTTCGCCGACGCGGCAGCAGCTACTGCCGAGCGCAGCGAGGTTCTCGGGATCGTCGACAATCTGACCAAGCTGTTGGCCGATGTCGACCAGGCTCTGGCCAAAGTAGCGGATGGAACCTACGGTCTCTGCAAGGCTTGCGGCAAGGAGATCGGTGCGGCCCGGATGGAATTCCGCCCAACCTCTCGCTATTGCGTGGAATGTAAGTCCCGACGCTCAGTCTGATTGCCTTCCGGTGCAGGGCTTGCGACATATTCGGCATTTGGCAACGCGATTCTTCGGTGTCCTCTTTTCCCGTCCCCTTCGACCAGGCGAGCAAGCATGGGTGAGCCGGATTCTCGACGACGATGCAGCTCGGTTGTTCTGGGATCAACAGGCAATCGATCAGCGGCACGCCCACACAGTTGGCGTCAGGATTGCCGGGGTCGCGGAGGCGCCGCGGAACGCCACGGCTGCAGCGCTGCTTCATGATGTGGGCAAGCGGCACAGCCGGCTTGGCCCGCTTGGTCGCTCGCTCGCAACGGTTGCGGACGCGTTGCACCTCCCCATGCCGATGCGCTGGCGCAGCTACCGTAACCACGGTGCACTCGGTGCGCGTGATCTCCACGCGATTGGTGCCGATGCGCTGGCAATCGCTTTTGCCGGAGGAGAGGAGGGCGCTGACCCGGCGACCCTGGCTCTACTTCGCGCCGCCGATGACGGTGTGCTGAAAGCATCAGTATCTGGCCCGGCGGGTAATACCATGCCGCCCGAGGTGGAACAATGAGCTACGAGGTCAAAACGAGAGTCTTTGAGGGGCCGCTTGATCTTCTGCTGCAGTTGATCACCTCGCATCAGGTCGAGATCACGCAACTGAGCCTGGTGGACCTGGTGAACGAGTATCTGGGCCATCTCGACCTAATGGAAGAGATGGACCTCGAGGTAACCAGCGAATTTCTGCTGATTGCCGCCACGCTGATCCAGCTCAAGGCTCGCTACCTGCTCCCCGACGACCGGGAAATCGATCTCGACGAGGAACTCGCTCTCGCCGAAGAACGCGATCGCCTGCTGTCCAGGCTGCTGGCCTGTTTGACCTTCAAGGATGTCGCCGCCGTATTCGCCCATCGCTTTGACGGCAACGCCCGCTTTGTTCCTCGCTTGGCAGGCTTGGATCCAGATATCACTCCCTCTCGACCCGAGGTGAAGCTCGGAGTCGATCTTGCTGAGTTCACTGCGATAGCCGAGCGGGCACTCCGTGAGGCAACCGATGAGCCTGATCTCGATCATCTTGATCTGAGTCTCCCTTCGGTTCGTGATGCCATTGATGATGTGCGGATGCGAGTTGCCGCCCTCGCCGAGACGGAATTCGAGACGTTGGTTGCCCACTGCGATCGGTCGCTTGATGTTGTCGCCTACTTTCTGGCCCTACTGGAGCTGGCAAGATGGGGTGTCATCAGCGTCAGCCAGGACCATCGCGATGCTGCAATCAAGGTGATCAGTAAGAACCCGGCTGCATTCGATGCCGAGGATCTGCAAAGCGAATGGAGCACTTGATGGAGCTCCGGGGCCTCATCGAAGC
>Ga0180436_10002778_pt1 | contig 16387 bp, 12 predicted proteins | sample SS_ome_2_FD_132434 | JGI IMG/M metagenome (GOLD analysis project Ga0180436, IMG submission 132434) | Hypersaline lake sediment archaeal communities from the Salton Sea, California, USA - SS_3_S_2 metaG | ecosystem: Environmental > Aquatic > Non-marine Saline and Alkaline > Hypersaline >...
GCGGGCAGGGTGACGGCCGGGTGCAAGCGAGGGATCGCCATGAAACTCACGGTCAACGGCCAGACCCGAGAGGTGGATGTCGAGGAAGACATGCCGCTCCTGTGGGTCTTGCGCGACGAATTGGGGCTGACCGGCGTGAAATACGGCTGCGGGATCGCGCAATGCGGCGCCTGCACCGTGCATCTGGACGGCGCGGCGGTGCGGTCCTGCCAGGTCTGGGCCGCCGATGCCGAGGGCGCCGAAATCGTCACGATCGAGGGGCTGGGCACGCCCGACGCGCCGCATCCCGTGCAGGAGGCGTGGATCGAGGCGCAGGTCGCGCAATGCGGCTATTGCCAATCTGGACAGATCATGCAGGCCGCCGCCTTCCTGGCCGAAACGCCCGACCCCACGGTCGCCGAGATCGACGATGCGATGTCGGGCAATCTGTGCCGCTGCGGCACCTATCCGCGGATCCGCGCCGCCGTGCAGGCGGCCGCCGCGAAAATGCGGGAGGGCGCGCAATGAGCCGGCTCGGCAGGATCGCCCGCCGCACCTTCCTGGTCGGGTCCGCCGCCATCGCCGCCGGCGTCGTGTTCGGCGCCGACCTTGTGCGGCGCCCGCATGCCAACCCGTTGCTGGACGACCTCGAACCCGGCGCGGCGGCCATTACCCCCTATGTTCGGATCGACGCCGCAGGGGTCACCCTGATCACCCCGCGCGCCGACCTGGGCCAGGGGGCCTATCACGTGCAGGCCTTGCTTCTGGCCGAGGAACTGGACGTGGAACTGGACCAGGTCTCGGTCGATCCCGGCCCGCCCGCGCCGGTCTACTGGAACACCGCCCTGGCGCCCGAGGCCGCCGAATTCATGGTACCCGCGCAAGGTCTGATGCAGGACATGGCCGAGGGCGCGATGGGCGCAGTGATGAAGGTCATTGGGCTGCAGATCACCGGCGGGTCGACGACCGTCCCGGACGGCTGGGACAAGCTGCGCCTGGCCGCGGCATCCGCGCGCGAAACGCTCAAACTGGCCGCCGCCGAACAGACCGGCGCGGCCGTCGACCAGTTGCGCACCGAGGCGGGCGCGGTGATCCTGCCCGACGGAACCGCCCTGCCCTACACCGATCTTGCCGCCCGCGCGGCCGGGATGGAACCGGTGGCCGACATCGCGCTGCGCCCGCCCGGATCGTGGCGGCTGATCGGCAAGCCGCATCCGCGCATCGACATGGTCGCGAAATGCACGGGCACCCAGGCCTACGGGATCGACATGACCGTGCCGGGCATGCTGCAGGCCGCGATTCGCCTGAACCCGGCGCAAGGCGGCGGCCTGGCCGGGTTCGATGCGACGAGGGCGCTGGCGATGCGCGGAGTGATCGACGTGGTCCGCGTGCGGGGCGGGATCGCGGTGCTGGCCGACAACACCTGGCGGGCGATGCAGGCGGCGCAGGCGGTCGAGGTGGAATGGGCCGAGGCGCCGATGCCCGCCACGATGGCAGCGCAGTGGCAGGTTCTGTCCGACAGCTTCACGGCGGAGCGGCAGGACAGCCGCAACCGCGACGACGGCGACGTGATGGCCGCGCTGGCGGAAGGGGAAATCATCTCGGCCGAGTACCGCGCCCCCTACCTGGCCCATGCCCCGCTGGAACCGATCGGCGCCATCGTCCGTGTCGAGGCCGACCGCGCCGAGGTCTGGACCGGCACCCAGATCCCGCGTTTCGTGCAGCAGAACGTCGCCCGCATCGCGGGGCTTTCGCCCGAAGATGTGGTTGTGCATGTGCAGATGATGGGCGGCTCGTTCGGGCACCGGCTGGAGGACGAGGTCGTCAAGCAGGCGACCGAGATCGCGGTGCAGAAACCCGGCACCCCGATCAAGCTGACCTATTCGCGCGAAGAGGACATGGCGCACGACTTCCCGCGCCAGATCGCGATGGCGCGGATGCGCGGCCGGGTGGCCCAGGGCCGGGTCGAGGCGCTGGATCTTGAAATCGCCGCGCCCTCGGTCATGGCCTCGCAACTGGGCCGGCAGGGTCAGGCCGCGCCCGGCCCCGACAGCCAGATCCCTGCAGGGGCCTGGAACGCGCCCTTCGCGATCCCGCATCACCGGGTCACGGCCTATCGCGCGCCCGAATTGGCGCCGGTCAGCTCCTGGCGCTCGGTCGGTGCGTCGCATGCCGGGTTCTTTCACAACGCCGCGCTGGACGAGTTGATCCACGCGGCCGGGGCCGACCCGATGGAAGAACGGCTGCGCCTGTGCAACGATCCGCTCGCGCGGCGGGTGCTGGAGGAAGTGGCCGGGATGAGCGGCTGGACCGGCCCGCTGGGCGATGGGCGCGGACGCGGCGTGGCGCTGGTGACCTCGTTCGGTGTGCCCTGCGCCGAAGTCGTCGAGGTGACAGAAACCGGCAGCGGGATCAGGATCGACCGCGTCTGGGTCGCCGCCGAAGTCGGGCGCGTCGTCGACCCGGTGAATTTCGAAAACCTCGTCCAGGGCGGCGTGATCTGGGGCCTCGGCCACGCGATGAATTGCGAGATCACATACGAGGGCGGCGCGGCGGAACAGCGGAATTTCGACCTCTACCAGGGCATGCGGCTTCATCAATGCCCCGAGATCGTCGTGCGCGGCCTCGAAAACGGCGGCACGGTGCGCGGCATCGGCGAACCGCCGGTGCCACCCGCCGCGCCCGCGCTTGCCGGCGCGATCTTCGCCGCCACCGGCACAAGGCTGCGCGAGATGCCGTTCAACCGGTTCGTCGATTTCGTCTGACGCGTCCATTGCCCGTTGCCCCGGTCGCCGGCGCCGTGGCCTAATGCCGTAGCGGCAACGGAGCACGGCGCATGGCCTTCGATTTCATCCTGATGCTGACCTCGGGCGACCGCACGATCCCCGATGCGCGGCAGCGCCTCGACGAGGCGCTGGAAGGTGGCGTGCGCCATATCGGCTTCAAGGATGTGGGCCTGCCCTTCGACGATCTGCGCGGTATCGCCGACGCGATCCGGGCGGCGGGCGGACGATCCTACCTGGAGGTCGTCAGCCTGGACGAGGACAGCGAACTGGCTTCGGCCCGCGCGGCGGTGGATCTGGATGTCGATTGCCTGCTGGGCGGCACCCGCGCGGCGGCGGTGACCGAGGTCACGCGCCGGCATCCGCTGCGCTACTACCCGTTTCCTGGCCGGATCACGGGCCATCCCAGCGTGCTGGAAGGCAGCGCCGCGGACATCGCCGAGTCGGCGCGCCGCCTGGCCGACCTGGAACATGTCCACGGGCTTGACCTGCTGGCCTACCGGCACGGGGGCGACGTACCGGCGCTGATGCGGGCCGTCTGCCGCGCGGTGACGAAACCCGTCATCATGGCCGGTTCGATCGACCGCGAGGCGCGGATTCGCGCCGCGGCCGAGGCCGGGGCGGCCGGGTTCACCGTGGGCACCGCCGCGCTCGATGGCGCCTTCCCGGCCGAGGGCACCGGTTTCGTCGGCCAGATCCACGCGATCCTAGAGATGACGGCACGGGCACGGGCGCATTCCACCGCGCCGCGCCGGCTGGCCCTGTCGGCGCATGACACGCGCAAATCGCATCTGAAGGCCTGGGTGCTGCGCCATCGCCGCGCGCTGGCCGCGCATCGGCTGATCTGCACCGGCGGCACCGGCCGGATGCTGGCCGAGGCGGCGCCGGAACTGCAGATCCTGCGGCTGCAACGCGGCGCGCGCGGCGGCGATCAGCAACTGGGCGCGCTGGTGGCGACGGGCGATCTGGACGCGGTCGTGTTCTTCGCCGACCCGACGGTCGCGCATGGCGGCGATGTCGACCTGCAGGCGCTGACCCGGCTGGCCGTGGTGCATGACACGCCGATCGCGCTGGCCCCCAGCCAGGCCGATATGCTGGTGGCCGCGCTGCCCGGCTGATCGCTCAGGCCGCGCGCGAGGAAGAGAAGGGCGGCTTGCCCTTTGCCGGTGCCTCGTCTGCCTGCTCTGCCGCGTCGGCGGCACGATCCAGCTGGAACGCCGCGACCGCATTGGCCAGCGCCGAGGCTTCGGCCTGAAGCGAATTCACCGCGGCATTGGTCTGTTCGAAGACCGCGGCGTTCTGCTGGGTCGTCCTGTCCAACTCGTTCGTGGCATTGGAAATCTCGCCGATGCCGGTCGCGGTTTCCTGGGCGGCCGTCACGATCTCGCGGATCTTGGCGGCGGTGTCCTGCACGCCCGCGACGATGCCTTCCAGCGCCCGGCCGGACTCGCTGACCAGGTCCACGCCCGTCCTGACGTTGCTGCCCGAGGTCTTGATCAGTCCCGCGATCTCTTTCGCGGCGCTGGACGAACGCTGCGCCAGCGCGCGCACCTCGCTGGCCACCACGGCGAAACCCCGACCGGATTCGCCCGCCCGCGCGGCCTCGACCCCCGCGTTCAACGCCAGCAGGTTGGTCTGGAACGCGATTTCGTCGATCACCTTCAGGATCTTGCCGATCGCGTCGGAAGAGGCCTGGATTGCATCCATCGCCGCAACGGCGCGCGAGGCGATCGCGTGCCCCTCGTTGGCACGGGCCGAGATATCCTCGACCGCTTCCGAGGCCGTGCGCGCGGCTTCGGCCGAGGACTTGACCGAGGTCGACATCTGTTCCAGCGCCGAGGCGGTTTCCTCCAGCATCGCGGCATTGGTTTCCGAACGGCGGGCCAGATCCTCGGCCACGCCGGAAATCTCGCGCGAGGTATTGTCGACCGACCCGGCCGAGGCCGAAATCTCGGCCAGCGTCGCCGACAGGCTTTCGGCGGTTTCGCCCATCGTCTGGGCGATCTCGGCGAAGACACCTTCGAGATGGTCGGGCATCCGGTGGGTCAGGTCGCCCTGCGCCAGATGCGTCAGCGCCGCGCGCACCGCGCCCAGCCCCTCGTTCGCGGCCTCGCCGATCCGGTTCACGCCGTCGCAGAGTTCGGCGAAGACGCCGTCCTTGTCGTCGGTCCTGAGCCGGCGGGAGAAGTCGCCCTTCGCACAGGACGCCACCACGGCCGCGATCTCGCGCGCCGCCTCGCGTTCGGCGACACGCTCCGCTTCGGCCCTGCGGTTCTCTTCGGCGATGCGTTCGGCCTGTTCGACGAAGGCGTCCATCGCATCGTCGAGGGCGGCGATCTCGCGCGCCGGGCGGCGCGGTTTCAACCGGTCGGCCCGTTCGCCGCGTGTCACGGCCACGAGCGATGCGGCGATGTCGGAAAGCGGCCGCATCTGGCCCCGCAGCCAGTACAGCATCGCACCGACAAGGAGTGCCGCCAGCAACGCCACGCCGGCCATGACATTGCGGATCGCCGCGGCCTTGTCGTTCGCCTGGGCGGTATATTCATCCAGAAGGAACAGCTCGATCCGGCCGCCCGCCGCCACCGGGCCAAGGTCGACCCGGGTCACGGCCTTGCTACGCCCCTCGGTCCGGATCACGGACACATCGTCGCCCTGCCCGATAAACGTCTGGTTGATCCGGCTCAGCCATTGGCGGGGCGATACCTGCGCGGCAGGCCCGGTTGCATCTGCCTCCGGCGTTCCGTCCCGCTTGATGCCCGTCACCGGACGCGCTGCCGTTTCGGCGTTCAGCAGGCGGGCCTCGCCGGTTTCGGGCACCAGCGCGAGAAGGGCGGTGCCACCGACCGTTTCGGCGATATCCGGCAGGGCCGCACTCACGTCGTAGCCCAGCATCGCATAGGCCACCCGGTCGCGGCCCATCAGCAGCGGGGTCACGTAGACGCCGCCATACTTGCCCTCGGAAATCCGGGTGACGTCGAAGGCGCGCCGGCCGGTCTCGCGCACCTGGTCTAGCAGCGGCGACACCGCCTGGCCGACGGAATGGGCCTTGGCCGGATAGGCCAGAACCCGGCGCCCCTCGGCATCGTAGATGACAAGGTCGGTCAGTTCGCCCGCCGCCGCGACGCGGTTGAAGGTGGATGTCAGCGAGGCGTCGGCCACCTCCAGATCGCCGGCCGCGATGGCGGCGATGGCATCGCGGTCGCGCGCAACGGTCAGGCCGTGGTCGGCCAGCATGTCTTCGCTGCGCGCCAGAACCTCTTCCGCGGCGGCCACGGCATGGGCCCCGCTTAGCGACAGCAGCGCGCTTTCGACCCGGTTCAGGATCAGGGTTCCGCCGATGGCGAACGCCCCGGCCAGCAGGATGGCAAGGCAGAATACCCCTGCAACGATCCGGTTCGAGAGCGTCATGTGTCGGTCCCCACTTGTTACCTTCGCGGTACTGGTCGAATGCGGGCGCCCCGCGGCAACAGGGCCGCCGGGCGCCTGCGAATTGGCGATCACTCGATCGGGAAGCCGGCCTCTTCCCACGACGGGTAGCCGTCGCGCATGTAATAGACCTCTTCGTAACCCCAGCTGACGGCCATTTCGGTGGCCTCGGACGAGCGCAGGCAGGAATGGCCGTTGCAATAGAAGACGACGGGTTCGGTCTTGGCGACATATTCGCCAAGGCTCGCCTCGGTCAGGGCCGAGTTGACGTCGAGATGCACGGCACCCGGCACCCGGCCGGCATCGAAATCGGAATCCTTGCGCACGTCGACGAAGACGACGCCGGCATCGAACAGTTCGACCGCTTCGTCGACCGACACCGTGGTCGCGCCCGCGACGGTTTCGGGCGACAGTTCGGCAGCGGCGGCGGCAAGCGGCGACAGCGCCAGGCAGGCGGCGGCAGCGAAAGTGGTGAAGTGGCGGGTCATGGCATTCTCCCTTGGCCATTGGACGGGCCGGACGGAAAAACGTCCGGACGCAATGCTGCGAAAGGTGACCACAAGCGCTTAAGGACGGGTGAATGGCGCCCAAAGAACGCCCATTCCGGATGGTTACGGGAATTCCTTCATGGCGAACGGACCCGACGCGCCAGGGCCCGGCATGGCTTGGGCCGGGTTCAATTCCGCCGCCTGCCGTCCTATCAAGGGGCGAGTTCAGGCAGGAGGACAAGATGCGCGCCGTTACCTATGACCGCTTCGGCCCGGCAAGCGAGGTTCTTTCGCTTCTCGACATGCCGGTGCCCGAACCCGGCGCCGGCGAGGTTCTGGTCCGTCTTCATGCCTCGGGCGTGAACCCGTCCGATGTGCGGGTGCGGGCCGGCGGGCGGCCGGGCGTGACCGCCCCGCCCTTCCCGGTGATCGTGCCGCATAGCGACGGCGCCGGCGTGATCGAGGCGGTGGGCCCCGGCGTTCCGTCCGACCGGATCGGACAGCGCGTCTGGATCTGGAACGGCCAGTGGCGGCGGCCGTTCGGCACCGCGGCCGATTACATCGCGCTGCCTTCGGACCAGGCGGTGGTTCTGGCGGATCACCTGAGTTTCGAGGAAGGCGCGGTTCTGGGCATCCCCGGCCTGACCGCGGTGCATTCGGTTCTGGGTGGCGGGCCGGTCGCCGGCCGGCGCGTGCTGGTATCCGGCGGCGCGGGCACGGTCGGGCGGATCGCGGTACAGGTCGCCCATGCCGCGGGCGCCGAGGTCATCGCGACCGCGCACGGCGCGGAGGGGATCGAGGCGGCCCGCACCGCCGGCGCCGACCATGTGCTGGACTATTCCGCCCCCGACCTGGCCGAGCAGATCCTGGCGGCAACCGGCGGCGCGGCGATCGACCGGATCGTCGAGGTGGAATTCGGCAGGAACGCCGAGACGAACGCAAGGGTCATCGCCGAAGGCGGCATCATCGCCTCCTACGGGTCGGCCAAGGACATGACGCCGGAACTGCCGTTCTACCCGCTGATGTTCAAGGCGGTGACGATCGACCTTGTGCTGGTCTACCTGCTGACGCCCGACCAGCGGCGCAAGGCGGTGGACGAATTGGCCACCCTGATCGACCGCAAGGCCCTGGATCTTCGCCTGTCGGCAATCCTGCCGCTGGCGGAATGTGCCCGTGCGCACGAGATGGTCGAGGCCGGCAACCGCGCCGGATCGGTCATCCTGACGCTGTAAATACCCAACCTTTGGGCGAGGAATTCCCATCCCTTTCGCGCAGCGGTTCACCCGCCGTTAGGATGTAGCGTGCTCAAATCCCCGTAAGGAACAACCCTGACAGGCCCGGACCTGTCCGGCGCCGGTCACCTGCCCGGCCCTGACGGAGGACGACGTGAACCAGATTGCCGTTCTCGACGCTGCGACGATCAGCAAGTCGCTGGAGCAGTCTGCCCTGCTCCACCGGCTTTTGCGTATCGTTCTGAAGGATCGGCCGCTGGAAGATCTCTTGGGCCTCGCCCTGGACGAACTTCTTGGCGTGAGCTGGCTGTCGCTGCTGCCAAAGGGCGGGGTGTTCCTGGTCGACGAGCCCGGCCAATCCCTGCGCCTTGCCGCCGAACGTGACCTGGGCGACCAGATCACCCGGCGCTGCGCCAGGATCGCCTTCGGTCAGTGCCTGTGCGGACGCGCCGCCGCCGAGGGACGCGTGCAGCATGCCACCTGCGTCGACGACCGCCACGAAATCCGCTTTGACGGGATGGCGCCGCATGGGCATTACAACGTCCCCATCGTGTCGCAGGACGGTGTGATCGGGGTTCTGGTTGTCTATCTGCCGCACGGCCACAAGCGCGATGCAGGCGAGGTGGAGTTTCTCAGCAGCTTCGCCGACATCCTGGCGCTGCTGATCACCGCCAAGCGGCGCGAAGCCTCGATGGCCCAAACCCAGATTCTGCTGAGCGAGGCGCTGGGCGAAACCGAAAGCCTGATGCAGACGATCCGCCAGCACACGATCTTCAGCCAGACCGAACCGGACGGAACCATCACCGATGTGAACGAGGCGTTCTGCAAGGTCTCGGGCTACAGCCGCGAGGAATTGCTTGGCGCGCCACATGACATCCTGAATTCCTGCCAGCATGGCGAGGCGTTCTGGCAGGACTTCTGGAACACGATCAACGCGGGACAGGCCTGGCGCGGCGAGATCTGCAACCGGCGCAAGGACGGGTCGCGGTTCTGGCTCGACACGATCGTGATGCCGATGCTGGGCACCGATGGCGCGATCGAACGTTTCCTGTCGATCCGCGCGGATGTGACGAAACGCAAGCAGGCCGAGGAGAAGCTGGCACGGATGGGCCGCATCCTCGACGGTTCATCCAACGAGATTTTCGTCTTCGACGCCGAGACGCTGAAATTCACCGTGGTCAATCGCGGCGCGCGTGAGAACCTGGGCTATTCCCTGGAAGAATTGCAGGAGTTGACGCCGGTCGACATCAAGCCCGATCTCGACGCGCATGAATTCGCCATGGCCATCGCTCCGTTGCTGCGCCGCGAGACCGACAGTCTGCATTTCGAAACCGTCCACCAGCGCAAGGATGGCAGCACCTATCCGGTGGAGATCAACCTGCACTATGCCGGCGACGAAAACCCGCCCGTCTTCGTCGCGATCGTGCAGGACATTTCCGAACGCAAGGCCAACAGCCAGCGGATCGAGCAACTGGCCTTCTACGATCCCCTGACGGGCCTGGCCAATCGGGCCCTGATGGTCGACCGGATGCGGCAGGCGGTGGCGCGGGCCGAACGGTTCGGCCGCAATGTCTGCCTGCTCTACATCGATCTCGACCGGTTCAAGGAAATCAACGATACCCGCGGCCATTCCGTGGGTGACAAGGTGCTGTGCGAGGTGGCCCGCCGCTTTGCCGCGGTGCTGCGCAAGTCCGAAACCTTCGCCCGGATCGGCGGTGACGAATTCGTGGCGATCATCGAGAACGTGAACCAGCCCCAGGTGTCGGGCATCATCGGGCGCCTGAACCGGCAACTGGCCCGTCCGATCGAGGTGGAAGGCAAGGCCCATGTGCTGGGCGTCAGCGTCGGCGTGGCCGCCTATCCCGACGATTGCAGCGAACCCGACTGCCTGCTGCAACTGGCCGATATCGCGATGTACCAGGCCAAGCAGAATGGCGGCGGCCACCGGTTCTACGATTCCGAGATGGGAAAGACGGTGGCCAAGCGCACCGAGACCGCGCGCCGCCTGGCCGATGCGCTGGAAGACGACCGCCTGCAACTGCATTTCCAACCCTTCGTGGATCTGGAAACCGGCGCGCTTTGCGGGGCCGAGGCATTGCTGCGCTGGCACGAACCCGATTGGGGCTATGTCCGGCCGGACGAATTTCTGCCCATCGCAGCCGAACGGCGGATGATGTCGGATATCGGCAATTGGGTGATCGACCGTGCCTGCCGGCAGATGCGCGCCTGGCGCGACGAGGGGCACGGGGCACTGGCCCGCCTTGCCATCAATGTCGATGCCGAGCAGATGGAAACCGAGGCGATCCTGCACCGGATCGAACAGGCCCTGGCCCGGCACGGCACACCGGCCGACGCGCTGGAAGTCGAGATCACCGAAAGCAGCATGATGACCGACCCGGCCCGCGCAGGCGAAACGCTGCGCCAGCTCAAGGAACTGGGCCTGGGCATCTCGATCGACGATTTTGGAACCGGCTATTCCTCGCTGGCCTATCTCAAGCAGTTCCGGACCGACAAGCTGAAGATCGACATGTCCTTCGTGCGCGATCTGCTGGATGACCCGAACACCCAGGCGATCATCAAGGCGACGATCGCGATGGCGCGCAGCCTGGGGCTCAAGGTTCTGGCCGAAGGCGTCGAGACCGAGGAACAGGCGGTGCGGCTGCGCGAACTGGGCTGCCACCAGGCCCAGGGCTACCTGTTCGGACGGCCGTTGCCGCAGGACGAATTCGCCCGCAAATGGCTGTGCCAGGCCCAGGACTGAACCGGGATCGCGCCCAAGGCGACGCCTGAATAATAGTTACACAACAGTAATTTATGTGCTGATCTTGACGCTGTGAGAAAAGGGCTCGCAACAGAAAAGCATAAGGCCGGCCAGGTTGCCCCTGACCGGCCTTTTTCGTGTTCGCCCGGCTGCGGCGATCAAACTGCGTCGAAGATACCCTTCACGTTGCCGTAAAGCGCGCTGACCACATCGTAGGTCGAACGGTTCTCCTGGCCTTCCTGGATCATCTTCAGCGCGTTCTCGAACGCGGTCTTGATCAGGTCTTCGGCCGTCAGTTCGAAATCGGACGCCGCCGTCGTTGCGGCTGCGGCACTTTCCTCGACCGTCTCGGCCGCGTCGCCCTCCTCGACCTCATCCAGATCGGACGCGCTGGCCGCTTCCTCGACCAGTTCCACGACGGCTTCGTCGCCCGTGGCAGAAACGGGTTCGACCGCTTCGGCCCCGGCGGCGCCGGCAAGGCCATCCGCCTCGGGTGCTTCGGCCTCGCCCGGCATCAGACCGCGCTCTTCGGCAAGGGTCATGATTTCCTCGAACAGGAAGCCGAACAATTCATCGACATCAAGCCCGCCATTCCGGTCGGCATCCAGTTCGAAGAACCCTTCGCCGATCTTCTCGGCAAGCCGGGTGCCCGCGATCTCTTCCGTGTTCAGCCGGCCGCTGCCATCGGCATCCAGGCGCTTGACGATCTCGTCGGCAAGGGCCGCCGCCCTCGCATTCACCTTGTCCTCGAGCGATACGGTTTCCGTGTAGTAGTCGGCCATCTGGGCGACGATGGCGTTCTCGCTTTTTGCCGCGCTCGGAATCGGCAGAACGGCGGGCGGTTGCGTTGTTTCGCCACCGGCGCCGGACATCGAGTCATTGCCGCGCGGACGGCCGAATTCGCTGGCCTCAAGCATGCCGTCACCATTGGCATCCATGCGCGCCATGCGGGCGACACTCATGTTCCGTCCAAGCCGGCTGTCCGCCAGTTCATTGAGGCCGAGCTTCCCGTCACCGTCCTGGTCGAGACGGCCCACGATACGCTCGCCACGGGACATGCCCGAAGGCTCGTTGCGCAACTCGTTGCGGATTTCATTGCGGGCCTGCGAAACGAATGCCTTCCAGCGTCCGGCGCCGCAGCAATGGTCTTGCATTCCAATATTCATGATCGAATTCCCGGTAAAACTGGGCGTGAATGAATCTGTGCGACCATCGTCGGCCGCAGCGGTTAAGAATCCTGCCAGCGTCAAGGCCGAATTTGGACAAAACCGGGGCGGAATACCGAAGAGTTTAGGCAAATGCGTTCGCTTCGGCAGGTCTGCGGTCGGGGCGACCCGTCTTCGGCGCAAGCGTGCCTGCACCCGGCCCGACGTCTTCAAAGCAACGGCACAGGTCGCTTTCGGTCTAGCACCACACTGGCCCGCCCATAGTGTTGGCCAAGGCATGGGAGGCGCAAATGATCCTGTATCCGACGATCGAACTGCAAAACGGCCGCTGCGTAAGCCTGTTCCGCGGCCGGATGGAAGAACCCCAGATCTGGCACGTGAACCCGGTCGAGAAGGCAATCGAATATGCAGCCGCCGGCGCGCAATGGCTGCACGTCACCGATTTCGACGCGATCGACGGCACCGGCGAGAACACCGAAATCATTGACGAGATCATCCGGCGGGCCGGCGCGCCGGTGCAGCTGGGCGGCGGTTTCCGCACGTTGCAGGGCATCGCCGAAGGGATCGATCGCGGCGCCGGCCGCATCGTGATCGGCACCCAGGCCGTGTGGCAGCCCGACCTGGTCAAACAGGCCGCCAAGGCTCATCCCGACCAGATCGTCCTGGCGGTCGACGTGTATCAGGGCCGGGTGATGAGCCATGGCTGGCGCGAACCCAGCGTCTTCGACCCCGAGGATTTCATAGGCACCTTCGAAACCGATCCCCTGGCCGCGATCATCGTGACCGATATCGACGCCGATATCGACGAGGCCGAAGGCTCTCTGGCGCTGGTTACCCGGCTGGCGTCGCTGTCGCGGTCGCCGGTCATCGCCCGTGGCCTGGCCCGGTCCCTTGACGGATTGTCCCAGTTGAAGTACGTGCCGGGGATCGCGGGTGCAATCATGGGCCGCGCATTGTTCGACCGCAGCGTCGACATCGACGAAGCACTGGCGCTTTGCGCCGCCCCGGTCGAACCCACGGCCGAGTTTCTGTGATCGCCGCGCAAGGCTTGCGCCATACGCGACACGGCTATGTCGCTATTGCAGAGATTTTGCCGCTTCCGGCCATTGATCGGGGGCGTCGTTTCCACTAGGTGGGCGGTAAGGGCGATGGTCGCCCTTCCCCATTGATGGAGGCGAAAATGCTGTCACGCGACGACCTGATCCGCGAAGCCCGTATGCGGGGCGGCAATCTGCCTACTCTTGTGCTTGTCTATCTGGGGATCGTGGCCGCGATGGCCGGATCGGCGATGGCGATCATCTGACAGGAAAGGGCGCGCCGCGGCGCGCCCATCCCGATCGGGCCGTGCCGTCGGCGGATCAAACGTCCGCCGACTCTCCGACATTGTCGACCCCGCGCTCTTCCAGCAGCGTGGTCAGCCAGTTCGGGTCCATCTCGGGCACCGAGGACAGCAGCAGGTCGGTATAGGGGTGATGCGGCGGGGTGAACATCTCGTCCTTCGGTCCCTGCTCGACCACCTTGCCATGCTGCATCACCACGACCTCGTCGGCGATCGACCGGACCGTGGCCAGGTCATGCGTGATGAACATGTAGGCCAGCCCCAGTTCCCGCTGCAGCCGATCCAGAAGCTTGAGGATGCCCTCGGCCACAAGCTGGTCGAGGGCGCTGGTCACCTCGTCGCAGATGATGAAATCGGGCTCGGCCGCCAGGGCGCGGGCAATCCCGATCCGCTGCTTCTGGCCCCCCGACAGTTCCGGCGGATAGCGGTTGTAGAAATGTGCCGGATCAAGTTCGATCAGGTCCAGCAACTCGTCCACCCGCTGCTTGAGCGCGGACCCCGTCAGCCCGGAATAGAACTGCGCCGGGCGCCCCACGATCTCGCTGATCCGGACCTTCGGGTTCAGCGCTGTGTCCGCCATCTGGTAGATCATCTGCGCCTGGCGCAACTGGTCCTTGCTGCGGTCCTTGTAAGAGGGCGGCAACGGCTCGCCCTTGAACAGAACCTGCCCCTTCGAGGGCGGCAGAAGGCCGGTGATCACCCGCGCCGTCGTCGATTTGCCAGACCCGGATTCGCCCACGACCGCGACGGTCATGCCCGGATAGATGTCGAACGACACGTCATCCAGAACCTTGGCACCGCTGGTATAGGACGCGTCGATGTTCTGGACCGAGATGATCGGCTGCGTCCCGTCCTTCGGGCGCGATTTCTGGTCGCGCTTGAAGCTGCGCACAGCCCACAGGCTTTTGGTGTATTCCTCCTGCGGGTTGTCCAGCATCTGCGCGGTCGGCGCTTCCTCGACCTCTTCGCCCTTCAGCAACACCTTGATCGTGTCGGCCATCTGCGCCACGACCGCCAGGTCGTGCGTGATGTAGATCGCGGCGGTGTTGAACTGGTCGACGATGTCGCGGATCGCGGCCAGAACCTCGATCTGCGTGGTCACGTCCAGCGCCGTCGTCGGCTCGTCGAAGATGATCAGGTCGGGCCGGCACGACATCGCCATCGCCGTCATCGCCCGCTGCAACTGACCGCCCGACACCTGGTGCGGATAGCGGAAGCCGATCTCGTCGGGGTTGGGCAGGCGCAGACGCTCGTAAAGTTCGATCGCGTCTTCCTGCGCCTCCAGCCGCTTCTTGATGCGGTAATGGACGGGCGCCTCGGTATGCTGGTCGATCAGCTTGTGCGACGGGTTGAACGACGCCGCCGCCGATTGCGCGACATAGGCGATGCGCGACCCGCGCAGGGCCCGCCTTTCGCCCTCGGACGCCGTCGTCAGCTCCATCCCGTCGAATTCGATCGACCCGCCCGAAATCCGCGTGCCGTCGCGGGCATAGCCCATGGCGGCCGCGCCGATCGTGGACTTGCCGGCCCCGGATTCGCCGATCAGGCCCATCACCTCGCCACGATGCAGCGTCAGGTCCACGCCCTTGATGATCGGCACCCAGGTTTCGTGCGCGTAGCCCTCGATCCGCAGGTCGCGGATTTCCAGCAGGACGTCTTTTTCCTGGAATCTGGTCATCTTATTGCTCCTTCAGGCCGGAGGACCGGAACAGCATCCAGTCGACGACGAAGTTCACCGCGACGGTCAAAAGCGCGATGGCCGCCGCAGGTATCAGGGGTGTGATGTCGCCGAACGAGATCAACGTAGCGTTCTCGCGCACCATCGAGCCCCAGTCGGCGGTGGGCGGCTGGATGCCCAGCCCCAGGAACGACAGGCCCGCGATCAGCAGGAACACGAAGCAGAATTCCAGCCCGAACTCGGCGATCAGCGGGGCGGTCGAATTCGGCAGGATCTCGCGCCGGATCAGGTACCAATCGCCTTCGCCGCGTAGCTTGGCGGCCTCGATATAGTCCATCACCACGATGTTGCCGGCCACCGCGCGCGTCAGGCGGAACACCCGCGGCGAATAGATCACCGCGACGACGACGACGATCACCGCCAGGCTGGTGCCGAAGATCGACAGCATCAGAAGCGCGAAGATCAGCGACGGGACCGACATGATCACGTCGGCCAAGCGCCCCATGAACTGGTCGAACCAGCCGCCCTTGACGGCCGCCAGCAGGCCCGCAAGCGCCCCGGCGACAAAGGCCAGCATCGTCGCGAGCAGGGCCAGGCCAACCGTGTTGCGCGCGCCGTAGATCAGGCGGCTGAAGATGTCGCGGCCCAACTGGTCGGCGCCCAGCAGCATGTTCTCGTCCGCAGGGGCGAAGGCCGAGGAAATGACCTCGGCTTCACCATGCGGCGCGATCCAGGGCGCGAAGATGCCCGCGATCGCGTAGGTGAAGATCACGAACATCCCGAACGAGGCGGTCAGCGGCGCGGTCCGCAACTCGCGCGCCAGGTTGGGTTTGGCGATGATGATAAGGAATTCCTTGAAGGCATAGGCGGTGCCGCCCGCCAGGGCCAGCGCGGCGGCCCCGGTCGTGACGGCGGTCAGCGCCGACACACCGCCGACGATGCCCAGGACGAAGGAAACCAGCGTCAGCGAGAACAGAAGCGTGAACAGCTTCTGGTACTTCATGTAGGCCGCAAGACAGGAAGCGGCGATCAGCGCGGCGTAATAGCCGATGACGAATGTGCTCATTGTCCCAGCCTCACTTCGGGTGCCGCAGACGCGGGTTGGTCAGGATCGCGCCGACATCCGCCGCCAGATTGAGCAGGATGAAGGTCGCCGCGAAGATCAGACAGCAGGCCTGGACGATCGGGAAGTCGCGCTTGGCGACCGCGTCGACCAGCAACTGACCGATGCCGGGATAGACGAACACCACCTCGACCAGCACGACGCCGGTGATCAGGTAGGCCAGGTTCAGCGCCACGACGTTGATGATCGGCGCCCAGGCATTGGGCAGGGCGTGCTTGACGATCACCTTCCAGGGCGGCGTGCCCTTGAGCCGCGCCATCTCGATATAGGGCGAGGCCAGCAGGTTGATGATCGCCGCCCGCGTCATCCGCATCATGTGCGCGGTGACAACCAGCGTGAGTGTCAGCGCGGGCAGGAAGGCGCGGTAGAGAAACTGGAAAAACTCCGGGTCGCCCCGGAAATTGGCCATGGA
>Ga0180436_10002779_pt1 | contig 16386 bp, 13 predicted proteins | sample SS_ome_2_FD_132434 | JGI IMG/M metagenome (GOLD analysis project Ga0180436, IMG submission 132434) | Hypersaline lake sediment archaeal communities from the Salton Sea, California, USA - SS_3_S_2 metaG | ecosystem: Environmental > Aquatic > Non-marine Saline and Alkaline > Hypersaline >...
CAGGCGGTCGGGAAATGCCTGGTGCGGATCGGGAGACGGGAGCACACCGCTCACGAGCCGCCCATCAGTTCGGGGACATTTGCGGCGGTGCCATTGGCCGGGCTGTCGTTTGTCGGGTAGTTTATTCCTGCGAGGGAAAAACGGGTAATGAATCCGCCGTAGGGAGCCGTAGAAGGATGCCGTCGTTATCCGCGACAGCCGTCGGCGGCACGCGGCGTCTCGATACCAATATGCAATTCAATTCTGCTACCGGCATCAATCCCGATCGCCGCCACGCTGATCGTCGTGCACTCGAGGTAAGGGCCCCGAAGACCCCGCCCTCCCAAGGGGAGAATAAGCCTTTCTCCCGCCCCCTACATGGTTTCACCCTCGTCGAACTGCTCGTCGTGATCGCGATTATCGCATTGCTCGTTGCCCTGCTGCTGCCGGGCCTCCAAGCCGCCCGAGAGACCGCCCGAAGGACGCAGTGCGGCAACAATCTCAAGCAGCTGGCGGTGGCATTACACGAGTTCCATGGGAATCACGGGCGACTGCCAATCACAACGCCTTATGACAATGTCGCACCTCATAACAAGCCGGGGGGGACGTGGGTTGCATGGATCCTGCCTCACTTGGAGCAGCAGCCGCTCTACGACCTGTTCGATTTTTCAAAAGCGATGCGCGATTCAGCCAACGCCGAGGCCGTCAGGACGGTTGTACCGACAGTCGTGTGCCCCAGCGATCCAGCTTCTTCCAATCCGATCATGGATGACCGCGACAACAGAACCTCGACCAATCCCTCCCCCGCCTTGGGCCTGTGGTATCCGGGCAGCATGGGGCCGACCCAGCCGGATCACTGCCCTTTCTGTTCCGAGGCCCGTCCCAGTTACTGCTGCCAGGGATACAACTACGGGTCGAGAGGACCGAACAACAACTCGGTGGGAATGTTTGGGAGGTTTCCGTCGGGCTTTGCGTTTGCACACGTTCACGACGGCCTCTCGAATATCCTCATGCTCGGTGAAACGGTTCCCAGCCAGTGCGTTTACATCGGCGCCTATTCCGTCAACTTTCCAATCGCAGGGACGACCATCCCGATGAACACCTTCGAGGTGTGCGACAAGGCGGGGGGCATCCATTATCGGGCTTGCGGGTTCAAGAGTTTTCATCCGGGGGGCGTTCAGTTTGTGATGGGAGATGGCAGTGTTCATTTCTTCAGTGACTCCCTCGACTACCGCCTGTACAACGAGCTGGGAACACGAGCCGGCGAAGAATCCGTCTCGCTTCCTTGACCCCATCAGCCGATCAGCCCATGTTCTGCCTCACGAGAATCACCCCCCCGGGCGTGCTGCTGCTGGTTGCTGCGGTTTCGGCGGGTGGATGCGGAACGCAACGCCCGGAGACGGTCCGCGTCAGTGGCCGGGTCACCTTCAACGGCCAGCCGCTTCCAAAATCCGGCGTCGTTTACTTCGCGCCGTTGGAAGCGGCCGAGGGCTTTCCTCAGCGGCCTGGCAGGGGCACGTTCGACGAGGAAGGCTACTTCTCGGCGACCACCTGGGAGGAAGGGGATGGACTGATGCCGGGTCGCTACAAAGTGGCATTCGACTGCTGGGAACGACCGCCAACCGCAGAAGGTCCACAGCCCAAAAACCACGTTCCCGACGAATACCGGGATCCTGCCGGCAGCACCATCGAACTGACCGTTCCCGCAGGGGCAAAACCGCTGAAGTTTGACTGTGATCTGAACAAGATTGTCCCATAGTCGCCGCCGCTTGGGGCGGGTGATTAGGCTGCCACCGGCGGGGAGACTGTCGACGGGGCCGTTGGCAGACAACCCACGGATGGCTGCTGCGACACTCACGCAAAACCCCGCTCGCACGACACCTCCCGGATTACCTGGGCGAAACTGACGGCCCGGGTAGGAGAGGAGTTCCCGCTCGAGTGCCCAGCATGCGGCGGTGGCATCCATCTGAGAGGAGACGGCCGGCTGGAGCCGGCCCGCTTCGAACCGGAGGTTCGCAAGCGGGCGAAGACCTGGATACGAAAGCCCGCGTGAAGTCATCCCCTCGCGCCCTTGGGCGAACCGCTCGAGCTTCCGGCGGTCTCTCCCGCCCGCGAGCCGCCCATCAGTTCAGGGACATTTGCGGTGGTGCCGTTGGCCGGGCTATCTTCAACCGTTTCTCCTTCCCCGGAATTCCCTCGCTGTGAATCCGTTTTTCCACTCAATGCTCGCTGCCGCGGTGGTTGCCGCGGGCTCGCTGGTTGCCACGGGGGCGGAGCCTCTCCCAAACCCGGACTTTACCGCCGGCGGAGCAATCCCCGAGCGGGCCGCCAAAGATTGGAACCTCGGTGCAACGGGGGCCCGCGGATGGATCTATTTCCGCAACATGGAAACCTCCCAAGCCCGCCAAATCTGTATCACGCAGGTGGCGCAGGGTTCGCCGGCCGACGGGCTGCTGAAAACAGGTGACGTGATCCTCGGGGTTGGCGGCACACCGTTTGCCACTGACCCGAGGACCGCCTTTGGCAAGGCATTGACCGCCGCCGAGGCCACCGATGGCAGGCTCGGCGTGATCCGCTGGCGGGACGGGACAACCTCGAACGTGACGATCTCACTACCGATACTCGGCAGCTACAGCAGCACCGCCCCCTACGCCTGCGAGAAGTCGAAGAAAATCTTCTCACTCGGCTGCGAGAGGCTGGCTGCCCGGATGGCCCGGCCGTCGTACCGCGGCAACGCGATCACCCGCTCGCTCAATGCCCTCGGGCTGCTGGCCAGCGGTGAGGCGAAATACCACCCGATCGTGAAGCGGGAAGCGGAGTGGGCCGCCGATTTCTCGGCCGACGCGATGGCTACCTGGTGGTATGGCTACGTCGCCGTCTTTCTCTCGGAATACGTCATGGCCACCGGCGACGACTCGGTGCTGCCAGGCCTGCGGCGAATCGCACTGGAGGCGGCGGAAGGACAGAGCATTGTCGGCTCCTGGGGCCACAAGTTTGCCGGGCCGGATGGCCGCCTCCTCGGCTACGGCATGATGAACTCGCCCGGTGCCGTGCTCACGATCGGACTGGTGCTGGCCCGCGAGGCCGGGGTCGATGACCCCGAGGTCGCCGAGGCGATCGACCGCAGCAGCAGGCTCTTGCGGTTCTACGTCGGCAAGGGCGCGGTGCCCTACGGCGACCACCACCCGTGGATGCAGACCCACGAAGACAACGGCAAGTGCGGCATGGCGGCGGTGCTCTTCGACCAGCTTGACGAACAGGACGCGGCCGGGTTTTTCGCCAGGATGAGTGCCGCCTCCCACGGCAGCGAACGCGACACCGGGCACACCGGCAACTTCTTCAACATTACCTGGGCGATGCCCGGCGTGTCGCGATGCGGGCCTCATGCGACCGGTGAGTGGATGCGGGAGTTTGGGAGCTGGTATTTCGACCTCGCCCGCGGCCACGACGGCAGCTTTCACCACCAGGGCCCGCCGCAGGCCCGGCCCGATGCCTACCACGAGTGGGACGCCACCGGCAGCTATCTCATCGCCTATGGCATGCCGCTCGAGGCGATCCGACTGACCGGCAGGAAATCCTCGGTGGCCCCCCAGCTCGATGCCGAGGCGGCGCGGCAGGTCGTCCACGACGGCCGCGGCTGGAGCAACAACGACCGCAACTCCGACTTCGACCGGCTCGAAACCGATGAACTGCTGAGACGGCTTGGCAGCTGGTCGCCGGTCGTCCGCGAGCGGGCCGCCATGGCGATCGGCCGACGGAAGACTTTCCCGGCCGAGCCGCTGATCAAACTGCTCGAGGACCCGGCCCTCGAGGCTCGCATCGGGGGCTGCCAGGCGATCGCGCAGCTCCGCGGACGCGCCGCAAAAGCGGTGCCGAAGCTCCGCGAGACGCTGCGTTCGGATCACTTGTGGCTGCGGGTCAAAGCCGCCGATGCCCTCGCGGCAATCGGCCAGCCGGCGATGGTTGCGGTGCCCGAGCTGCTCGAGAGGCTCGCCGTCGGCCCGACCGAGGACGATCCGCGGGGCATGGAACAACGCTATCTCTCCTTCGCCCTCTTCAACCGTCGCGGCGGGCTGCTCGGCAATTCGCTCGAGGGGGTCGACAGGGATCTGCTCGTCACGGCGGTTCGCGCGGGCCTCCGCAACCAGGACGGCCGGGCCCGTGGCTCGTTCACCAGCGTCTACCACAACCTTTCGTTCGAGGAACTCGAGCCACTGCTGCCGGCAATCCACGAGGCGATCATCAGCCCGGCCCCCAGCGGCATCATGTTTTGCGACCAGATTCAGACCGCGGGGCTGGAACTCTTCGCCAGGCACCACGTCAGCGAGGGCATCGAATTGCTCGCCCGCTACCTGCAAAACCAGAAGCCGCATGGCAGCCAGAAGCGGATCACCACCATCCTGGCGCTGCTCGAGAGCTACGGCAGCCACGCCCAGCGGGCGATTCCGCTGCTCGAGGAGGCGGTCAGCTACTTCGAGAACGAGGAACGCAACTTTCCCCGGCGACTGAGTCTGCAGAAGGCCGAGGAAACCTCGGCGGCGATCGCGGAGATCAAGGCTGCCACCGATCGGCCAAAACTGATCACGCTCGATCTCGGGAGCTGACCGGCAGGGTTACCGCCGAGATTCGTCGCGGGGGAAACAACGCTACCCACCCCCCAGCCGCAGGCCGGCCCAGGCGGCGGCAAACCCGCCGAGATTGTTGGCCGCCACGAGCGCGAGGGCCGCTGCCGGACGGCCCATCTCGAAGAGCCGCACCGCGTCGAAGGCGAAGCTCGAGAAGGTGGTGAAGCCGCCGAGCAGCCCCACCAGCAGGATCTTCTCGAAGCCCTCCGGAAGACCACCGGGCAGCGGTGCGGCCGCCACGATCAGCCCGAAAGCGAGCGACCCGGCCAGATTGACCGCCGTCAGCCCCCAGGGGAAGGCCTCGCCGCACAGCCGCACCATTCCCGCCGTCGCCCCGGCACGGCAGAGCACACCAACGGCTCCCGCCGCCGCCAGCCAAATCCAATGGGTGATGCCCGACATCGCTGCAAATCCCGGCTTTTGTCCGCCAAGGCTCCGTTCGCCCGACGCGGCACAATACCACACCGCAGCCGCCGCGGTGGAACCGCCGACACAGACCGATATACTCCCGTTCTTGCCCGAAGGTTCGGGCTCGTTTCAGCCGCGTCTCTCCCGCGGCCGCCCCCGCTCCTCTCCCCGGCAAGCAGGCCTGATGCTCACCTACGACCACCGTATTTTTCTCATCGGCTTCGGCTCCGTCGCCCGCTGCACCCTCCCCATCCTGCTCGACCATATTCGCATCGATCCGGCCCGCGTCACGATCATCGACTTCAAGCCTGACCGAGCGGCCCTGGCCCCCTGGATCGAACGCGGGGTGAACTTCCTCGAAGACAAGATCACCCCCGCGAGCCTCGATTCGATTCTCTCCCGGCAGGTTTCCGCCGGTGATCTCGTGATCGACCTCGCCTGGAATATCGACGCCTGCGAGATCATCGCTTGGTGCCACGACCACGGCGTGATGTACATCAACACCTCGGTCGAACTCTGGGATCCCTACGGCCACCCGCCAGACACCCACCCCTCCCACCTCACGCTCTACTGGCGACACATGGCCCTGCGGAAGCTCCGCGAGAGCTGGGAGATCCCCGGGCCGACCTGCGTGGTGGAGCACGGGGCCAACCCCGGTCTGATCAGCCACTTCACCAAGCAGGGCCTGCTCGACATTGCCGAGGCCTGCCTGGCCGAAAAGAAGGTCAGCGGCGAGGCGGCCGAACGGATCGCCGCCCATGCCGCCAGTCGCAGCTTCAACCACCTTGCCTGCGAGCTGGGAGTGAAGGTGATTCACTGCAGTGAACGCGACACCCAGATCTCCAACCGTCCCAAGGAGGTCGACGAGTTCGTCAACACCTGGAGCGTGGAGGGCTTCCGCGAGGAGGGCACGACCACCGCCGAGCTCGGCTGGGGAACCCACGAAAAAGAGCTGCCGCCGCTCGCCTACGAGCATGAGTCGGGCCCTCGCAACCAGATCTGTCTGGCAAGGATGGGGATCAACACCCTCGTCTCGAGCTGGGTGCCCGACTACCCGATCCTGGGCATGGTGGTTCGCCACGGCGAGGCCTTCACGATCACCGACCACCTCACGGTCTGGGAGCAGGGCCGAGCGGTCTACCGGCCCACGATGCACTATGCCTACTGCCCCTGCGATGCGGCGATCGCCTCGCTCCACGAACTGCGTGGCTACGACTACAAGATGCCGCCGCGGGAGCGGATCATGTACGACGACATCATCAGCGGCTCCGACATCCTCGGGGCCCTGATCATGGGCCATCCGCTGACGAGCTGGTGGTGCGGATCCGATCTTTCGATCGAGGAGTCGCGGCGGCTGGTGCCCCATCAGAATGCGACCACGATGCAGGTGGCGATCTCGGTGGTGGCCTGCTGCATGTGGATGATCGAGCACCCCGACCGCGGCCTGTTGGTGCCCGACGACCTGCCCCACGACTACGTGCTCGAGATCGCCAAGCCCTACCTCGGGAAGTTCATCTCGACCGCCAGCGACTGGACGCCTCTGGAGGGCTGCCGCTCGGCCTTCCCGGGCTACGCGGCCCCCTCGTTCGATCTCGAGGATCCCTGGCAGTTCAAGAATTTCCTGATCACCGACGGCGACGACTGACCGGACTGGCTGGGAAATTCCGGAGAAGGACCAGGAGGGCTTTTTCCACGAGCAGCTAGAATTCTCGGTCATGAACAAGAAAACGCTCCTCGCCCTCGCCCGCGAACACGGCACGCCGCTGTTTGTCGTCGATCACGCGGAACTGCGGAAAAACTACCGGCTCTTCCGGCGGCACTTTCCCCGCGTGCAGGCCTACTACGCGGTCAAGGTCAACTCCGACGCAGCGATCGTGCAGACCTTCTACGAACTCGGCGGCAGCTTTGATGTGGCGAGCATGGAGGAGTTCCACACCGTCCACCGTTTCATCGAACACCTCCCGGCGAAGCAACGGCAGGACTTCATCTGGGACAAGATCATCTACGCCAACCCGATCAAGCCGGTGGAGACCCTCCGGGAACTCGACCGCTACAAGCCGCTGGTCACCTACGACAACGAGGAGGAGGTCCGGAAGATCGCCCGCCACGCGCCGCATGCCGGCCTTGCCCTGCGGCTGCGGGTGCCCAACACCGGGTCAATGGTCGAACTCTCGAGCAAGTTCGGCGCCCTGCCGGGGGAGGCGGTCGACCTGATCGCCTTCGCCCACGAGCAGGGGCTTACGGTGGAGGGGCTTTCCTTTCACGTCGGCAGCCAATGCACGAACCCTGAAAACTTCATCCAGGCGATCCATCTCTCGGCCGGCATCTTCGCCGAGGCGAAGTCGCGCGGCTTTTCACTCGAGCTGCTCGACATCGGCGGCGGCTTTCCCGCGGCCTACGACGCCAGCGTGCCGAAGTTTGCGGAGCTGGCCGGGCGGATCAATCACGAGCTCGACCGGCTCTTTCCGCCGGAGATCGAAATCCTCGCCGAGCCGGGCCGGTTCCTCGTGGCATCCGCCGGCACGGCGGTCTCGAAGATCATCGGGAAAGCGGTTCGCGAAGGAAAGCGGTGCTACTACATCGACGACGGCGTCTACCACACCTATTCCGGCGTGATTTTCGACCATTGCAACTACCCGGTGAAAAGCTTCAAGCGAGGGGCCACCGAGCCCTCGGCCGTGTTCGGGCCGACCTGCGACGCCCTCGACACGATCGGCCTGGCCGAGCCGCTGCCCGATCTCCAACTCGACGACTATCTCTACAGCGAGAATATCGGCGCCTATTCGGCGGCCAGCTCGACCTGGTTCAACGGCTTCCCGCCGGCGAAGGTCGTGCATGTCAACCGCTGAGCCGGCCCCGCCGTCGGTGGAGCATCCAGCCGGCGAGCGGCAGGATTCCCACCACGGCCAGGCTGAGTGACCTCGGCTCGGGCACAGGCGGCGTGACCACCGAGAGCTGGATGATCATGTCGTCGTGGTCGGTATCGACCGGGTCTGCATCATCGAGCATCACGTAGACCACCGAGCCGAGGTCGTAGGGATTGCTGCTGATGTCGGTGGGGAGCGGCCAGTAGGCGATGTCGGGGTTGCCGTCATTGGGCACCGCCTTGGAGGTTTCCGAAATGAAGAAGCTCAGCGGCAGCGGCCCGGCCGGCACGACGCCCGGCACCTCGTAGGTCGCCAGCGGCAACGGCGGGAAGGGCGTGGCCGCCGTCTGGCCTGCGATCAACGGCGACGAGGGACCGGTGGAGAAGATGTCGGTGCCGTCCCAGCGGAAGATGTTGTCGGCATAGAAGGCTTCCTTCCCGACATACTCGATCGAGACCTTGCCCGGCTCCGAGAGACCGATCACGCCCTGCTCCCAGAGCAGAACATCCCCGTTGAAACGAGGAGTCACCCAGAGAAAGGTTTCCAGCGACGTGAGCACCGCGGTGCCGCCGGAGACGGTGAACACCGGAGCGGCGATCGCCCGGCCGGCCCGCCAGGCACATGACAAGACGCAGAGCAGGCTGGCGAGAAAAACCGCCGCTCGGCCGAAGCGGCCAACAGGCCGACGCCGGCTTATGAGACAATCGACGAGATCGCTGAGACTCATGAGACACCTCCGGGGCCGTCCGCAGACGGCTTTTGAGAACATGAGTGAACATTGACGATCCCTGCCCAATCCACGCGGCCCGGCCCTGGGACCACGCGACAACCGCGCAACAAAAAAGGCCGCCGCAAGAGCCCGCCCCAATGGGGAGAACGTCTTACGCCGGCCTACGTCGTGTCGGGGCTCCGCAGGCGGGCGACCCGACAATCCGTCTTCCGAAACAATCTCGGAGCCGTCGCTCGGGCCCGCGCCCGGCTGACTGCCCCGTGACAACCAAGGCTCACGCGGCGCGACGCGCGGGGCAAGCCACGCTCACCCGCAGCGGGAAAACCCCGCGTTGTTCGCGGTCCGGCCGGTCGGACACCTTCCTCCGGGCGGTTGCCTCACGCCGCGCCGCAGCCGCCTCAGCCGCCGCGGCCACCACGACTCGGCGGGCCATCCGCCGCCAGGTCGGCATCGCCGCGGTCGGATCGGGGGCCGCGACCGGTCGGGGCCGGTGAACGAGGCCGAGCAACCGCTCCGCGAGGCTTGCCGGGTCGTGGGGGTCGAAGTAGACGCAGCGATCCCCGCCAACCTCCCGCAGCACGGGCAGGTCAGAGGCAATCACGGGCGTGTTGCGGGCAAGCGCCTCCACGACAGGCAGCCCGTAGCCCTCGGCGAGCGACGGCACCACGACCGCCCTGGCATGCCGGTAGGCCGCGTCGAGTTCGTAGTCGCTGAAGTCGTCATGGTGCAGAAGCGACCGGCCCCAGGCGGCGTGTGACCGCATGCTTCGTACGATCTCCTCCCCGCGCCAGCCGACCGCTCCCACCACCAGGAAGCTGGCATCGGGGCAGTCGGCGAGCACCCGGTCGATCGCGTCGACGAGCAGGCCCTGATTTTTCCGCGGCTCGACCGTACCCACGACGAGGAAAGGCCGGCCCCGTGCGAGGGCTGCGAGCACCTGCGGCCGCAGCCCTGACCGTGGGGAGCAGGTGTGAAAATCGGCTCCATTGGGGCAGACGGTGACACGCTTGGCGGCGACGTGGCCGCGGCCGAGCTTGAGCAGTTCCGCGCGGGCCTCCTCCGCGATCGTCTGCGACACCGCGAGCAGAAAATCAGCCCGTGAGAGCGACTCGTTCATCCAGGTCGTGAAGCGGCCGACAGTCTCCTCAGGCACCAGCTCAGGGTGCTTCAGCGGGATGAAATCGTGCTGGAGCACCCCCAGGCTCGCACCGGCGTCACGGGCCCGGTCGACCGCCTCCCAGATCGGGCGGTCCCAGGTGGAGTCGGGCAGCAGCAGAATGTCACCGGCCGTGGGCCTGATCTCCCGTCGCAACGCCGCCGCCCCGATCTCTACCGCCTTCCCCATGATTCGGCGAAGCTTCCGCGGCGTGGCCTTACGAAGCCGCCGGCACGCCCGTTCTCCCAGCGAGCAATCCCCCTGAGACGATCGCGACGGCAGCGTGTCACCCCGCAGACCCACCGGGAAAAACCTGCCGGCATGCCATCGCACCGCGACGAGTTCGGCACCGAGACGACGCGCAGCCGGCCGCCCGTGCCGCACCAGCTCGCGAACGACCCGGGGAATCCCCTGTCGCACACGGCACTCGAGCGACTGCGTGCAATCGACAAAAATCCGCGGAGTCCATCGCCGCTGAGCCCGCCACCATTCGTGACCATCCGTAATCGGTTCCATCCAGGTCGTCCTCCCGCGTGTCGAGGGCCTGTCAGCCGGCGAAAGCCACTCCCCTCTATAGTGGGGTATGGGCTGCCACAATGATTTCGGGCAGACAGGGGCCGAAAGTTGAGCCGATCTTCTCGCTGGCGTTGGCTCAGGGCCGTACCGCCTCGATGAGGTGGTACTTTTTGACGTATTCCTCGGCGACGTCCCGCCACCGCTGCGGCAGCGTCTCGCGATACCAGCGTGGCTTCTTCGTGGCCAGCAGCAGCGTGCCGCCGGGGGCGAGGGCCTCCCAGGCAGCCTCCACGAACCGCTCAGAGATGCGGTGGCCGGCGTAGTAGGGCGGATTGGCGAGCACGAGGTCGTAATTGCCCGGATCGGGCACGCGGCCGGCCGCCTCCAGGGCCACAGTGACGTTGGCCAGGCCGTTGCGGGCCACGCCCTCGCGGGTGCACTCGACCGCCCGGGCGGCCGAATCGATGGCATGCACCCTGACCTGATCGTCGCGGGCGGCGATGCCGATCGCGACGCAGCCGGATCCGCAGCCGATGTCGAGCACGTGGGTGCCGGGGGCGACATCGACGGCGTTGAGCAGGTGGCGGGCGGCCGGGTCGATCCGGCGGTGGGCAAACACGCCAGGTCGGCTGACCGCCTCGAGCAGACGACCCCGGTCGCGAAAACGGAAGCTGCAACGGAAGTCGCGGATCCGCTTCGGCTCGGCGGTCTTCTCGAGAAGGTAGGCGACGCCGGCGGCCCGGCTTGACTCGTCGGGCCTCACGCGAACCCGCTCGCCGGTGGCCGCAAGCTGTTCTCGCAGCCATGTGTCGCGAGGATTGTCGATTGCGGCCACCAGCCTTCCGCCGATCCGCAGCCGTTGCATCGCCTGCTGGATCAGGTCCCGTGTCAGCTCCGCCTCACCATCGACAGCAAAAGGCAGCACGACGATATCAAACGGCCCCGGGGGCATGTCGGGGGTGCAAATGAAGACAGTCGTCGGTTCGGCCGCATCGGCGAGGGACGCCTCGCGGGCTCGCTCGAGCCGGTAGAGATCGAGGAACCAGGCGGTGACGCAGGCGGAGGGCCTGTCGGCGGCGAGCGTTCTGGCCGCCTGGGCCCAGCCGAGGCTCGTGCAGACGATCCGCTCGCCTGGCAATTCGCGAGCGATCGCCAAGGCATGCACCTCGGCGGGCCGTGCATCGTCAAGGGTGGCATCGTCGGCGGACATCACGGCAAGATACCGCGCCGAGATGGCTACCGGCTCTCACCGGCGGGCTCGGCCGCCGGCTCGAGGGGCTCGAGGGTCAGCGGATCCCGCAGCGGCAGGTGGGTCACCTCGCCGCCGAAGAACTCGTCCATGCTCGCCCGGCCGTCGAGGTCGCCCGGGGCGATCTCGCTCCAGTCACCCACCACGAGGATCGCCATCTTCTCCGGATCAAGATGCTCCCGTGCGACCCGCTGCACGTCCTCGGCAGTCACCGCCTCGACCCGCTGGCGGTAGGTCTGCCAGTGGTCGAGCGGCCGCTCGGTCCATTCGTCGTTGACAAAGACCGAGAGCATCTGCGGACGGCTCTCGAAGTACCGCGGAAAGGTCTCGACCAGGCTCCGTTTGGCCGTTTCGAGTTCCTGCTCGGAGACCGGCTCCTCCCGGATCTGCTCGATCTCATCGAGGATGATTTTCGCGGCCAGGGCCACGGTGGGGTTCTTGCTCTCGAATCCCGCGCGGAAGTCGCCGGGATACTCCACCCGCGGTGTCAGCCGTGAGCCGGCGGAATAGGCGAGCCCCTCGTTGCTTCGCACGCTCCGCATGATCCGGCTGGTGAAGCCGCCTCCGCCAAGAATGTCATTGAGCACCGCCAGCGGAATCGCGTCGGGATCGTCCCGCTCGATCGACCGCATGCCGATTGCCACCTTGCCCTGGGGGATCTCCTTGGGCACGTGGTAGAGGCCCGGCTCGAACTGGTGCTCGGGAAGGGGTGGGTCGGCGGCGGGCTCCCCACGTTCCCAACCGGCAAACGCCCGCTCCAGCGAGGCGAGCATTTCCTCCGTGTCAAAATCGCCCGAAACCGCCACGATCATGTTGCCGGGCTGGATCACCCGTCGGTGGAACTCGGCAAGCCGCTCGGGCGTGACCGATTCCACCGAGGCAACGGTCGGCTGGCTGCCCTCGAAATGGTCGCGGCCGAAAAGCAAGGCCCGCCATTCACGGCCGAGGATCGCCGAGCCGTCGTCGTTTCGCTGCTTCATCATCGCCACCAGCCGGGCCTTGCGGGTGGCCAGCCGCTGGCTGTCGAAGCGGGGTTCGCGAAGCATGAGCAGCAGCAGCCGCAGGCTCTCGTCGAACGTGCGGGCCAGGCAGTTCATCGAGACGGTGGTGAAGCTGCCCGAGGCGGATGCCGAGATGTCGGTCGCCAGGAAGTCGAGTGTTTCGTCGAAGGCTTCGGGGCCCAGGTCGCCGGCCCCGCCCTCCCGCATCATCGAGGCCATCGTCGAGGCCAGCCCGGGACAGTCAGCCGGGTCGAGCGAGTCGCCCCCCTTGAAGCTGATGGTCAGATCAACGAGCGGAAATTCATGTGATTCGGCGAGATAGACAACCGTGCCGTCGGGCAGTTCGTGGCGGTAGTCGGCCGCCACGGGCGGCGCGAACTCCAGCGGATCAAAGACGATCTCCTCCGGCCGCACCGGCAATCCCGCCGAGCCGGCGGTGCCACCCCCGGCCTGCCGGTCTTCGATGGCGGCGGCTTTCTTTCCCGCCGCGGGCTCGGGCGGGAGTGGCGGTTTCGGATCTGGGCGGGCGTTGACCAGCGCGATCGCCACGATGCCCAATGCCAGAACGATCGCCACATGGCGTGCATTCATCAGGTGGTTCTCCGAAAGGTGGGGCGTCGGGGGGGCAGCCGATCACTTGCGGCGGAAGGTCGCCACACTGCGATTGGCGGGATCAAAATACTCGTTTGCCACGCGGCGGACATCGGCCGCGGTGACCTGCTCGTAGCGGCGGGGCGTCTCGTTGATCTCCCGCCAGTCGACGAGTGTCTCGTAGAAGGCGAGCTGGATCAAAAGCGACATGTTGCTCCGCAGCCGGCGGTAGCTGTCGGCTGCCACTCGGTTTTTCACCTTCTCCAGCTCCCGTGGAGGCACGTCGGTCTGCTGCAGCTTGGCGAGTTCCTGATACCAGGCCTGCTCGAGCTCCTCCGGCGTGGCCTCGCCGCGGGCCTCCGCCTCGATCGCGAACATCCCGGCGTACCGGCGGGTGTCGGAGGATGCCCGGGCCGAGGCCGCGATGCCCCGGCCCTCGACGAGGCCCTTGTAGAGCCGGCCGGTGCGATCGTTGAGCAGTTCGGCGAGCATGTCGAGAGCGTAGCTGTCGGCATGGCCTGCCGGCACGGTGTGGTAGCGGATTTCGACCGATGGCGGCACGTCGCCTTCGGCGTTCATCCGCTGCTCGGCGAGCTGCTCGATCTCGAGGGTCACCACCGGCTGCGGCTCCTCCTCGCCCGGTTCGAGCCGGGAGAAATACTGCCGGATCAGCTGCTTCGCCTCGGTCGGATCGAAGTCGCCCACGAGCACGCCGAAGAGGTTGCCGGGGCGGTAGTAGGTATTCCAGTAGTCGATCGCCTGCTCGAAGGTGTAGCTGTTGAGATCGCTCGGCCAGCCGATCACCGGCCAGGCATAGCCGCTGGAAACCCAAAACATCGCGTCGAACTGCTCCTGAAAGCGGCCGGTTGGGGTGCTCTCGGTCCGCAGCCGCCGCTCCTCATGGACCACGTCCCGCTCGGAGTAAAACTCGCGAAACACGCTGTCGTGGAGCCGGTCGCTCTCCATCCAGGCCCAGAGCTCGAGCTTGTTGGAGGGGATCGTGATGAAGTAGCAGGTCAGGTCGTGGCTGGTGAAGGCGTTCATCCCGCTGCCGCCGGCCCGGGTATAAACCTCGTCAAACTCGTCCTTCACGATCGTCGCCGCCTCGGCCTGCTTCTGCTCGAGCTCTGCCAGGCGGGCGGTCAGCGAAGCGGCGGCTTCGGCATCCCCGTCGGCCGCGGCGAGCGTGCGACGGACCTCGGTGATTTCCTCGGCAAGGCCACGGCCCTGCTGCTGCCGCAGGAGACGGTCGAGTTTGCCGCGGAGGGCCCGCAGTTCGGGCGAATCGTTGGCCGGATCCCATGGGTCATCGATCTCTCCACGACGAAACCGCTCATACTGCTCGCCCCAGACCAGCTCGTTGATGCGGTCGCGAACCTGCCGCTGCTCGCGGCGATACTCGGCATCGCGGGCGGGATCACGGGTGCCGATGGTGGTCGTGCCCTTGAACATCATGTGCTCGAAGAAATGGCTGATCCCGGTAACCCCGGGCCGCTCGTTGACGCTCCCCACGCGGGCCACCCAGCCGGCGCTGACCACGTTGGGCTGGTCGCTTCGCGGCACGAGCAAAAACTCCATGCCGTTCTCGAGCCTGAACTCCTCGACCTCGACACGTTGGGCGAGAGCTGCCCGGCCACCCGCCAGGAGAAGCAGCCCGGCGACCACCGCGGCCCACCGGCTTCTCTTTGAGTCGTACGACGCCATCGGTTTGAGATCCTTCCTGAACGTGCTGCGACGAAAGCGGTGCAGAAGGCCCGGATTCCAGGCCGGGGCTTTCGGTCGGGCCTTGAGTCTACACCGGCAGCCGGTTGCGGCGCAACCGGCCTACGCCGCAGGCACAGAGTGTCTGCCGCCCTGATTTCAGTGGCAGCACGCAGCCCGGCCCGCGGGCTCCATACGATTCCGTGCACGTTTCGAGGCATTCACTCCCCACCGCCCAGCGAGGCTTTCCATGCCATCCATCGACCGGCCCGACCCCGTGATCCTCGAGCACGTTCTCAAGGAACACCGCGACCTCCACGCACGGATCATGGCGGTCCGCGAGCCGCTGAGAGCCGCCAGCGGCCGACCGCCCACCGCCGCCGAATGCGAACGGCTCAAAGACCGACTCGCCGACCTCCGCGACCATCTCGGCGACCACTTCCGCAGAGAAGAGGAGGGCGGCTTTCTCGAGGAGTCCCAGACTCGTCTGCCGCGGCTTTCCGGCGAGGTGCGGTCGCTGCTCGCGGAACACTCCGGCCTGCTTGCCGAACTCGACGCCCTGGCCGTCCGATTTGCCAACTTGATCGAACGGCTGCCTCTGGGCGATAGTGCGGCCGAGGATTGGCGAGGACTTGCCGAGGCGTTTGAGTCTTTTTCTTTGCACCTCGTCGACCACGAACGGCACGAAAACATGATCGTCCAACAGGGCTACAACGAAGATCTCGGCCTGACCGAGTGATCGCGACCGCCGAAACCGGAGTGCAATCGATGAAATCTTTCTTGCGGCCGCATCTCGCCGGCCTCGCCGCGGCATCGCTGGCCGGCTGCTTCGCAATCTCGATGAGCCCGACGACAGCCGACGAGACCGACGACCCGCTCGCGGCCAATCGGGTGGCGGAGTTCATGCGGGTCAAGCTCGACCACTCCGAGATGGTGCTCGAGGGACTCGCCGTCGAAGACTACGACAAGCTCGCCCGGGCTGCCCAGGCTCTCGCCCTGGCCAGCCAGGCCGCCAGCTGGCAGGTGCTGCAGACCGAGCAATACGCCCGCGAGAGCGGCGAGTTTCGTCGGGCCTGCATCACGCTTCGCGATGCGGCAAAGGCCCGCAACCTCGATGCCGCCACGCTGGCCTGGATGGAAGTCACGCTCAAGTGCGTGCAATGCCATCGCCACGTGCGGGATAGCCGCTGACCCCCGGCCTGCCGTTGACCGCGGCCGCCACGAGGGCGGACCGGGGCACCTTGACCTCATCGGGCAGGAACGTGCGGTCGAGCAGATTCACCGTCTCGATCTGCTCCAGAGGAATCACCACCGGCTTGTCGTCGCCATTGCTGTCCGCGTTGTCGTGGAGTCCGACCAGCAGGATGCTTCCTCCGGTGAGCACAAGCACCTGCGGACGGAGCGGCTGCGACCCCGCCGTCTTGAGCTTCAGGTTGATCACGCGGCAATCCACGATCGCGGCATGGAGTGTCGAGATCAGCCGCGGCCGCTCACTGTGGCGGGGCGGTTCGACATGGTGCACGTAAATTGCCTCGCGTTGTCTGGCAAGCTGTGAACGCAGGC
>Ga0180436_10002781_pt1 | contig 16377 bp, 10 predicted proteins | sample SS_ome_2_FD_132434 | JGI IMG/M metagenome (GOLD analysis project Ga0180436, IMG submission 132434) | Hypersaline lake sediment archaeal communities from the Salton Sea, California, USA - SS_3_S_2 metaG | ecosystem: Environmental > Aquatic > Non-marine Saline and Alkaline > Hypersaline >...
CGGACCGGGACCGTTGTAGTTGGGGATGTCGACGTCGAAGCCAAACTCCAGCGCCGAGTGTGGAGCATCACCGAGATGCCATTTCCCGAAGTGACCGGTGGCGTACCCAGCGTCCTTGAGAACGGTGGCGAGCGTGGGCATGGCCGGGTCGAGGCGGGTGGACGACTGGACGATGTTGCTCTTCTGGTGAGGCGCCGCACTGGTCCTGGCAGCGGGAGCGTAGCGCACCTCCTTCGTGTGTCCTCCAGGCGTCGTGAATCCGGTGCGGGCTGGATTCTGCCCGCTGAGAATGCTGGAGCGTGTCGGGGAGCAAAGTGGGTGGGAGGAATAGGCGTTGTTGAACGTGACACCGCGTGCGGCGAGTCGCTCGATATTGGGCGTTTCGTAGAGCGAGGTCTTTCCGAAAAGCGTGGTATCAGCCCAGCCGAGATCGTCGGCGAGGATGAGAACGATGTTCTTGGGTGTCTCGGCAAAAGCATGAGGTAGTGCCAGGGATAGCGACAGGATGCAGAGAAGTTTCTTTTTCATTCGTTTCGAAATCGGGACGTGGTCAGTTCTTCTTGGGCCTCAGCGGTATATAGGTGACCCCGTCCGGCTCGTGATGGATCGGTAACTCCTGACGCATCATTTGCTTCACCTCCGCGTATTCCGGATTGTCGGCGAGATTCTGCCATTCCCAGCGATCGCTCTGGTGATCGTAGAGTTCCTCGGTTCCGTCGGCGTAGGTGATGTAGCGGTAACGTTCCGATCGCAGACCGTAATTCTTGTAGCCGAACACGGTGAGCGTGGTTTCGTCCCAGTCGGCCTCCGGGTTCTTCATCAGGGTGGTGAGATCATTCCCTTCCAGTTGCCCTTCCGGCGGCTCGCAGCCCGTGAGCGAAGCGAGCGTCGGATAGATGTCGAGCAGGTTGACCGGCCTTTCGCTGATCGTTCCCGGTGTGGTCACGTCAGGCACCACCCACATCAGGTTGACCCGGGTGGCGCGTTCCCAGAGGGAGTATTTCCCCCAGCGTCCTTTCTCGCCGAGCTGGAAGCCATGATCGCTCCACAGCACGATGATGGTGTTGTCCGCATAGGGCGAATCCTCCAAGGCTCCGACGATCTGCCCAACGAGGTCGTCGACCAGCGCAGTGCAGGCCAGGTAGGCCTGGATCGCCGGCTTCCACTGATTCGTTTCCCTGATCCGCTTCAACCATGGATTGTGCGCCATCCTGGCATGAGCGGCCGGCACATCGTCGAGGTCGTCTTCCCGAGAGCCTTCGGGCAACTCGATCTCCTCCATCGGGAAGCGGTCGAAGTATTCCTGCGGCGCGTAGTTGGGCAGGTGCGGCTGAAAGATGCCAGCCCCGAGAAAGAAGGGTTCCTTCAACTCTCCGCTGAACAATTTCTCTGAGGCCCAGTTGGCGGTGATGCCGTCAGGATGATCGTCGACGGTCACATCCGGATGACAGGGGCCCCAATCGGCCTGCCTCGCCCAACCACCCAGGGGCAGCTTGGAATTGAACTTGAGCCCCGCGAACGAGGGCAGGTCTTGAGTCTTGCTGGAAAAGTATTCATCGAAGCCCCGCCCCTTCACTTCGTGGGTGAAATGATAGCCGTGAAAGAGCTTTCCGCCGCCGATCACCTGGTAGCCGTTCTGCTGGAAGAATTCCGGCAGGAGCACCGAATTGTTGAGGATGGGATTGTGGATGAGCGAGCTCTTGTTGATGTAGTTACCCGACGTCGAAGGAAGAATCCCGCTCATGATGGCGGAGCGCGAAGGACCGCAGGCGGGTGCCGCACAGTGAGCGTTGGTGAAGGTGATGCCCTTCGCCGCCAAACCTTTCAGATGCGGTGTCTTCGCATGGGGATTGCCTCCGAGGGTGTCGGTCCAATCGTTGAGATCATCGATGGCGATGAAGAGAACGTTGGGTTTCGTCTTTTCGGCACTCTGCGCTGCCACGCAGCACAACAGAATCGACAAAACGAGGATCGCGGATTGTTTCATTGCGCCGTTACTCCTTCAATAGTTTGTCCACGAAGAACTCGACCAGGGAAGGGTAGGCAGTTTCCGCTCCGGGATATTTGAGGTGAGCTTCGACTTCGAGCGCGTCGGTCTTTTCCTTTAGCAAGGTGCCGAAGTTGACGTGGTGGATGACCCAGCCCCGGATCCTCTCTTTGTTCGTCGGAGGGCTGGCGGTCGGGGTCATGCCGTAGCTCATAAAGATGGGCGGATCGTCGGCGGAAATCAGGGAAAGCGCCGAATGCCGGCTGGCGATCTCCTCAGCTTCCTCCAGTGTCTGTGCGCCCCATTGGGCGATTCGGGCCTGTTCGGGATCGGTGATATCACCCACAGGCCGAGCGAAGGCTTTCGTGTCGATGTCAGGACCCAGCAACAAGGTAAACAGGTTCTTCCAATACGTAGCTGAATTCGTGGTTTGACCGCCGCTCGTGGCTACACAGGTCAGGCGGGTCGATTCCCGCTCAACGGGATCTTCGCTGTCGGGTCTGGCCATCTCGTCGGAGTAGGCCAGCCACATGCAGATCTGGGCACCCGCTGAACCGCCAAAGGCGGCGACGTGTTCCTTGTCGATATTCCATTCCTCCGCTCTGGATCGCATCGTCTGCAGCGCCCGTCGCGCATCGTGATGAGAAGTGGGCAGAGGAGTGTCGATGCTCAGGTAGCGGTAGTTGATCGAGGCCACCGAGATGCCAGCTTTCAGGAGCTTTTCGAGATCGTTTGGTTTGAGCTTCTCCTTGCTTCCCGCACGAAAGCCTCCGCCGTGAATATAAATCGCGAGTGGTGTGGGCGTCTCGCTGTCAGCGAGCCAGATATCAAAGATCTGGCGCTCGTGATCACCGTATTTCACTCCGACATGGGTGGGGGCTTGTTTCCCCGCTGCCTGCTTCGATCCCGGCTCCGCACTCTTCTTTTTTGATTGTCCAGCTCGGGCCGCTGCCCGGCGGATCATCGCCTGCTTTTCCTTGTCGGAAAGGGCACCGTCTCCGTTGGCATCCGCTTGGGGAAAGCGTTGCAAAATCTTCTGAGTCAGGGCGGCGTCTTCCTCCTTGGACAACTGGCCATCGCCATTCGTGTCGGCCTGCGGAGCCAGCTTGAGGATCTGTTGTTCCAACGAATTGCCTTCGGCCATCGTTGAGGGGGGCGCGCCCGACAACAGGAGTGCGGTGATGAGAGTCAGTTGGGTTGGTTTCATGGCTTTTTTGATAGTGGTTTCTCCTCGGTCCGGGTCGCTTTTGCTCGAAAAAATCTTTCTACTGCAGAGCGCGCCATGGGTTTTAACCCGTAATCGTAGATTCAGTTTCGAGATTTCAGAATCTGCTTGCGCAGACCTACCCAATAAACCGCTGAAACAGATTGTGGGTCATCTGCTGAACCCGTTCGTCCGGCCCTTGCTGCGCGACGCCATGCCGTCTCGGATTGACGTGCCCCGGAGGGCTCGAGAGTCCGTTGGCCCACCAGATCGTGGCCGCGTTGAAAACGACATTGTCCTTGGGACCGTCGTAGAGCGTGGCGCTGTATTTTCCTACGGTCCTTCCGTGGATGGTGGCATCGCCTTCCGCGACGATGTTCATCCCGGGGAGATCCATGGCGGGAGCTCCGTGCCACTCCCATCCAAGAAGGCCTTTGATGGATTCCCCTTTCTTCATCCCCGTGCCCTCGAACAGCCAATGCTCCGGCATCGCACAGGTCCAATCGCCACAACCTATGCCGCGCCCGGTCTCTTGTTCGTTGTCCAGTCGCCCTCCCATGAGCTGAGCAGCGTCCGGCCCCATGTTCAGCTCGAAGTCCGGCCGATTGAGAAGCTTTCGTTTTACTGCCTTGGGGATCTCGTCCGGCACAGGAATGAACCAGCCTTCGCGCCGCGTGACGCGGTTCGGCGTCCCGTTGGTGGAGGGTGAAAGCGGCGAGACGCAGAGAACGGAGTTTCCTCCGAAAAAGGCCAGGCTGACTCCTTCATCGCGGGCCCTCAGAACGTTGTCATACATCTCCAGGGACCAGTATTCGTCGTGCCCCACGGAGATGAACCCCTTCGCACGAAGCAGTCCTTCGGGGTCGGCGTGAGTGTCAATGTTAGAGATGTAGGAGACATCGTAGCCGTGCTGTTCCATCCAGAACGAAAGAGGAAACTCCCAGGGCAGATACTCGCCGGAGCCGCCTGATTTCTTCATCGGGTTCACCGGGTGAGTGAACAATCCATAGGGCCGATCAAAGCTCACCGTCCCGCTAGGCACGCCGGTGGTGGAGTAGCCTTCTTCGTGCAGGGTGTAGATGGAATAGTCGGCCGGCCAGCGATTGTAAGCGGACCAGGTCAGGTCGCTGCATTGGAAAAGGAAGTCGCAGGGACGATCATCGCGAACGATGAAGATGACGTAGCTCTGGATACCTTCCTTCTCGGCGGTAAGCTTTCCCAGGTAAACCCCGCTGAGCCAATCCTCAGGAATCTCGAATTCCACGGAGGGCTCCCAGTTGCACTCACGGACATAGTTTTCGCCCACGGGAGGATCGGGCTGGGTTGTCCCTTCGATGGATTCAAACGTCCGCATGAGGCGGGCGCCATCGCCGTTGTAGAAACCCGTGCGAAAGATCTCCAACTTGAAGGAAGAAACCGGATTAGTGCTCACCATGACCTGAAGCGTCTCCCCTGCCCTGACACTGTTCGCCGAGCAGTAGCCTTCAATCCAGGGGCAGCGGCCGTTGGGCAGGATCTTGTTAATCTTGCCCGGGAGCTGGCGGGTGTTCGTGAGCATCCAGTCGCGCGTACCAGGCTTCTCATTCTCCTTTTGAATGAGATCCGATTGACCGGCGGCCAACAAGGGAGGTGCCGCGTAAGATCCGGCGGCCAGGGAAACCCCGGCGGCCGCCGCGCCTTTAAGAACGTCGCGGCGTTGAACTTTTGACTCGGATGAGTGGTTTTTTTTCATGGGAATGGTCGCGTTCGATTACTTGGTTTGAGAGAGGTAGGCCACGAGGTCTGCTATTTCGTTAGGCTGGAGCATGGCATCAAAGACTTCAGGCATCAGGGAGACTGGCGAATACTGAGCCGACTCAATGTCCCTGATCGGCACCGGCTGCTCGATCCCGGGAGCAGCAGCAAGGACAAGGTGATCGGTCGTGTCCCGGCGAATCAAACCGGCCGTGTCGCCGCCTTTTTTCTTTTTCACCATCACCATCTCGAAATAGCGCGCGATCATGGCGCTGGGATACACAATCGCTTCGAGCAAATCCCGCTGGCTGCGAATCGCTCCGATTTTGGTCAGGTCCGGACCAAACTCGACACCTTCCTCGCCCATGACGTGACAGGTGAGGCAGAGCGATTTGCTGGCGTTGTGAAAGATCGCTTCGCCTCGCGTGGCATCGCCCTCCGGCAGCAAGGCGGAGAGTTCGTTGAGCCGGGATTCCTGCTTCGCCGCGACTTCGGGAGCGACGGCGATCTCATCTGCCAGCTGGATCTCCGGCATGGGATGTGCCGGGGCTCCTTTTTTCACGGCCTTGTGCATTTGTGAGACTCGAGTCGAAATGGGGTGCTTGGCAGGAAGCGATTCTTTCGCACCTGATTCGTAGAGCGCGTAGATGGCGGCGTGTTTCAAAAAGGGATCCGCATCCTGCGACCCGAGTTGCAACAGGGTTTCACTCGCCCGCGAATCGCCAATGCGGCCCAGGGCCATGGCCGCAAGCCGCTGTTCGCGAGGAGTGCCGGATTTCAGCAATCTTGTGAGTTGATCGGCGGCGGCCTCGTCTCGCCACAGGGCAATGCTGTGAAGGGCTGCGGTCCGCAGCTCACCATCCTCATCATTCAGAAACGCGCGAACGGTTCGGCGGGCTTTCTCTCCATCAATGCGATGCGCCGCCCAGAGGGCGGGAAGGCGTGCGTCTGCTTGCTTGAGATCGGTGAGATAGCGCGGATCGGCGAGTGCTTCGATGGCACGCTTCACCACGGCGGGCCGCAAATCAGACAGCCAGGCCACCTCCGGATTCTCCCAATCCAACTGCAGGCCTCGTGGATCAGCTATCGACGCCACGTCTTTCTTCCGGACGCGGTAGATGCCACCGAGCACATGGGGCTTGGCGACCTTGGAAGTGGGGCAACAGATCATGTACCAACTCCCCGTGTCCGCGACGAGCAGACTGCCGTCGGCATCTTCGATCACATCGGTCGGATGAAAGTCCGTCTGATCACTCTCGAGAAAGGACGTGGTTTCGGCGAGAAAGCTGGAACCATTTTCGATCAGTCTATGCCGCGAGACGCGCCGCAGGTTGAAATCCGCACAGAAAAGGGCGCCTCGGAACCCGTGCGCGTCGCTTCTCGCCATCACAACACCGGAAGGGGCGGCGGGCCCCATGTGGGTCATGGCCGGAAGCAAGTCAGCCGACTGCGGCATGGGCGCCAGCACCCGTGGATTTTTCCTGCCATAAACACCACCATACACTGCGTGCAGAATCCCGTCACGATTGCCCGGGGTGGAAAGATCAAAGAAGGTCCCACTGAGAAAGCGTTCACCTGCTTCACTGAATGCCAGACCTACCGGATTGTTCATCCCGCCACTGATGACCACTTCCAACTGGCTGCCATCCGGGCGCGCCCGATAAACGTGCGCTGCACTGGAGCGGTGTGTCTTCCCGTCGCCGAGAACATGGGTCTGAAATTGAAAGCCGCCCTTGGTCCAGTAGAAGAAACCGTCCGGCCCGAGATAGGGGCCGTGCAGATCGTTGCCGCATCCGTCGATCGATCCCCCGTCGAACCAGGAAGTGCGCTCATCAGCGACCTGATCGCCATCCGTATCGGTGAGTTTCCAAATGTGCGGCGGCGCACTGACGTAGACCGAACTGTCATAAACCAGAATCCCTTCCGGAAACGGAAGGCCTTCAGCGAACACGCTCGATTCGTCGTAGATACCATCTCCGTCCCGATCGATCACCCTCAGAACCCGGTGCTGCGGGTCGGTGAGTTGTACGGGTGCCTTCTGGGTATTGCCGGAACTGTCCGTCACATAGAGCACGCCTTCGTTGTCAAAGGCCATGTGGATGGGGCGAGGAACCACGCTTGATGAGACAGCCAATTCGACCGTGTAGCCGTCCGGCAAGGTGAATTCGTGCGGAGCGATCGTGACGCGTTCACCAGCTGGGGCCGGCAGAGCCACGCCCAACAGCCCCAGGACCAAACCTGTGACCGAGACTGATGGGTTCCTCTTTGGAGACAGAAAATTCATGGACACCTACGAAGCTTTCAGGATCGCGGAGAGGTTGAAGTTGACCGTCTGCTCGGCAAGAAGGGCTTCCTCGACACCCCGGTCTTGTGGATACCAGCGGGCGATCCCGGCAATCGTCTGCAGGATGTGGTTGGCCACCACGTTGGTATCGAGTTCGCGGAGCTTCCCTTGGTCCGCCAGTTCCCGCATCGCTTGGCGGAGCAATTCGCGGTAGTTTTCCACCCGTTGCCAAATCAGCTCCCGCTGGGCGAACTCGAGATGGCGCCGCTCCGGAAAGAGAAGGGCAAATTCCAAGCCGTGGCGAAACAGCCCACGAACATGCCGACGGATCATTTCCCGCAAACGGTCTTCCGGATCCGAAATGTCCCTGGTGGGTTCGATGACCTCGCGTTCCAGTGCCTCCATGGCGTGATTCAGAATCTGGAAAAGCATGTCCTGCTTGCTGGTGATGTGGTGGTAAAGCCCGGCCTTGGTCATCCCAACCGCCTTGGCCAGATCGCCCATGGACGTGCCCGCGTAGCCTCGCTGGACCATCAGTTCCGCGGCCGTTCGGAAGACCTCTTCGTTGCGTGCCTGGCCTTCCGGCGTCGCCATCGACTTGGTGGTGATCGTGGTCCTCATCATCAAATTCAAGAGATACTACCGAACGATCGGTAGGCAAGTCAATTTCGGCATCGAACTTGGACAAAAATGTTGCGTATTCTCATACTGTTTGCCCGGACGGCGGCGGCCTTCCGATAAAAGGAGAGGCACCCAGATTCTTTGGGGTGATTGCCGCCTGGATCCCCACACAAGATCACTTTTCAGCTCCGATTCTGGCACTCAGAACAAACTCAGCTCCGGCGGATCCATGGAAGTGCTTCGCTCTGTCATCCGGCCAACCATGCACTTTCCAAAACAGCTGCCCGAACAAATCCAACAAAGATTCCCGAATTTGAAGGCCAAGGGAGGAGACACTTCGAAGGCTTCTGCATGGCACGCGCGCAACTTTCAACGATCTTATTTTTTGGAATCCTCTCCGGATTGCTCGGCGAGTCCGCCGGGCGGGAGGTAGATCGTCCCAACGTCGTCATCCTCCTCGCCGACGATCTCGGCTGGAAGGACCTCCGCTGCTATGGCGGACCGGTGAAAACGCCAGCGCTCGACCGGCTCGCCGGCAGCGGAGTGCGGTTCACCGACTTTCATTCCGGCGCCGCTGTCTGCTCACCGTCTCGGGCGACATTGCTCACGGGGCGGCATCATGTCAGGACCGGGGTTTACAGCTGGATCAATGACCACGATCAAAAATCGCACCTGCTAGAGAGCGAGGTGACCCTGGCGGAAATCCTGAAGGCGGAAGGCTATGCGACAGCGCATTTCGGCAAATGGCATCTTGGCTTGCCCTATCGCGATCAGAAGAAGCCGACGCCGGCCGAGCATGGTTTTGACTACTGGTTCGCGACACGCAACAACGCGGGGCCGAGTCATCGGAATCCGAACAATTTCATCCGCAACGGCGAGCAAGTCGGACAGCTCGAAGGGTATGCCTGCGATCTCGTCGTGGAAGATGCGATCCGGTGGCTGAATGAGGAGCGTGACCCGGAGAAGCCCTATTATCTCAACGTCTGGTTTCACGAGCCCCATGCGCCGATTGCCGCGCCCAATGACATCGTGGCCGACTATGGAAAAACGACCGATCCCGCTGCGATCTACTCGGGAACGATCGACAACACCGACAGGGCGATCGAGCAGTTGCTGGACCGGCTGGATGAGAACACGCTGGTCATCTATTCATCCGACAACGGCAGCTACCGCCGCGACCGCGTGGGCGAGTTGCGGGATGCCAAGGGCTCGAATTTCGAGGGAGGAATCCGCGTGCCCGGAATTGTTTCCTGGCCGGGGAAGATTCCGGCGCGGCGCGTAATCGATGAACCAGCAGGACAGATCGACTTGCTTCCGACGATCTGCGGCTTGCTGGAAATCGATCCGCCAAAGGGCGTGCATCTCGACGGAACGGACCTGACCCCGCTCCTCACTGGAGAGGCCGAAACGATCGAACGCGCTCAACCGCTGGTGTGGATCCTGCCTTTGTCAGGGTGGCCCATCGCGGTCCGCGACGGGCGCTACGCGCTGCTGGGACGAAAGTCGAAAGAATACCCGCGTGATCGCGAGGCGATGACTGAGCTGATGAAGCAGATCGAATCGACGCTGGCGAAGAACGGTGATCCGAATCCGAAGGCGACCATCAAGGCAAGTCTCTTCGAGGGCTTCAAGGACCGCGAGGCAGAGAAACTGCGCGGCGCCTGGATTCGACACAATCAGTTTCATGAGTCGTGGATTCCGGCGGTCAAGGCGATGGAGTATCAGGGGTTCGAGCTTTTCGACCTGAAAGCGGATATCGGGCAGAAGAAGAATCTGGCGAGTGAACTCCCGGAAGTCTACGAGCGACTGAAACGGGAGCTGTTGGAGATCACGGCCGATGTGATGGAAGAAGGTCCGGATTGGAGCAGGCACGGACAATGAGCGCGAATGGATCCAGATGGCTACTGGTCGTCCTCTGCCTCCTCGGGCAGTGGAGAACGGCGGGACGCGCCTTCGAGGCCGAGGTTCTTCCCCTTGTCGAAGCCTCCTGTATGGATTGCCACGATCGCGACACGGAGACCGCGCTGGACTTCGAGGCATTGACCTTCGATTTGGCGAATCCGGAAGTGTTTCGGATGTGGGAGAAGGTCTTCGACCAGGTGGAATCCGGCGAGATGCCTCCCGCAAAGAAGCCGCGCCCCGATTCGGTGAAAAAACAGGCGGCGCTCGATACACTCGGCCGCCACCTGCGCGAAGCGAACCTGGCACAACAGCGGAAGAACGGCCGCGTTCCGGCGCGGCGCCTGACCCGGACCGAATACGAATACACCCTGCATGACCTCCTCGGGATCGGCGGCGATCTGTCCTCGGTATTGCCGCCTGAAAATGTCTCCGCTCCTTTCGACACCGTGGCGATCGACCAGGGAATCTCACCCGTTCACCTGCGTGCCTACCTTGCCGCGGCAGATGCCGCGATGGACGAGACCCTGCAGCTCGGACCGAAACCGGACTCCGGGCCGCGCCTGATCGACTATCGGAACCAGCCCTACGTCCGGATGTGGTTCGATCGGGAACTTCGGCGCGGCGGCAACACCGTGAAGCGGACCGACGACGCATTCGTCACCTTCGACGGCCGCCCCCACACGACCCGAACCGACAACATGGGCATCCGCTTCCCGGTCGCGGGTCGGTATCGCATCGCGGCGGATGCCTACGCCTACCAGGCGAAAACACCGGTGACCTTCTGTATCTACCGGGGCAATGACCGGGCCGGCAGTGCCGAACTGATCGGAAGCTGGCAGTTGGATCCGGGACAGCCCCGACAAGTCGAGATCGAACACTACTTCACCCCGGAGGATTATTTCTATCTCGCCCCCGCCGATCTGGACGAATTACCGGACGGGCGTTCGTTTTGGGCCTTTGGTGCCAGAGACTATCCCGGCGAAGGACTCGCGATTCGCCGACTCACCCTGGAAGGACCGCTCGAGAAGCAATGGCCGCCGGAGCGAACCCGGAACCTGCTCGGAGAGGTCGACTTCCGGATGCGAAACGGCGGAGGATACGAACCCGTCTTCCCTGATGAACCCCTCGCCCGGGTGGCGAATGTTGTCAGTCGAATTGGTCCGCGAGCCTTCCGAAGACCCCTCGAGAACGGCGAACCCGAACAATGGGCATCCCTCGCGATGCCGGTCCTCGCCGAAGGACGCGGCTTCGAGGAAGCTCTCCGCGTCGTCCTGCGCGGGATGCTCAGTTCTCCGGAGTTTCTCTATCACCGGGCAGAGCCCGGGCCGCTGGACGATCATGCGCTGGCGACCCGGCTCTCCTTTTTCCTCTGGAAGAGCCTGCCGGACGACCAACTCTTCCACCTCGCCGCTGAGGGAAAGCTGAGCGATCCAGCGGTTTTGGAAGCCGAAACGAACCGCTTGCTCGATGACGAGAAGGCACAGCGGTTCATCGACGACTTTCTCGACCAGTGGCTCGAACTGGCAGACATCGACGCCACCACCCCGGACGAGAATCTCTACCCGGAATATGACGACATCCTGCGCCAGGCCATGCTCGAGGAGACGAGACGCTTCTTCACCGAGTTGATCTGGGACGATCGTGGCGTCCGCGAACTGATCGATTCGGATTTCACCTTCGTGAATCGGCGACTCGCGGACCACTACGGGATCCCCGGCGTCGACGGACTTGAGTTTCGGAAGGTGTCCCTTCCCGTGGACAGCCCACGCGGTGGTCTCCTCACCCAGGCGAGTATCCTCAAGATCACTGCGAACGGGACGAATACTTCGCCGGTCCCGCGAGGAGCCTTCGTCCTCGCCAACCTCCTCGGAACGCCTCCGAGTCCGCCACCTCCAGGTGCGGGATCCGTCGAACCGGACACTCGGGGAACCACTACCATCCGGGAGGAACTCGCGGCGCACCGCAGTGTCGAAACGTGCAACCGTTGCCACCGGGAGATCGACCCACCCGGCTTCGCACTGGAGAGCTTCGATCCCATCGGCGGCTTTCGGACTCGCTATCGATCGACCGGACAGGGGCAGGTGCCGGAGGGAACCCTGTTCGGACGACCAATCGTCGAATACCGGCTCGGCCCTCCGGTCGACTCCACGGGCACCACCCCCGACGGCGAAGCCTTCTCGGGAGTCCGGGATTTCAAGCGATTGCTGTTGAGAGAAGAAGACCAGATCGCTCGCCACTTTCTACACCAGTTGATTGCCTTCTCCACGGGAGCCGAACTTCAGTTCGCCGACCGTGCGGAAGTCGCTCAGTTGCTCGGACAGTTCCAGAACAGCGGCTACGGCATCCGAGAGATGATCCACGCCGTCGTGCAGAGTGAGTTGTTTCGCAGCAAGTAAACCGTCCACATCGTGCCAACATGTCCCTCAGAAACGCCACTCGCCGCCAATTTCTCCAGGCTTCCGGAATCTCCCTGGGCCTGCCGTTGCTGGAAGCATTCGGGAAAACCGCCGAAACGCCACCGAAGCGGGCGTTGTTCATCTGCAATACGTTGGGCTTCTACCCACCGGCCTTCTTTCCGGAGGAAGCCGGACCGGACTACGAAGCTTCGGAATATCTCGCTCTTCTCGAAGATCACCGCGACGACTTTACCGTGTTCTCGGGCCTCTCCCATCCCGACCAGGGCGGCGAGCACCAATGCGAGATGACCTGGTTGAGCGCGGCCCGCAACCCCGGTCGCGACGGATTCCGGAACTCCCTCTCGATCGACCAGTTCGCCGCAAGCCGACTTGGCTACGTGACTCGCTTCCCCTCGCTGTCCCTCAGCAGCGATGGACCGATGAGCCAGTCCTACACCGCCAGTGGCGTCATGATTCCGGCAATGGATCGGCCGTCCGAAGTCTTTGCGAAACTGTTTCTCCAGGGAAGACCGGACCAGGTAAAACGGGAGAAACAAAAGCTGAGCGATGGCCGAAGTATTCTCGATGCTCTTGGTAGAGAGCGGAATCACCTCCTCCGAAACGCCTCTCCCATGGACCGGGAGAAGCTCGATGCCTATTTCGAGGCCGTCCGGCAGGCGGAGCGGGAAATCACGGAAGCCAAGGCCTGGTTTGATCGGCCAAAACCAAAGGTCGACGTCGATGCTCCGCAGGACATCACCGACAAGGCCGACCTGGTGGGACGGATCGAGTTGCTCTTTCAACTCGTTCCCCTGGTGATCCAAACAGACTCATCGCGGGTCATCAGCATCGTGATCCAGAACAACCACGGGATTCCCCTGGTGAACGGGGTCGACGCCGAGCACCACAACCTCTCCCATCACGGTCGCGATCCGGACAAGATCGACCAGTTGAAGAAGATCGAGCACGCCATCCTAGGCTCTGTCGATCGGCTCCTGACACGGATGAAGTCGCACGAGGAAGGTGGCGCCAGCCTTCTCGATCACACTCTCACCCTCCTCGGCAGCAACCTCGGCAACGCCGCGTCTCACGATCCGCGAAACAACCCGATTCTCCTCGCCGGCGGCGGGCTCAACCACGGCGGCTACCACGCTCACGATGAATCTCGGAACACCCCGCTGAGCAACCTCTATGTCCGGATGCTCCATGAAATCGGAATCGAAGCGGACACCTTCGCTACCAGTTCAGGGTTACTGGATTGGTCCTGAAGAAATATCAGACGTGCGGGGCGATAGACGACCCACAAGACCCTGAAAATGCACAACAACGCACAACAAAATGTTCCCCTCGATCTGCCGTTATCTGCCGCAATCTGCCAAATCCGATTTTTCACAAGGTGTTGAATTGGTGCAAATTGCGGCAGATCGAGGAAAATCGCGGAAGCCCTGAACCGGCTTCGAGTCCCGTACGGGTCGCCAATTCATTGAGCTTCAATATGTTACGGATACACTTGCTACGGGATACGATCTCGTACGACTGGTCGAACCTCCGGTAACTACACTCGAAGTTCATCGTTCAAATTGTTCCTCACGATCGCTATCGTCTGCGGGCAGTCAACTCGGCGTAAACTCCTACAGTGCGAGGCCAGCCCGAATGGCACTTAGTTAAGTTGCCTGGTCGGGCTTTTCGGTGAGCCGGATGGTTCGGAATTCCGAAGAAAACGGAGGTGGAGAATCCGGTCTTGGGCGATGGATTGGTGTGAAAAATACAACTCCCTTTTTGACCGGATTCTCCACCTTACTCAGTGGCAGCTGCAAGCGATCGACGCAAGCGATTCTCTCCGAAGCGCGCCGGGATCTTCTCCATGGAGGGATCGATCTCCAACGGCAATTCCGCAACGAGATCGATCCCGCTCTTCTTGAGGAATTCAGCTCCACCGAGCGCGTCCGGGACTACCCGGACCCGCTCGTCTTTTGGGCGTTTCTCTTCCAGGTTTCCCACGACGGCTCCTCTTGCGCCAACGCGGTTTCACAGGTGCAACAGTGGGCGAAGCGAGCAGGGCTGCCTGTTCCCTCCGCGAATACCGGGGCTTACTGCACCGCCCGCTCGGGGTTGCCCGAAGAGATGCTCCGGGCCGTCCACCGATCCCTCTGCCGACAGCTCGACGCGAATCTTCCCGAAAAGATGCGTTGGCGCGGACTGCGTCCGCTCGCCGAAGACGGCTCCTCGGCGCAGGCTCCCGATACCGATGCGAACCGGGCCGTCTGGCCCTATCCCGCGGGACAGAGCGAAGGTTGTGGCATGCCGGTGGTCCGGCTGGGCGGTCTCGTCGACTTGAGCCACGGAGGCTTGCACGACTTCGCGCATTCCGACCTCGACACCAGCGAGTTGCGGGCGCACGAGAAACTCCAGAACGACTACATCGGAAAGGGCGATGTCCTCATCGCCGACCGTCTCTACAGCGGATACGAGGTCATCGCGGGACTTCTCGGCAAAGGCGCGCACTTCATCGGCCGGGTGCATCAGGCCCGCAAAGTCGACTTCCGCCGGGGCCGACGGGTCGGACCCGACGAACGCATCGTCGCATGGAAGAAGCCACGCCAAGCCCCCAAGGGCAGCCGGTTCGGACCGGAGGCATGGGAAGCGCTCCCGGACACGTTGGAAGTGCGCATCATCCGCTGCCAGGGACCGGACCGCGAGGGCAAGAACCGCGTTCGCTACGTGGTGACCACCCTGCTCGATGCCGAGGCCTACCCCTCCGAGGAAGTCGCCTCTCTCTACCTGCACCGATGGGAGATCGAGGTTCGTTTCCGGGACATCAAGACCATCCTGGGAATGGAGTTGCTGCGCACGAAGTCTCCCGAGATGGTCCGCAAGGAGATCCTGATGCATATGATCTTCTACAACCTGATTCGTCTGCTGATGCTCAAGGCGGGAAGCACACACCACGTCAACCACCGCCGTCTGAGCTTCCGGGGCGTCCAGCAGGCTCTGCACGCCTGCCGCAGCGGCTTCGCCGACCTGGGCGGGCGCCCGGAAAAGTGGAAGCAGGCGACTGCTCAAATGTGGGAGAGGATCGCCGAACGCATCGTCATCGAGCGGCCCGGCCGCAACGAACCGAGGAGAGTCAAGCGAAGGCCCAAGTGCACGCGGTGGATGCAGAAGCCAAGGCACGAATATTTCGAACACTTCCGAAGTGAGGATCCGCCGACCAAGATCCTCGATGACTTGGCTTAACTAAGTGCCATTCGGGCTAGGCCGGTGCGGATGCCTGGAGACGCGCTCCTGTCCGTCACGTCCTTCTCTCGGGACACCGCGTGGGAAGGAAATCGGCAAACCGTCTGGACAGCCGATAAGCGGTGACACTCCCATTCTCGCTCGAGGTTTTCCTGGATTCGTGCGGCGGAACGGGAATCCGACAGGTCGGGCACCCCGAATGTCCCCCCGTTGCGGGGCCCAGCTTCGACTCGACGGCCCGCCTCGACCATCACCCTCATCCACCCATGATCATCCGTTTCCTCGAGATCCCCGTTCCACTCCTCGCTGGACGCGTCCTGCCTTTGATGCGTCAGTCCGCGCATGTCCGAAACCGATCTCGATTTCGATCATCTGCCCGAACGGCGCGGAACCGGGTCGATCAAGTGGGAACGTTTTCCCGGAACCATCCCCTACTGGGTGGCCGACATGGATTTTCCCTCCCCTGACTGCGTCATCCAGGCCCTCCACCGGCGCGTCGATCACGGGGTCTTCGGCTACGCCCACGCCCATGAGGGGCTCGTCGAAGCGATTCTCTCCTACCTCACTCGTACCCACCAGGTGAACGTGGAAGCCGACTCGCTTTTCCACCTTTCCGGCATGGTTCCCGCCCTTTCGCTCGCCTGCCGCGCCTTCGCCGAGCCAGGGGACGAGGTGATGATCAGTTCCCCGGTCTACTATCCCTTCTTCAAAGTCGCGGCGGATGCGGGCGCGGCATTGATCGATGTACCCCATGTTCGGGACGAAGTGACGTGGCGTTTCGACTGGGGCGCCATGGAATCGGCCGTCACCCCGCGGACCCGGGTGCTCATTCTCTGCAATCCGCAGAATCCTCTCGGGCGGGTTTTCTCACCCGACGAGATCCTCCGGCTCGCACGATTCTGCGAGGAGCACGATCTCGTCCTCGTTGCGGACGAGATCCATTGCGACCTGATCCTCGAACCCGGGGAGGAGCATTTCAGCGCCCTGCGACTGCCCGACTCCCTGCGCGAAC
>Ga0180436_10002782_pt1 | contig 16372 bp, 17 predicted proteins | sample SS_ome_2_FD_132434 | JGI IMG/M metagenome (GOLD analysis project Ga0180436, IMG submission 132434) | Hypersaline lake sediment archaeal communities from the Salton Sea, California, USA - SS_3_S_2 metaG | ecosystem: Environmental > Aquatic > Non-marine Saline and Alkaline > Hypersaline >...
ATCACTGCAGAAATCCCTCAGCGCCACAGCATAAGGAAGATCATATTTGAATGCAGGCACCGGAGCAGCAGACGGGGGAACCGTTGAAAGACATATGTTTTCTTTCTTCATTCCTGCCTTTTCAGAGAAGAGTGCATTTATACTGTGCTGGACAATCAACTCCGGCATGACCTTCCATGCATCCCTTGCGGTGGCATTTGCATTGTGGGCACCGTCAATCTGCGCTATGTCAGCCCAGGTCATTACTACCTTGCTTTCAGCTGCATCAACAAAGCTCCTTACCATATTGATATTCCTGTAGAGGACATTGTACTGGGGATCCTGATGAGCTCCGTTCACGCCTTCTTCTGCAAACATTACTGCAATTTCAGGACCTGCCACACCGGAAATATATGAGTGATAATTTATGGGCCTTCCCACCTCATCCTCTATGAAATCAAGGGCTTTCCTATGGCATCTGACCTGTTTTCTCGTAATCGGTATTCCGCCGATTCCCTGTGGCGTACCCTCAATCAATCCGTCAAAATGTGACTGTCCGGCTGTTCGGATTACCATAATATGATCTGCACCGTGCCAAGCACTCATACGCATCCTGCGGATGTCATCCTCAAAACGGCCTGAGGCAATCTCCGTTGTTATGCTTTCCAGGGGCTGAGGGTCAAGATTGTCAAAATACTGTACTGAACTGGGTATTCCTATTCCGTTTTTCAGAGGAGTTGAACAGTCCCTGTACTTATGTCCGGCCATTACCATATCAGGTTCGTGTTTCCTCCAGGTCCATCCCCTTCGTCTCGGTCGGTAATTTCCGATATCGTCCATTATATCCCTGATATCCAGTTTTTCATTCGGCTTATAATCTTTCATTACTTCACCTCCTGAACAAAACCAAGGGTATCCCACAATTCTCCTTTGAGCATGGATAGTCCCGCTTCACGGATTGATAATCCATTGTTTTTAGCTGCCCTGTATACAAGATGACCGACACCTTTTCCAATAAGGTTCCTGTCAATGGCCATTTCTACCAGAGGCTTTGCTTCTATGCTTGAAAATCCCATTCTAAGCAATATGCTTCGCTCAATACTAGGTGATGTATGAGTCCTTGCTATTTCCAACAGTGGGTCCACAGCCTGCTCAACAAGATTCCAGAATCTTTCCTTTAGTTCTTCATCAGTCAGATTTACAAGATGCTTTCTTCTTTCATTGAAGTCATCTTCCCTTTTGATATATCCTTTCACTTTTACCTCCTGAGTTCATCAATTGCTTGCTTAACAAATGCAATATCTGTTTTTGTATCTTCTGCCAGAAACACCATATCTTCCTCAGTTATTTCATAATTCCTCACAGCATTCCTAATATACTTCTTCCTCAAATTATCCATATCAAGGTCAACGACCTGAATCATACCGGGCTCTGCCGGCAGAATGATGTTGGTTCCGCAAACTTCATTCCTTGGGTCACCCTTCAGAACCTCAACCCCCATGGATTTCGCAAAACCAAGCTGAGGGCGAATATGCTTGCCTGCCCCGGTATACTCTGTTTCCTGAACCAATATAGTCTCTTCTTCGTTCATTTCCTGAGCCAGGCTGAATGCTGCAGCAAGGGATGTGTTTCCTGCCGGGCCCCTCTCTAGTCCTTCAATTTGGGCAAGGGCTTCAGTGATGTAGAATACTTCTCCCTGGTTTACCGTTACATATCGATCCATATACCTTAGGGGTCGTCCCGCTGAACGGGGAACATCAGATCTGTCAGGCAAAGTGGAGAACGGAATTCCAAAACCGGTGTGGCCGGTTGTAAATGATTTCCTGTTGAACTGCTCATCACTGGCCATGTGCAATCCCTTAAGATTAACACTTGCTGCAACAATCTGCGTTTCCAAAGCCCCTGCTTTCAAAAGTCCTCTTGCAGTTCCTGTAAGATTTCCGCCGCCTGCATTTGTACAGACAACCACATCAGGATTCTTTCCTTCCCTTTCCTTGAATTGCTGAGAAATTTCATAACCAAGGGTTTCCACTCCGGCTATTCCAAAAGGTGTGTAAAGTGACGCATTGAAATATCCGGTACTTTCAAGCAGTTTCAGGAACTCATAGAATAGTTCCGGACCTACCGTAAGCTGAATGACCTCAGCTCCGAACGCCTCGCACTTCCTTGCCTTTTCAATTATTTCCGGCTGCCCTTTTTCATTTGAGTCATAGCACTCCTGTACAATAATGCATTTCAATCCATGCATTGCTGCCTGTGAGGCAACGGCTGCTCCGTAGTTTCCGCTTGTTGCAGCAACAACGCCTTTATAACCAAGTTTCTTTGCATTATAGACACTTATTGCAGCACGTCTTGCCTTGAAACTTCCGGAAGGATTTGCTGCTTCATCCTTTGTGAATATACGTGCACCTTTACCCTTGGGTGAAAGCTTTCTTACAATCCTTGTGAAATTCTTAAGTTCAATCACAGGTGTGTTGCCAACAGCAAATTCCCTTTGTATGGAAATCATTTCTTCCAATGAATACCCTGTCTCACTCATCATCTTTTCATAGTCAAAGGCAATGCCTCTGCTTTCAAAGACATCGTAGTCTATGCCAACAGCCTGCTTCATTATCATATTCTTGCGGGACATTACCTCGTTGAAACTGTTATTCATGGTCATCACCCAGCATTTCCCGAAGTTGCTTCCCGATATAAAGGGTCTCGTTCACACTTTCCCCGTAATTTACATCATAACCGGGATCCGCTTCTACAAATTCACCTTCGATAAAACGTCCTATTATTGTCTCTACACGAACCCAGTCACCGATTTCTGCATCATGAAGAAGAAAACCCTTGTCCCACATTATCAGGGGTACTTTTTTTGTGTCCAAAGGCAGATTATCGCTCCGCTCTCCTGCTTCAAGGACTGTTTTTTTAATTCGTACCCAGTCTCCTTTTTTAGACATCCTGAACTCCTCCTATTCCATCAAATCCCGCATATCGCCCATTATTGCCCGGGGTACCGGCAGGTCAATCATTGTCCTGAGTCCCGGTTTTGCATTTATGACATGGGGAATCATATTTACACACATTGCAATAGTTCCTATTCCACCGTCAACTTCCGGTTTTATTGACATATTTACCGGGGGATTTCCCTTTATCGTTATATAGTCTCCTGTATGGGTTCCTTCCATCTCGGGCTCAATCTGCTGAGGGTGAATCATATCTATCTTTACTTCACCGTCCACATATCCCTGTCCTGTCATATTGATTCCGGCAAGATTTCCTGCTGCTGCGAATCCATACGGCGACTTCCGGTCAATGTTTGTTAGGATAGGCTTCATCTGCTGCTCAAACTTTTCCACTTTCCATCCGATTGCATCGGCTATCATGTTTATACTTTCACTGAACCCTACATGCCCGGCCAGTTCTCCTTTAGAAACACGGTCATTGAACTCATCCACCGTTATTCCTACACCTTGCTCCTCCATGACTGTTTCACCGAAAGGTGAAAGGCTGTTTACCCTTTTTGCTTCTATATGCTTTACGTCTTCCATGCATCCTGTCAGACAAACTACCAGAAGATCCATTATCAAACCGGGGTTAATGCCTGTGCCCAGTACCGTAACACCGTTGATTTTTGCAATTTCATCAAGTTCCCTTGTAAGCTCGGGTTCCTGTGCTTTTGGATAGGCCATTTCCTCAGCCGTTGTTATTACATTGATTCCTTTTTCCAGGATTAATTTAAGTTTGGGGAAAGCACCTTTTGTAAATGAATCCGTAGCAACCAGACACAGGTCTGTCCTCTTGCCTTCAAGTGCTTTTTCAATATCCCTTTCAACAACCACATTCTTCCATTTGTCGATTCCAAGTATTTCACCTGCACTTTTACCGACCCTGTCAGGATGCAGATCGCATACTGCTACTACATCAACACCCTTTTTTCTGCTGAGCATATCTGCCATGCCCGCTCCCATTGCACCGAAACCCCATATTGCTATCCTGATGTTTTCCATTTCCCGGTTTCCTCCGTATTCTACTTAATAAAATGCTTTTCCACGTACTCACTGGTCATGACTGAAAGTATGCCTGCATATTTCAGTTTGAAGCGCATGATGTCCCCGACACTGTAAACCTGAGATGACTTTGTAAGGTCAAGTATCATATGATCGCTGCTTCTTCCTATCATCTCGATATGGTCATCCAGCGGGACAAGTCCGCTCATGTCAGCATCCTGTTTGCCAATCGCAATGATTCCACGTATCATTTCTCCTCTGTCTTCATATACAGGTTTCTTTCCGAAGGCATCCATCCCCGACTCACCGATGGGAAGGGATGGCTTTGTCTTCAGTTCGATGATTTCCGCTTCCAGGGTAAATACATCGTCATATGTTCCTTCCACCCTGGTTTGATATGCGGTCTCATTACCGCACACGAATATCTCACCAATTCTGAGATTATTTATTTCCTTAGGAAGTATTCCCTCTTCAACAAGGAAATATGAGCTTGAGTTACCTCCTGATATAATTCCAATTTCAAGCCCTGTCCTGGCTGCAAGGTTGTTCCTTATCTCAATCATCCGGTTCATGTGTTCAAGCGTCGGGATTACGGCACCGAAGCATGTAAGATTGGTTCCGATGCCTATCACTTCAACGCCTTTCAGTTTTTTGATTTCTTCGGTTGCAGCATATAATTCGTTTTCATCAAAGAAACCTTCCCTCAGGTCACCGAGATCAATCATCAGAATGACCTGATGTATCTTTTCCTGCCTGACAGCTTCTGCGCTGAGCAGCCTTATTGTACTTATCTCTGAATTAAGGGATATGTCTGAATAGCTGATTACATCGATTACTTCTGTCTGCATGGGAATTCGAAGAAGAACCTTTTTTACGTCCAGTTTTTCAAGCTTCTTCAGATTGTCTATCCTGGAATCGGCAACGGCTTCCAATCCAGCATCTATATATACTTGTGTAAGCCACGGATCTGCACAGAAAACCTTGGTGACTCCATAAACCTGAATTCCTTTTCGGTTCAGCCTGTTTTTTACAACCTCGACATTTGTCCTGAACTTGTTCAGATCAATTAATACCCTTGGATACATATGACTGTCCTTTCCTCTTCAATGTATATATTTTGTTTCTGTTTTATGTCCATAAAGTGTATGGTTCCGTACCATACATGAAAGTCCTGAAAGTGATAATTAAAGCAGTTACTCCAACTTATTCAAATTGCTCCATTTTTTATTCTCTGACTTCTCTTTACAAGCCATTCATTCAAATATTGGAAGTAGTCATAACCGTCTTTTACAAGAGCAATTTCTTGATATATTAACTGTATAAGAAGGGGCTGAATGCGTCAAATCACCATTGGACATATGGAATGCTATTTGTCGTATTTAAACGCTTGATTAGTCAATGTACTTTTCAAAAGGATGCTTTCATCAGAATTACAAAAACACTGCCATGAGACAGTGTTGATGTTATTAGGTTTGAATTTCTATCGCTCCTCTCGGAAGTAAGGTAATCCAAGGCTTTCCGGCGGTCGGTTTTCTCTGCGTCTTCTTATTGATACGACTATTAAAACCAGTATCGTAACAACATAGGGCAGCATTTTGAAAAGTTCCTGTGATGATCTTGTAAGTCCGCCGATATAGTAATAGAGCCAGAAAAGCGTTCCGAAAAGGAATGATCCCCAAATGGCATGCTTGGGTTTCCATCTGGAAAATATGACCAGAGCAACCGCCAGCCAACCCAACTTGGCAATACCTCCGTCAATTGCCCAGGTTCCCTTTATATAATCCATTACGTAATAAAGTCCACCCAGTCCTGTTATTGCTGCACCAATGCATGTAGCAATGTATTTGTATTTTCCAACAGATATGCCTGCGGCATCTGCTGTCGCCGGATTTTCTCCAACAGCCCTTAGGTTGAGGCCTTTTCTTGTACTTGAAAGAAATCTACTAAGTACAAAGGCAATTATTATGGCAAGATAAACCATGAAACCTATCGATGACAGGACACTTACATTAGATAGAAATGGAAGCGTTGCACGATATGCCCTGCTTGTTGCAGCCACGGAAATCTGCCCCACTCCTCCTGCCATGTTGTTCATGGCACCACCGAAGAAATTGGCAACACCTGTGCCGAATATAGTAAGGGTCAATCCTGTGACATTTTGATTCGCCCTCAGGGTTATTGTAAGGAAGCTGTATATAAGGCCTGCAAATACTGAAGCTGCCAATGCAGCTGCCATAGCTATAAGCAATCCAACGAAACCATTCGGGTCGCTGACACTGTTTTCATATAGGAATGCTCCTGCAAGTCCTCCGATACCTCCGAGATACATTATTCCCGGAACACCAAGATTGAGATTACCTGATTTTTCCGTCAGTATTTCACCCATGGCACCGTATAGAATAACAGTTGCAAAAACTATGGCTGCCTGTAAAAGAGAAAAAATCTGTGCCATACTATTTCACTTCCTTCCCACCGCGGAATATCAAACGGTACCTGATGAAGAATTCACTTCCCAATATGAAAAACAGAATTATACCCGTAATCATCTGTGATGCAAAATCATTCATATTATATTGTGATGCAATCTGTACGGCTCCCTTTTCCAGAAAAATCAACAGGGCTGCCACTATTACCATCATGAAGGTGTTGAATTTTGCCAGCCATGCAACAATTATGGCAATGAATCCCTGACCTCCCGCAGTACTTGTGGATATTGTATGGGAAGCACCGGCAACAGCTATGTAACCTGCCATTCCGCATATTGCACCCGAAAGCATCATGGTCCTTATTATTACTTTCTTCACATTTATACCTATGTATCTGGCTGTATTTTCCGATTCACCTACAACTGCAATTTCATATCCCTGTTTCGAATATTTCAGATAGATGTACATAAGCACAGTCAAGCCCAGTACTATCAACACATTAAGAAGATATTTCTGTCCGAGTACCGGTGGAAACCATCCTGCCTGGGTTCTTTGATTTATTATCCCTACTGTATTTGAGCCAAATGGGTTTTCCCACACGGCTACGAAATATGAAGTAAGTTGTATTGCCACATAATTCATCATCAGGGTAAATAATGTTTCATTGGTTCCGAAGCGGGCCTTGAATATTGCAGGAATAATGCCCCATATGGCACCGGCTATGCAACTTGCAGCAAATGAAACAAGCAACAGCATCCAGGTCGGCATTGTGCTGCCGAAATATATCATTACAGCTGCGGTGGCTATTCCTCCGACAAGTATCTGTCCTTCAGCACCTATATTCCAAAAACGCATCTTGAATGCAGGCGCCAGACCGATTCCTATGCATAAAAGCATTACCATATCCCTAAGACTCACCCAGGTTCGCCTGCTTGTACCAAAATTACCCTTGAACATAGCTACATAAACCTTAAGCGGATTAAGGCGTACTATGGCGTATATGACCAATGCACTGACAGCAAGAGCTATGACAAGACCGGCAAGTCTTATCATCCAGCTCTTAATCATAGGCATGGAATCGCGTTTTGCTATTCTGATCAAAGGTTCCTTATGAGTCTGAATCATCATCATTTTCCTTTTCAAGCTTTGTCATCATCATTCCGACATTATTCTTATCTGCTCCCTTACCGTCAACAATACCGCTGACACGGCCTCCGCATAAAACAAGGATACGGTCACAGAGCTCAAGCAGAACATCCAGGTCTTCCCCCACGAATATAACTGCAACTCCTTTGTTTTTCTGCAGATTAATCAAATCATAAATCGTATATGATGAATTGATGTCCAGACCACGGACTGCATAAGCAGTCATTAGCACGGTGGGTGACGATGAAATTTCCCTGCCGACCAGTACTTTCTGTACATTGCCGCCTGAAAGCATTCTCACTGGTATAGTCACACCGGGAGTATCAACGGTCAGTTCCTCCACAACATGCTTCGCAAGGCTCATGGGAGTTTTTCTGTCGGTGAATACGGAATTGCCTTTTCTGAATGACCTGAGCATCATATTGTTTGTCAAATCCATATTGCCTACAAGACCCATTCCAAGTCTGTCTTCCGGAACAAATGACAGCAGGACTCCCAATGAAAAGATATCCCTTGGATCCTTTCCGGCTAGCTGTACTTCCTCACCGTTTTCAGGATTGATATAAACTATACTGCCCGATTCCATAGGCTGGAGTCCGGCTATGGATTCAAGCAATTCCTTCTGCCCGCACCCTGAAATTCCTGCAATTCCAAGCACTTCCCCGGAATTGGCGGTAAACGAAACATTTGACAATTTGGTCAGACCGTCCTTGTCCTTTACCGTAAGGTTACTTACGACAATACGGGGCTTCGGGTCTACGGGTTCAGGTCTGTTTATATTCAAGGATACGGAGCGCCCTACCATCATGTTTGTCATTTCAGAAGCATTCGTATCCTTTGTTTTCATTTCCCCTATATACTTACCTTTTCTCAAAACGGCAACTCGGTCTGAAATTACTTCAACCTCATGCAGTTTATGGGTAATGATTACTATGGCTTTTCCGTCGTCCCTCATGTTCCTCAGAATACTGAAAAGCCTGTCCGTTTCCTGAGGAGTAAGTACTGCAGTCGGTTCATCCAGTATCAATATATCTGCACCCCTGTACAGCACCTTTACGATTTCCACTGTTTGTTTCTGGGAAACTGACATGTCGTATATCTTTTGGAAAGGGTCGATATCAAATCCATAGAGCTTGCATATATCATCTATCTTTTTTCCTACTGACCGAAGATCCAGATTTCCTTTGCCCGGCATACCGAGAATAATATTTTCTGCAGCAGTCAGAACATCAACAAGTTTGAAGTGCTGATGGATCATGCCGATTCCCAGGTCGAAGGCATCCTTTGGACTTCTTATAAGCACCTCTTCCCCGTTTACGAAAACATGCCCGGCATCAGGAAAATAGATGCCGGACAGCATGTTCATAAGTGTAGTTTTTCCGCTGCCGTTTTCACCAAGCAGCGAAAGGATTTCACCCTTGAATATTTCAAGGCTAATCCCGTCATTGGCAATAACAGAACCGAATGTCTTGGTTATTCCACGCATGCAGACTGCCGCTTTGGCATCTTGCATTATGTTCTCCTCTCTTTGAAATAAGAAAGGCCACTGTTCAAAGTGGCACTTTCAGATTTCATTTCAACGATTGTCAGTTTGCATTAAGCTCAGTTATACCGTCAATACGAAGACCGAAGTATGGTGCACTTCTAAGGGTGGATTCATTGAATATGCCGTTTGAAATAGCTTCGCCGGTGTCTCCGACCCAGTCTCCGTCAGTATCTATTGCCAGATAACTTGTGACTGTTTCGCCGCCAACGGTAAATGTTGAGGTATCAAATACATTCAAAGTACCGTTCTTAAGAGCTGTTTCAACTTCATTAACTTTATCAGCAGTGCCTGCTGCACAGCTGTCACCCAATGCTGAAATCATAACTGCACCTTCTGAATAACCAGCTGCCCAGTCAGTAACAATCTCTTCACCGTTCTTTATGGAATTGAGGGCATATGTGTAATAAACACTCCAGTCATTCTGAGAGCTTGTAAGAGCTGCGTTTGGTGCTACAGAAAGCATATCAATGTTGTAGCCAACACAATATACTGTTGTACCACCTGCAAGCAATGCTTCACATGCCGAAGGTGCGCCTGTTGAGTCAGCATGCTGGCTTATGATGATACAGCCCGAAGAAACAAGGGCATTGGCTGCTTCTGCTTCTGCCGTGGGATCATACCATGAATTTGTATAGGTTACATCCATCACCACATTGTCCACTATTGATTTGACACCAAGATAGAACCCTGTATAGCCGGATACAACCTCAGCATATGGGAAAGCTCCTACATAACCCAATTTGATATTTCCGCTTGAGTCCATGTTCTTATCTTCAACTTTTCCGTCTGCAACCAATTCAGCAAGCTTCATACCTGCTACAACGCCTGAGACATAACGGGATTCGTATGTGTAATTGAAGGCATTCTTGAAATTAGAAAGCCCTGACAAAGCCGCCATATCACCAGTCATTGATATGAATGTAACATTTTCGTTTTCACTTGCAGCCTGCTGCATATAGCTCTGATGGCCGTAGCTGTCAGAGAATATATACGTACAACCCTGATCCACAAGGTCAGTTGCCGTATCGTAGCAAGTCTCATCTTCAGATATATTATATTTCCATATAATCTGATCGTCTGAGAAACCCACTGTTTCAGCTGCTTTCTTGATGCCCTCAATGTGGGCAAAATCATAACCGGTATTCTCATCATGAACAAGAATTACACCGATCTTAACATCATCACCGGTTTCGTCAGAAGAACCTGTGCCACAGGCAACTCCTGCCAATACCAACGACAGTACAAGTAGAACTACAATTAACTTTTTCATTTCTTCCCCCGCTCTTTTATGTTATTTTGCATACACAAATTATGCACAAAGCCAAAATATATCCGAACTGGTTAATTCATATCACCGCACCACCACATACTATTTTATTATGCCATGCCTGCTGCAATAGATTTGAATAGCAACCAAATCCGAACATCCTGCCCTTTATTAATATTTTCGTATAATCCCCAATTTATACCTGCCGAACCTCCTGGACCTTATATCCCTTAAAGCCAATCTGAGGTTGCTTCTTTTATTCAATTAAGATACATTCTTTATCAAACTTTGTCAATTGAATCAAGGTAATATGATGATATAATATTGCGGTACTTTTACGTGGAGAATCAAAGTGAAAAACAGTTATCTATTTCCTGAGTTACTAAAGAATAATATTGCTTATTGGAACAATATCTCCGCTGATATGCATTCTTTCCCTGTAACAAACAATCAGAAGGAAAATGACAAGGCCCTTATTCTGCTGAAAAAGACATTTCTCAAGTGGCTTGATTCGGGTAATACCCTATCTGAATTGAAAACCGGGGAAAACAGGCAGATTATCAAGGATAAAGTCATGAATTTCATGACAGGAACTTTGAACATTGATGAATGGGTCTGCAGATTACTGGACAGGGAATCCTATTATGAAGTAAGTGTCCAATTTATTGAAAAAGCAAAGGAACTGGTAAAGGGAATATCATTTGATGATATATTCCAGGCGCTCAGAAACATATGGGTTATCATTGCACTGCAGATTTATATGGATGAGGAGGTCAGGCTTACGGATGCCATGTTTGCATACAGCATGCTTTACCCTCTGTCTGACAATTATCTTGATAATCCTTTGATATCTACGGATGAAAAGGTTTCATTCAACAAACGTTTTTACCTGAAGATACATGGTGATACTGATTTACCGGCAAATGATGATGAGAAACTCATATTCTCAATGATAGACCTTATTGAATCTGATTTCCCACGTTGTTTATATCCCGATGTATTCAAGGGACTGCTTACTATCCTTGATGGACAGGAAAAGAGTTTACTGCAGCACAATAGCAACAAACTTATTGAAAAGGACTTGCTTGAATATACCTTCTACAAAGGGGGTGCATCAGTACTCGCTGATGCTTATCTTGTCAGGGGAACCCTAAGCCAAGAGGAGTCAATGTTTGCATATACATATGGAATAGTACTGCAGCTTGCAGACGATCTGCAGGATTTGGATGAAGACATCAAAAATAAACATGATACTCCGTATAACCGCATATCAAAAACTGATTATCTTGACGACTTTTTCAAGAAACATCAAGCCTATAAGCAGCATTTTCTTGATAATATATTCAGGACCGAAACGGAAAAGCAAAAAGCAATAAAACAGCTTTTGGAAAGAAGCCTTGAATTATTATACTTTGGAGGTGTCTGTGACAATAAAAAGAGATTCTCGAATAAATTTCTAAAAGAATATTTAAGCAAATGCAGATTTTCATGCCGCAGTTTCAGAAAACTGAATCAAAAGATAAAGAAAAGAATTGCACTATAGTACCTGAGATTGTAGCCCAAAGAAAAAGACATATCACTACTAAAAATGACATGCCTGTTTTCCCGAAATACCTATCAGTTATAATATGACTTACTTTTTGAGTTCCTCAATTTCTTCTTCTACTTCAGAAGCTCCCTCTCTGTAAAACTCTTCTTCCTCGGGATCCAATTCCTTCAGAAGTCTGAGGAATTCTCCTGCATGAACCCTTTCCTCATCCGCAATATCCTTCAGGACTTCAATTGCAAGTTCATTGTCAGTTGATTCAGCAAGCTGCATGTACAGCTGTATTGCTTCATATTCGGCTGCAATCATGAACCTTATAGCCCTGATTAGTTCTTCCTCTGTAAGCTTCCTGTCACTTTTGTTGCCTGAAAAAGGCTGTCCGAAATCCGGCATAACTTTCCTCCAATATTTATTTGTTCAACAATAATTATGAACATATGTCAATATTATTGTATATGGCTGTATGAAAAAAATCAAAGTTTTATATGCTCAATATCATTGTTTGTTTTTTGGATTTTCCAATCTGACCAGTATTTCGTTTCTTCTTAGAAAGGGCGGGGAAAAAGGAGCATTATAGAATGCGAGCATATAGTTTGAAGCTTCAGAATAACCTTTTGATTTTATCCATATGGAAAGTGCTTTTTCCATTGTTCTTTCTTTTGCTTTATTTGAATACCCGGAATACCTGATTGCTGCAAAAATGCCACCTTCGAATTTTCTTATACTGAGGTTAGGGCTGGTGGGTTCAGGTATCCTGTTCCCAAACTTGCCGGAAACAAAGAATGCCATTTTCTTTTTATCTCCAAGTACTTCTTCAATAACCGGCACAGTCATCTTAATTTTCTGATTTTCTCTGTTTTCACTTGAAATATATCTGAAAAGTGTTCCAAACCCATTTTGTATCCCGGGGTCACTGTCATTATCATATTCTACAACATAAAACTCATTATAGTTTCTGATTTCAAATCTATCTTCTTTTTTAATGATTTCATATTCAGGGCTTTCATAAATACCCATTTTAAGTTCCCGCTTTCAATCTATACCTGATATTTACCTCTGATATAGTTTCTTAATCATCAGTCAGAAAGGAAAGATTCAAAACCGGGACTGAATTTTTCATTACCGTCATTTTCAATCCAGACTGCATGACTGCCGGGTATATTGTCAAGTAGAGCAAGGCCTTTCTCGAAAGGCATCATATATAATGCAGTTGAAAGCATGTCTGCTAATCCCGAATCCCTGCAGATTATTGTAACCGATTTGAATTGTTCTGCCGGATACAGTGTGTTGGGATCAATAATGTGATGGTATCTTTTACCATCGACAGTATAATATCTAATATAATCGCCACTGGTAACAAGTGATGAGTCCATCAGGTTTACCAGATGAATATTTGTTTGGTCAGAGCTTATATCAGGGTTCTGAATGCCCAGGTTCCATGGAATATCGTTATCCTTGGTTCCGATTGCCCTTACGTTTCCACCTACACTTATCAAGCCTGAATCAAATCCCAGGTCATAAAGTTTCATCGCAACTTTTTCAATGGCAAACCCTTTGGCAATTGCCCCCACATCAAGTTTCATTCCATCATCTGAAAGAAACACGGTAGATTCTTCCTCATTTATGACAATTGCATCAATATCAGTATGTTCAACTGCCTCAAAAAGCAGTGAATACGAAGGTAATTCAGCCAAATCAGGATCTTCTGTTCCCTTTTCCCTGTAATCATGCCATATGGATAGCACAGAACCGAATGCAACATTCACATATCCGTCGGTCATTTCATAAGCATCCCTGGCAAAGAGAAGCAAATCAATTATTTTTTTATCCACTTCGACCGGTGCTATTCCTGCATTATCGTTTATTGTCTTCAGGTTGTTGATGCCTTCATAATCTTTGTATATATCATAAAGGTTATTGTAGATTTCAAGTTCGTCATGAATAGTATTGACATAATCCTCGAATTCGCTTTTGCTTTCCGTGTAGGCCACAATCTGGGTTACTGTGTCAAACAACCCAAGGAACTGTGCTTCATATCTTTTTGGTTCAGGCGAACTGCACGAAGCCAGTATGGATATGCTGAATATCAGCACGATTAAAATAATTGCAAGTCTCTTCATAATAAAATATACCGGGAGGCGACAGCGATGCCTCCCGGTAAGATATACAACTCAATTTCTTTCTATTCAGCATTACCTGCTGCTTTTTCTATAAGTCCGACAAGCGGTCCTGCATGAATTGTAACTGATGAAGTAAGTTCTGCCTCAGTCGGAACACCTTCAGCGTTCATGGCAATTCCCTTGACTTCAGCAACAGTCTTGCCTGTTACATAATCAGCAAAAGCCCTTGCCTGTTCGTTCCATTCCTTGCCGATGCCGGATGCTTTTTTCATTCCGTATTCATCACCAAGCTGGTTCTTTGTCCGTGGTTCAGCTGAAAGGTCGCCAACTATCTTTCCCCCTGCTGAAATGGCAAGATTGCCTTGTACTGCATCAATTATACAACTGGTTATCTTACCCTCATCATTCATTGTGAGTGCAACAACATTTGCATATGATTGGGTATTCCCATTTTCTTCAGCTGTTGCATTTGCTGAATGATCTATGGTGCTTGAAAGACCGATTCCAATCTTGTCGCCTGCCTTTGCGCCCATATCTGTTGCATTTGATACAGCTGCTTCTATCGCAGCAAGGTAGTCATTTATATGCATGGTTACCGTAGAAGTCAGCTCTGCTTCGGTAGCAACACCCTCTTCATTGATGGATATACCTTTGACTTCGTCAATGGTCTTTCCGGTAACATATTCAGCAAGAGCATTTGCCTGTTCAAACCATTCTTTGCCTATACCTGATGCTTTTTTCATTCCATAGTTATCTCCAAGCTCCTGCTTTCCTACAAAAACGGAATCCATGGGAGTTGTTATTTCTCCGGAAGCATTGAAATTGATCTTGGTCTGTACATTGTCAATATAACAATCCCTTATTACACCTTCTTCATCTACTGTTACTGCAACAACAGTTGAATTTGTCTGTGCAAGACCATCTTCTTCTCCGGCATCTTTTGAGCTGCCAAACGTTGTCATTATCGCAAGACCTGTCCTGACGCTCTCCGCGGTATCCCCCTCTTTTGTGCAGCCTGCCAATAATGTAAATACCATTGTCACGGCCAACACGATTACCAATAATTTTCTCATGTTTTCCTCCAATAAATTAGTGTTTATTTCAAACCAGCTTTTTTACCGCCGGTAATAAAATCCTAAGCAATCCAGCTGTAAGCAATCCGGAAATCAATCCCGCAATTACAAGCACCGGAAGATAGAACCAAATGTTTGTCCCTGCATAAATAAGTGTTATTACCAGGAATTGCCCAATATTATGGGATATGGCTCCTGTCATACTGGTCATTGCATATGATGCCTTCCTTTTGGATAAAATCAGAACCAGCAGCATTATTGATATGGATAAAACCCCGCCCGAAAGGCTGAGTGCCCCTGCAATCAAGCCTCTTGTAATTATGACGAAGAGAGATTTTAGCACCGCTATCCCGTATGATTGTGCAGGTCCGATGAAAAACAATGCATACATAACAGCTATGTTGGAAAGTCCTACCTTTACACCGGGCACAGGAGCAGGTATGGGAGGCAGCATGTTTTCAACGATTGCAAGGACAATGGAAGCAGCAAAAAGTATACTGGTCAAAACCAGTTTTCTGGTTTTTGTATTAGTTATGGAATTTTCCATATTTTCTACTTTCTCCATTTATTCCATCCCACTGGTTCCAAGGATCATATCCGGTTGATCTTCTCCGGAAATGTTTCCCTTTATCTTCATTACTATCCCGTTCGGAAGGCATGCAGCGAATTGTCCCGGCATATAAATATATCCTGTCTGAATACAAACCTTGTCCGGACAATCGGATTCGACAAAGGCTATCCTTCCTTCTTCAGTTATATGAAATACAACATTAGGCTTTCCATCTATGGAAAAATACCTCTCTTCTCCTTTTTCGAGTTCAACTGTTTCAACCAACTCTGAGTCAAGATATATCTCAGCAGTTACACTGTCTTCCTTCTTTATTTCCCTATATATTGCCCATGCTGCGAGGCTAATTACAATCAAACCTACGGCTATGAGGAAGTCCGTTTTTTTGATGAATTTCATATTAAACGCCCCCCTTGAGCAAAGCACCGATGAATATTGCAAGTATATTTGCACCCATTATGATTACAAAGTTCATTATGGAAAGGTTGAAAGTTGTGTCCTTGTCCTGAAGTTTTTTGAATTTCGTTATATTGCCGTAGACCAAAGGAAATGTAAGCAATGCAATCAATGTAATCGGATTAAGTATTCCAAAGACAACCATGAGTATATTCGAAACGTATGTTGCATAATAAATCAGAGAAAAAAGCAAAAGAGCTTTGCTCCCGAGGTAATAAGGGAGGGTGTGTCTTTTAACCGCTACATC
>Ga0180436_10002783_pt1 | contig 16372 bp, 11 predicted proteins | sample SS_ome_2_FD_132434 | JGI IMG/M metagenome (GOLD analysis project Ga0180436, IMG submission 132434) | Hypersaline lake sediment archaeal communities from the Salton Sea, California, USA - SS_3_S_2 metaG | ecosystem: Environmental > Aquatic > Non-marine Saline and Alkaline > Hypersaline >...
AGTTATATGGTCGGCGAGAAGGTAGACCCAATTTGGCAAGACCCCGACAAGTCGCTCGGACCGGCGGAGGGAACATCATTCGACATCGTTTCGCTGGGCCGGGGGGGCAGCATTATTTTGACATTTGACGCACCTATCCAAAACGGTGATGGTTGGGATTTTGCAGTGTTTGAGAATTCGTTTAGCGATCAATATATAGAATTAGCTTTTGTGGAAGTCTCATCCGACGGCATCGATTATGTTCGGTTTGACGCTGTTTCCAGGACCAATACTCCTGTTCCCGGTTTCGGCAATATTGATCCCACAGACGTTGACGGCCTGGCCGGCAAGTATCGTCAGGGATTTGGTACCCCCTTTGATCTTAATGTCCTGGCGAACAAGAGCGAGGTGCTATCGGGGAATGTGGACCTGATGCAAATTGCTTATATCCGAATTATCGACATCGTGGGGGATGGTTCAAATTTAGATAGTCAGGGCAACCCCATCTACGATCCCTATCCCACAGCGGGCAGTGCCGGTTTCGATCTGGACGGTATTGGGGTTTCCAACGGGGCCGCCTACCCAGCCGGATACAATCAATACGTCGAGCCGGATATGCCCTCCGAAGATGATGATGCCGGTTTTGGCGGGGATCAAGGATGTTTTATCGGGAGTTTGAGTGAGCTGACGTTATAGGCGAACAGACAGTTGCTTGTTAGCTCTTTGCTCTTTTCCGTAGCTCCTAGCTGATAACTGCAAAGAGCCGAGAGCTAAGACCGGCGAGCTTATATCGTTTTTAGGTTATGAGTGAAATGGAAAAAATGGCCAGGTTTCCGAGTACATGAATCGTGATGGGCACCAGCAGGTTTTTTTCCTTTTCATAGGCTAACGCAAATAACAGCCCGCCCACGAGTTGGGGCAAAGGCACGCCGCGGCCGGGGGCATGTGCCAAAACAAATAACAGCGTGCTGCCCCCCACCGCCACCCAGACACCCCACCGTCGCAGATAACCGAAGAGTATACCCCGAAAGAACATCTCCTCTGCCACAGGACTGATGAGCCCGCCCACCAGGAAAAAAGCGGCCAATGAGATGCAGGAATGGGGTAGATTGGTTGAAATCAGACGCAGCGGATTCATGCCCGCCATGTGGAGGACCAGAGCGGTCAAAAGAACCACCAGTCCGAATGCAAGAGACCAGAGCAAGCCTCGCAGAAGTGGGGGGGTAATTTGCGAGCGGTGGAGCCCTATCGCCTGAAATCCGTCTGGCTCTAACAGATAAACGAAGAAGAGGAGCAGTCCTACTTCAACACAGCGCACAATCCCAATCAGTATGATATGGTTTAGGGGAGTTTTGCCGAACAGAACTGCCAGGCATTCAACCGCCAAGATGATGATCACCGAGAATACCAGTGTTTTTATTTGGATGCGGTCTGTGTCCACCCCAACTTCCTCAAGGCGCCGTAGGCATAAAGCTGCACATACCAGTGATCCGATGCGCTTATGATTTGAAGCATAGCTGGTATAGCTTGTTTGAATTTTCGTTTACCCAGGCTGTATATGGCCTGACAGGCAACATTGGGATGGGGATCCTGCATCAGCGTCATTAGAAAAGTCTCATCTTGCGGATCGGTGCTGGCACTGAGTCCCCGTGCCAGCCAATAGCGTACGGCTATGGCCGGGTGTTTTACGAGTTTCTCCGACATATTGAATTGCTGCAGATCGGTTTTTTGGGTTTTGATGTTTATAAGAGCAGCGGTAAGGGTCCGGGTGTCTTCAGCGGCAAGCATGTCGGCCAGACGTTGGTTTTCAATCGGGCCTTGGTCGGCTGGGGGCATGATCAATAGCAAGCCAATACCGATTACACCACAGCCTAAGGCACCCGCAATACTCGATAGGTTTCTACTAAGGCATAACGAAAAGACGGCAGTCAAAAAGGCATCCAGTAGCCAATACAGCATCAAGGGGAATCCAAAAAGCAATCCCAGTGATGTGGCTTTGCGAAAATGAAGATAGACATCGTTTTGTTCTGATAGTTCGCTAAGACGTTTGCGGGTATGCTGTAAAAAGTCTTTGACGTCCCATTCGATGGACCTCTGCCGGTTCCCGCTTAATTGGATGCGATTGTTATCGACGCTAATTTTAACATCTGTATGGGCCTCATTGTCATCAATTAGCAGATAATTGGCGCGTTCCAATTTGCGTATCAACCGGCTTCGATCCAGATCGCTATTTGTAATTGAAAGGTGATAAGTCTTTAGTAACATTTGATGGAGGCCGCGGAATGCTTCGGCCGGATAGAGGGTGTATCGATAGTAGAAATCATTGAAGCGGATGCCCGGCTTGTTTGATAATAGGAGTTGATCGCGAATGTTTATAAAAAGGGCATCATTTTTCTGGGTCCACCAGACGCCCGCCAGGAGAAAAATGACCAGCATATGAACGAGCAGTTTTGGATAGTCGTTTCGATCGAGTCGATCAGGTCCAAGTTTCCAGTATAGCAAACTGACAACCACGGGTATCAGTACGATGTACAAACTGGGTATTAAGACTAAACCGTGCCAGTTCAGCGCAATCAAGCTAGCCAACCAGAGAATTAAAAACAGGCTGGTCAAGGGAATTTTATTGGGCAAGGTATGTTTAACCAGCCAAGTGCACACCAGGGACAAAAGGGAAATACCGATTCCGATACTGAGCGTGAAAAACAAACCGCCATAGACTGCCGGCAAGACAGTTTTGAGGCTGGGTAATATGGCCGGGCCGGGAACAGTCAGATAGCCGGCTTGGGCAATCGCGGACATTTTTTGATACACCGCACTGTTGCTGATCATGACCTGAACACTTGCAATAATCTGGGCTGTGATCAGACCGCCGAAGAGGGAGATGGATGCTGCCAAGCGGGTTTTCAAGAGTTGATTTCCTTTATGACGGTTTCACAAAAGACTCGGGACTGGCCCGAGGCTGTATGCTAAAAAATTTAGTTGGAGGAAAGGGCTCCAAAATTCGGTTCAAGGGAAATACAGCTCGGCTATATCGTATCGAAATCTCTATATCACACAGCTCAACCCTTGGGCAAACACGATTCTCTGCTTGTCTATTGCTATGAATTGGGATATATAAATCTATTTTGAATAAAATCGTGTTCCACGATTTTATGAATCGCGACTCCGTCGCTCCCAAAAGAAAGGCTACAATTCCGAAATCCTTCTAATTCGGGTATCCATCTCCTGATTGAATGGATCTTAATCAATAAGTTAAATTCATCCCGTGTTGTGTTCAGCGAGGGATGGATTTAAACACAGGATTTCAGTATTGAGCTAAACTGAAAAGAAAGCAGTAAATGAGGTGCATATGAAAATCATCGTAGCTGGTACCGGGTATGTGGGTCTCGTCCATGCGGCAGTATGCTCGGAATTCGGGCATGAAGTCATTGCCTATGATAACGATGTCAATAAGGTGAAAGCTTTTTCGAGTGCCGAGCCCGAACGGATTCAACAGTATGTCAATGAGCCCGGCCTGGCTGATATCATCAGCAAAGTCAATGGGAAGCACCTGTTTTTTTCCAGTAACCTGGAAGAAATTGTCGAAGGGACCGATGTAATTTTTCTGTGTCTGCCGACACCGCCGAATCTGGATGGATCTACCAATCTGACCTACTATGATGCGGCGGTTGAAGATATTGCCAGGCAATTGCAACAACGCCAGGACCCGAGGCGCGTGGTGGTGGTCAATAAAAGTACGGTACCCATCGGTACGGCCGCCCATTTAAAATCAGTTATGGAACAGCACCGGGTTGAAAATTTTGGCGTGGCCTCCAATCCCGAGTTCTTGGCCGAAGGTACAGCGGTACCCGAAGCCAGAAAGCCGGACAGGATTGTGGTGGGGTGCAACCACGACGAGGACTTCATCTTGCTGCAACGGGTGTATGCTAAATTTGTTCATCATGTTCAGACCAAATACATAGAGACAACACCGGAAACAGCCGAAGCCATTAAGTATGTGGCCAACACCATGCTATTGACCTACATTTCCTTTTGGAACGGTGTCGGCGCAAAACTGGGCGAAAAAATTCCCAATATCAAAATCGATGACCTGCGCCTGGGCGTGACTGCCGATAAACGCATCAGCACCTGGGGATCATTTGTAAGCAACGGCGCAGGGGGAAGCTGCTTTGGAAAAGATATTGCCTCGCTGATCTACCAGCTGCGGCGGGTCAATGTGAACACCAAGATGCTGGAAGCATCATCTGAGGTCAATGAATATCAAAAAGTCTACCTGGTGGATCGGGCCATTACCGAGGCCGGATTTCAGTTCAATAACAAGACCATTGCGGTGCTGGGCTTGGCATTCAAGAAAAATACCAACGACATGCGGGATGCCTCATCCATTAAAGCTGTTGAATCTCTATTAGGTAAGGGCGTATCCAGGATCAAAGCCTACGACCCCCTGGCCACCGACGCAGCCAAACAGGTTTTCGATCCATCGCGTAATGTGCTGTTTGAAAAGATAACCTACGTGGGTTCAGCCAAATCGGCCATCGAAGGTTCGGATGCACTGTTCATTTCATCAGATTGTGAGGAATTTCGCGGCCTGTCCCGTACCATCGAGGATTCGGCGACACCGCCATATTTGATTATGGATGGTCGGCGCATGATTCCGGATTTTGAAACCATTGTTGAAAAGGGGTATACGTATATGGCCGTCGGCTCCATGGTCATTGAGGGACGGGGGCGTTAAACGCCACAATTGGCTTGTAGCTTTTAGCTGTTAGCTGGCAAAGGTAGGGAGCCCCGATAAAAAAAGCTAAAGTCAACGGCCACCGACCTTGCCGGTGGCTTATGATCGGAGTTAAACGAAAATAATATAATTAGCGGCGAAGCCGCATCAAAAAAATCAGGAACTGATTTTTTTGGGAGGATATGAATGGACTACAAAAAAACCTTGAATTTGCCTAAAACGAAATTTCCCATGAAGGCAAACTTAGCCGTGCGCGAACCCGAACAGATAGCGGCCTGGGATACAAATAATTTATATGGACGTATTCGTGAGATATCCAAGGGGCGGGAGTTGTTTATATTGCATGACGGCCCGCCGTATGCCAACGGCAATATTCACATTGGTACAGCACTCAATAAAATTCTAAAAGATATTATCGTACGCTCGCGCCAGATGGCGGGCTTCGACGCCATTTATGTCCCCGGTTGGGACTGTCACGGCCTGCCCATCGAGCATAACGTGGATAAAGAAATGGGCGATCGCAAGGCCGACATATCTCAAGCGGACTTCCGCCGCAAATGCCGGGCATACGCTGAAAAATTTATCGATATTCAACGCGAGGAATTCAAACGTTTGGGCGTCTTGGGGGAATGGGAGAATCCCTACCTGACCATGAAGTATCGCTATGAAGCCATTATTGCTACGGAGTGCCTGAAGTTTGGCCTCAATGGCAGCCTGTTTAGAAGCAAAAAGCCGATCCACTGGTGCTGTAGTTGCCAGACCGCGCTGGCCGAGGCGGAGATCGAATATCATGATGAAACCTCGCCGTCGATTTACGTCAAGTTTCCCATGATTGACGATGTGACCGAGGTTTTGCCAGGCCTTGAAGGGAAAAAGGTAGCGGTCATCATTTGGACGACCACACCCTGGACCATACCGGCCAATCTGGCCATCGCCCTGCATCCGAATTTCGTGTATGCGGCCGTGGATGCAGGCAATGGAGAAGTCTATATTCTGGCGAGAGAATTGGTGGAAGCCTGTATGTCGACCTTTGGTATCACCGAATATGAGATCCTGGCGGAATTTGAAGCTTCGGCACTCGAGCACAAAAAATGCCGTCACCCATTATATGACAGGGAATCCCTGCTGATACTGGGAGACCATGTCACCTTGGATGCCGGGACCGGTTGTGTCCATACTGCACCCGGACATGGACGCGAGGATTACGAGGTTGGTTTGGCCTATGGGATTGACGCCTATTCTCCGGTTGACGATGATGGGCGCTTCACCGAGGACGTTGCGTTTTTCAAGGGTGGATTTGTTTTTGAAACCAATGATGCCATCAACGATAAGTTGGAAGATGTCGGCGCCCTGCTGGGACGCGCCGGCCTGGAGCATTCCTATCCACACTGCTGGCGGTGCAAACAGCCGGTAATTTTTCGAGCGACACCCCAGTGGTTTATCTCCATGGACGAGACAGGTTTGCGTCAAAAGAGCCTCAAGGCGATCGATGAAGTTCAGTGGATACCGCATTGGGGCCGGGACCGGATCTATGGTATGATTGAAAACCGACCGGATTGGTGCATCTCACGCCAACGGGCCTGGGGCGTTCCCATCGCCGTTTACTATTGTAAAGACTGTGGCACACCTCTTTTGGATCAGGAAATTATCGACAAGGTGTTTGAATTGTTCGAAACCTACGGGGCCGATGCCTGGTTTGAAAGGGATACCGCCCATATTATTCCGGCAGATGCCGCTTGTGGCAAATGCGGCTGTCAGGAATTTGTCAAAGAGACCGACATTCTAGACGTTTGGTTTGATTCCGGTGTCAGCCACGCCGCTGTACTTGAAGACCGCGATTACCTGCGCTGGCCTGCGGAGTTGTATTTGGAGGGAAGCGATCAGCATCGCGGTTGGTTCCACAGTTCATTGCTGACGGCTGTCGGAATCCGGGAGCGTGCGCCCTATCGCAGCGTTTTAACCCATGGATTTGTGGTGGATGCCGATGGACGCAAAATGTCCAAGTCAGTGGGCAACGTTATCGCACCAAAAAAAGTAATTAATAAGTTCGGTGCTGAAATTTTACGCTTATGGGTGGCTGCTTCCGACTACCGGGACGATATACGCATTTCCGATAATATTTTGAAACAACTCAGTGATGCCTACCGGCGCATACGCAATACCAGCCGGTTTATGCTGGGGAACCTGTACGACTTTAATCCGGATCAGGATCGACTCCCTTATGACGATCTGCTGGAAATTGATAAATTTGCACTGCACCAGTTGGTTACGATCATCGAAAAGTCGCGCAAGGCTTATGAGACCTACGAGTTTCATATCATCTATCACGCCTTATATAATTATTGCACTTTGGATTTGTCCGCTTTTTACCTGGATATTTTAAAGGACCGTCTTTACACATCCCCGCCGGGTTCCCGGTCCCGGCGCAGTGCCCAGACCGTGCTGCATCATATATTAGATGCCATGGCACGCCTGATGAGCCCGATTCTGCCATTTACGGCCGAAGAGATCTGGAAATATATGCCCGGACAGGATGAAACCAGTGAGAGTATTCATCTGCTGGCTTTGCCGGAAGTTGTAGAGACGTGGAAAGATGCTGCGTTGGGGCGTAAATGGAAGCTGTTACTGGATATTCGTGGCGAAGTCACCAAAGCACTTGAGGCAGCCAGGGCCGATAAACTGATCGGTCACCCACTGGATGCTGCCCTGACCTTGAGCGTTCCGGCCGAGATGTATGCCGCTTTGAAAGCATATGAAGCCGATCTGCGCTATATCTTTATTGTATCGCAGGCCAGCCTGACGCAATCATCTTTGGAGGAACCCGCTTTTCAAAGTGATGAAGTGGCGGGTCTGAGCATTGGGGTGGCGTCTTCCGCCGGGGATAAATGCGAACGATGTTGGACCCACAGTACCAGCGTCGGCTCACATGATGCCTATGAGACCATTTGTGATCGCTGTATCGCCGTGATGGAACAAATTTCATAAAATCGTGGAACACGCTGTTATCCGCCGCAGAAGATCACGGGCATGCCCGTGGGGATCCATTTGGGATATAAATTTTTGTTATCAAACCGCTATGTAAAGTTAATGCTCATTGCCGGATCGATCTGCGTTTTGGATCAGGTAACCAAAGCTATGGTTGTAGCCACAATTGCGGTATACGACACGATTCCGGTCATACCGGGTTTTTTCAATTTAACCCATATATACAACCCAGGTGGCGCTTTTGGATTTTTATCGCGCAGCACATCAGAATTGCGACATCTGTTTTTCATGGTATCGTCCTTTGCCGCCATGGGGCTGATCCTGTTTTTGTATATCAAGACACCTCCCAAACAGCGCTTGCTTGAATTCGCGCTGGCGTTGATATTGGGAGGTGCCATTGGCAATATCATTGATAGAGTAAGAATCGGAAAGGTCATCGACTTCCTTGATGTGTATATCAGGAATCTCCATTGGCCCGCATTTAACGTTGCCGATAGCGCTATTACTGTCGGTATTTGCCTGTTTATAGTCCACCTGCTCTTTATAGAATTACCCGCTAAAGAGTAAACCAACGAAATTGCTTTTGGTTATAAAAAAACGTCCGACATTAGCGTCACTAGTACATGTGCTGTGCGAGCAATTTCGCATTCAATGTTGATAGGCTCGTAAAAAGTCCGATAATTGGCACTATTCAAATTTTACTCCTTATAATTTCAAAAGGTTAACGAGTCAAATATTGAGAATTTTGACTTTTTACGAGCACATCAATGTTCGATGTTAATCACTAAGGGGCGAACGAAGTATCCACATGGCCGTTGTCAAATATAATGAAATTGAATCTCATCTGCAGGGGCTGGCGAACAAGGAGCCGTCCAGTCTGTATCCTGCCTATGTGCTGTATGGCGAAGAATTGTTGGTGAAAAAGGCTTTGCAAGCCATCTTAGCAATGTTGATACCGGAGGCAAACCAACAACACGGGTATGAAGCCTGGGATGGATCATCCGAGAATATTGTTGCGGCCATCCGACAACTCAACACCTACGCCTTACTCGGCGATAGCAAGGTGGTGGCATTGCTGGACACATCACTTTTTTCGCCGGGCCAAAAACAAAAAGTATCCAAGATCCGTTCCGATAAAGTCGCGCCGGACATTGATAAGGTTGCGACCATGCTGACCGATGCTTTGACCGATGGTTTCCCGAAAAGACACTATTTGATCATCACTTCCGATTCGGTGGATAAGCGTCGCCGACTGTACAAAACCATGGAAGCAAATGGTCTGGTGGTTGACTGCTCGGTACCAAAGGGGGATCGTCAGGCAGACAAAGTTGCACAAGATGCGGTTGTCCGGAAAATCATGCAAGAATTATTGTCCCGGAGTGACAAATCCATGGACGCCGCTGCATATGCAGCCATATCTGAAATGACCGGCTTTGATTTGCGCACATTTCGAAATAACCTCAACAAACTTATCGATTACGTTGGTGAACGCAAACAGATTGAAGTTGATGATGTCAGCGCAGTTTTGAAGCGCAGCCGGCAGGATCCAATCTATGCGTTCACAAATGCCCTGGGAGGTCGGAATCTCGGAGAAACCCTGTTTTATATGGATTCATTATTAAACAATGGATATCATGAACTTCAGCTCCTGGCTGCAGCCATCAATTTCATGCGCCGTCTGCTGGTGATCAAAGCTTTTGCTGACGAACAACCACGCGGTGTTTGGCATGCAGATATCTCCTATAATCTTTTTAGGGATCGTGTTATGGCATTGGTTCAGGCGCATGATGACGAATTGAAAGCGCAACTGACGGCCTGGGAGCAGATGTTGTCGGATCCGGAAGGGTCCCCAAAGGGATCTTCCAAACCGCGTACGGGTTCCGATCTCCTCATCGCCCCCAATCCGAAAAATGCCTATCCCGTATATAAACTTTTTCAAAAATCTTTGGTATTTTCAAAAAAAGAACTCATCGGGGCTTTAGAGACGCTCAGTCAAACCGACCTGTTGCTCAAGTCTTCGGGGCAGCCACCCCGTTCGGTATTGGCGAATGCGGTTGTAAAAATCTGCCACTGTACCTCGGTATTTGAAGGCTGATCGAATGTTAGGGTTTATCAAACAACAAGAGCGTAAATTGGCCCTGCGTCTGCTAACATGGCACTACCAGCGCAATAATTTGACCATGCCGCCTGCGGGACAATTGCGCGAACAGGCATACCGGGTGGTGGACGATGCCCATCGCATTGCGCGTGAAAGGGGTAGCAACGTGCTTGCCATTATCAAGGAATTGATCGGGGATATAAGACGGGATAAACAAAAGGAGTCAGAAAACAGGCGTCAGGATTCAGGACGTGAGAAATGATCAATCCAAGCACTGTTTATAGCTGTTCTCATACTTCGACATTCGATATTTCCTGTTCGATAGTCGTTATTCGAAAGGGTCTAATATGGGGAAGGAAAAAAAGCCAAAACTTAAAGTAGGCGTAGTGGGCGCAACCGGATATGCTGGGGCAGAGCTGGTCAGAATATTGTGTGGCCATCCCCATGTTGACTTGACGGTGCTGACATCGCGTCAATATGCGAATGTCCGTTTCGATCGGGTTTATCCGGCCCTGCAGGGCCATGTGGATTTGGTTTGCGAGGAGTTGAATTTGGATCGGTTGACGTCCGCTTGTCAAATTGTTTTTATGGCCCTGCCGCATAAGGTTCCCATGTCGGTTGTTCCGGGATTATTGGCTGCAAGAAAGCAGGTAATTGATTTGTCGGCTGACTTTAGATTTCGTGATGTAGGCGTCTATGAGCGTGCTTACCAGCCTCATAATGCCCCGGAACTTTTAAAACAGGCTGTTTATGGTTTGAGCGAGGTTTTTTATGCGGATATTCAGACGGCCAGCCTGATCGGCAACCCGGGTTGCTATCCAACCAGTGCGCTTTTGGCGACCGTCCCCTTGCTTCAAGCCGATCTAATCGATCCAACGACCATCATCATCGATTCAAAATCGGGTGTAAGTGGTGCCGGAAGATCTTTATCGCTGGGAACACACTATTGCCAGGTCAATGAATCGTTCAAAGCCTATAAGGTCGCTTCGCATCGTCACAATCCAGAGATCAATGCGATTGCGAGCCAAATAGCCGGCATTTCGGTGGCGGTGACCTTCGTGCCGCATCTCGTTCCAATGGGCCGCGGGATGCTGACGACCCAATATGCGCAATTACGCACAAACGTAAGCGCCGATGCCGTGCGTGAATGTTTGCAGGATTTTTATGCCCAACGAAATTTTGTTCGTATATGTCCACCTGGCCGTTTGCCGGAAACAATGCATGTCAAGGGTACCAATTATTGTGACATCGGCTTTGAGCTGGATCAAGCCCAAAGGCGTGTGATCCTTATCTCCGCTATTGATAATTTGGTCAAAGGGGCGGCCGGGCAAGCTGTTCAGAACATGAACATTATGTCTGGTTTGCATGAAGCGGAGGGATTGGCGCAGACGCCATACCCGGTGTGAACCTCATCGTTTACTTTGCAGGAAAACCTGAGGACTTCAGATCCTGCGTTGCTGAGTGTTCGAAGTAAAGAACCACGACTTCACCCTCAGACGCCTTGATTCTTAAGCCCTCAGATTTTTGCAACGTTGAGGTGACGATTGAATTTCAGATTTGGATAGGGTCCAATCAACTTGACATGTGGGTGCGGATACACTAAAACCGTTGCATCGAACTGGCATCATATCTCAGCATTAAATTTGAATTCATGAACGCGTAACCCAATAGAAGAAATTAACGAAAGGAGTGTTGTTATGAGTGCAACCCTGATCAAAGGAACCGAAATACGTGAAGAAATTTTAGAGGAAATTACAAAAGAAGTTGCTGAAATCAAGGATAAACATGGCGTCGTGCCCGGTCTGGTAACCATCCTGGTGGGTGAGAACCCTGCTTCCATATCCTACGTGACCCTAAAGATTCAAACGGCGCACCGGGTTGGCTTCAAAGAGGTTCAGGACAGTCAGCCGGATGATCTCTCCGAAGAAGATCTATTGGCCTTGATCGACAAATACAACAATGACGAAAGCATCAACGGTATCCTGGTGCAGTTGCCGCTGCCCAAACATATTAATGAGAAAAAGGTGCTCAATTCCATCAGTCCAGATAAGGACGTGGATGGTTTCCATCCGGTAAATGTGGGCCGGCTTATGATCGGTGGCGATGAAGTTAAATTTCCACCCTGTACACCCTATGGCATCCAGGAGATGATCGTACGGGCCGGCGTCGAAACCAGTGGTGCTGAAGTGGTGGTTGTGGGGCGTTCCAATATCGTGGGCAAACCGATTGCCAATATGATGCTGCAAAAAGGCCCCGGTGCCAATTCAACCGTTACCGTGGTGCACACGCGCACCAAGGATCTGGCGGCCCATTGTCAACGTGCCGATATTCTGATCGTTGCGGCCGGCGTTCCCGGCTTGGTTAAACCGGAATGGATTAAACCGGGTGCCTGCGTTATCGATGTGGGCGTAAACCGGGTTGGCGAAAAACCGAGTAAGAAAAATCCCGGCAAAATGGTGGCAATTTTGCAGGGCGATGTGGATTTTGATGCGGCCAAGGAGATTGCCGGCTCGATTACGCCGGTTCCCGGCGGTGTCGGCCCCATGACCATTACCATGCTGATGCTAAATACATTGAAATCTCTAAAGTTCAAGCTGGGACTGATGTAAGCTAAGGTGCCCGCTCTCGGCTTTTAGCTCGCTGCGGCTAAAAGCCGAGAGCCATAAACCGGCAGCCAATCGAGCACGATGATGTGCTTGACAGTCACGTATTAATCGTGCTAACCAAAAAATGTTAAAGTTTCTCTAAAAATAATCCGATATTCTCTAGGGCAGGTGCGCACCGCCATGAAGCGGTCAGCGTAGCCGCTAATCAGGTTCAAGCAACCTGAATTCGATAGTGGGGATTACACGATTGCGGCCATGAAAAGAATATCCTTTTTTATATTGAGCAATACCGGCTCGCGGGCCAGGCAGATCTCGTTTCCAGGCATTGTTGTAAGCTTGTTGGCTGTTTGCGCAGTTTTGATGCTGGGTGTCACTGGATATTTTATCTATGACTACCATCAATTAAAAAGGGTTCATCTCACCAACCAGTTGTTTTACGAACAAATCGAGGCCCAAAAAGGCATCATTGCCAATCAAAACACGCAGATTCAAACGTTTGCGACAGAAATCAACAAGCTCAAATCCAAAATTGTCACCCTCAACAATTTTGAAGAGAAAATTCGGGTCATTGCCAATCTCGATCAACACAACGACCAAGAAGGATTATTCGGTGTCGGCGGATCCATACCGGAAGATCTATCGACTGATATAGATCTGCTGCGGCGGCAGACCAGCCTCATGCGCGAGATGCACCAACAGGTGGATCAATTGCAAGTGGCCGCCACAAGTCAGAAAAGTGGCTTGTCAACGCTGCTTGACGCCCTGGAGGGTCAGAGGAACCTGTTGGCATGCACGCCTGCTATCAAGCCCACCAAAGGTTACCTGACCTCCAGATTCGGATACCGCAATTCACCTTTTACCGGTCGAAGGGAGATGCATAAAGGGCTCGATATTGCCAATCGTGAAGGAACCCAAATTGTAGCTCCGGCCGATGGGACTGTAAAATACATCGGCCGCAGGGGCCTCATGGGCAAAACCATGATTATTGATCATGGCCACGGTATGGTGACGCGATATGGGCATCTCCAAAGTTATCTCAAAAAACGGGGTGAACCGGTCAAGCGGGGTGAGGTTATTGCTGAAATGGGCAATACCGGACGCAGCACCGGCCCGCATCTGCATTATGAAGTCCATCTCAACGGGGTCCCGGTTAATCCGATCAAGTACATCATTAATTAGACGGCAGATTCCAGCCTTAAGCCATAAGCAGCTCACTGCTTAAACCTGCCTGCTGAAAGCTGATTTCTGCCTAATGCCTTATTGCTGACCACTGACTTCTAATGTCTCCTGCATTCTAAAATTAACATTGCCTTGGGAAATCTTCTGTATTAGTTTAATGTCCCAAAATAACAGCGACGCAGTCGCGGAACATAAGATCGCAAAACGATCTTATTTTGGAGGCAGCAAATTATATGGTGATGAACTTCCTGACCAAAATGTTCGGTAGCAAAAATGAGCGTGAGTTGAAAAAGCTGCAGCCTTTCGTGGAGCAGATTAATCAGTTGGAAGCAGACGTCCAGGCCATGGATGATTCCCAACTGGCCCAACAGACGGTACGATTCAAAGAAAGGATATCGAACGGCGAGCCCTTAGATGATATTTTGCCCCAAGCCTTCGCAACCGTGCGTGAGGCATCGGTACGCACTTTAGGCATGCGTCATTTCGACGTCCAGTTGATTGGCGGTGTGGTGCTGCATCAGGGGCGCATTGCCGAGATGAAAACCGGTGAGGGCAAAACCCTGGTGGCCACGCTACCAGCCTATTTAAATGCGCTGACCGGTAAAGGCGTCCACATTATCACGGTCAATGATTATTTGGCCACACGTGATACCGAATGGATGGGGCAAATCTACCGTTTTTTGGGACTAACTATGGGCACCATTGTACATGGTTTGGATGACGCCCAACGCAAGGTCGCCTATGGCTCTGATATTACTTATGGAACCAACAATGAATTTGGGTTTGATTATCTTCGCGATAACATGAAGTTTGACCGCAAATCCCTGGTCCAACCCAACTTAAACTTCGCCATTGTCGATGAGGTGGATAGTATATTAATCGACGAAGCACGGACACCCTTGATTATATCCGGTCCAGCTGAAAAATCGACGCATCTTTATTACCAAGTAAACGCCATTATACCCAAATTGAAGCCTGAAAGGGATTTTACCATTGACGAGAAGGCAAGAACTGCAGTGCTCACCGAAGATGGTGTCGCCAATGCCGAACGAATTTTAAAGGTCGATAACCTGTATGATCCCAAGTACATTGAATTGCTGCACCATATTAATCAGGCAGTCAAAGCTCACGCGCTTTTCAAACGCGATGTTGATTATATCGTCAAACAGGGCGAGGTCATCATTGTGGATGAGTTTACCGGCCGGCTCATGCCGGGGAGGCGTTACAGCGAAGGGCTGCATCAGGCCCTGGAAGCCAAAGAAAATGTTAAAATCGAAAATGAAAATCAGACGCTCGCAACCATAACCTTTCAAAATTATTTTAGAATGTATGACAAGTTATCGGGGATGACGGGTACTGCCGATACCGAAGCAACCGAGTTTAAAAAGATCTATGATCTGGATGTGATGGTTATCCCCACCCACCAACCCATGATCCGCGAGGATTATGCAGATGTTATCTATAAGACCCGCAAGGAAAAATATGAAGCGGTCATGGATGAAATAATGGAGCTCAATCAACGCGGCCAGCCGGTCCTGGTGGGAACCATATCCATCGATGTCAGTGAGGGTCTCAGCAAAAAATTAAAAAAACGAGGCATAAAACATGAGGTCTTGAATGCCAAGAATCATGAAAAGGAAGCTGAAATCATTGCAATGGCCGGACAAGAGGGGTCTGTGACCATTTCAACCAATATGGCCGGTCGCGGTACCGACATTGTTTTGGGAGAGGGGGTCACAGATCTAGGGGGCTTACATATATTGGGTACCGAGCGCCATGAGAGCCGACGCATCGACAACCAGCTGCGGGGGCGATCCGGTCGTCAAGGGGACCCTGGTTCATCCCGATTTTTTCTGTCCCTGGAGGATGATCTCTTGCGAATTTTTGGCGGTGAGCGCATCACCGGTATTATGGAAAAGTTGGGCATGGAAGAAGGCGAGCCCATCGAACATAATTTGATCAGCCGTGCCATCGAAAATGCCCAGGCCAAAGTGGAGGGGCACAATTTCGATATCCGTAAACAGCTGCTCGAGTATGATGACGTCATGAATCAGCAGCGTGAAGTTATCTATCGCCAACGTCGTCAGGCGCTGGATGGCAAGGACCTCGATGAAACCATCCAGGACATCATGTTTGACAAGGCATCTGAAATAGCAGCCACATTCGCGGATGAACGGGCCCTGCCCGAAGATTGGGATTTCAAAGGCGTAGATGAGGCTTTTTTCAAACAATTTAACAGCCGGATCAGCAAGCCGGATGAAGACACACTGGATGGTCTGACCGAAGAAGGACTGAGCCAGCTGATTTTCGAAAGCGCTCAAACGATTTATCGTGAAAAAGAGGCCCTAATCGGTGCGGCCGAACTGCGCAGCTTGGAACGATTCATTTTATTGCAAACCGTTGATCAACTCTGGAAAGATCACCTGCTGAGTATGGATCACCTTAAAGAGGGTATCGGATTACGCGGGTATGCCCAGCAAAATCCCTTGATTGTGTATAAAAAAGAAGGGTTTGAAATGTTTCAGGATATGATTGAGAGAGTCAAGGAAGAAACGCTTTCAATCCTATTTCGAATCCAACCGGCGGAGCCGGAATCCTTGACCGAACTGCACAAGCCCCAGGAACAGCAGCTGGTTTTTACAGGCGGAGATGCCACCACACCCAAAAAGAAGCCGGCTGCACGTTCGACCGCAAAGGTGGGCCGTAATGCACCCTGTCCCTGCGGGAGCGGGAAGAAATATAAGAAATGCTGTGGGCGCTAGGCTAACGTTCAGCAGCCAGCTGTAAGCG
>Ga0180436_10002789_pt1 | contig 16349 bp, 15 predicted proteins | sample SS_ome_2_FD_132434 | JGI IMG/M metagenome (GOLD analysis project Ga0180436, IMG submission 132434) | Hypersaline lake sediment archaeal communities from the Salton Sea, California, USA - SS_3_S_2 metaG | ecosystem: Environmental > Aquatic > Non-marine Saline and Alkaline > Hypersaline >...
GGTCTTTTTTTTCCGGTACCTGGTCCAGGTCTATATCCAGGTAAAAAGACGCTCCCCTGGATTTTCCGGAAAAGGTGACTGCAATATCCCTGACATTTAGCTTGATGGAAAAAAGGGCCATTCCCCTTCCGTGAAAACCGTATGTGTCTTTCTTACCATTATCAAGCTTTGAGGTCACCCTTGCCTCGAATATAAGGTCCTTTAGCTCTTCTGGCATGCCCTGTCCATCATCTATGAAATGGAGTATCCTGGTCTTATCTTCGATCTTTTTTGTGCCTATAAATATATTGCTGGTTCCGGCATCCCTGCTATTCCTTAAAAGCTCAACAATGATATCCTCGACACAGGTTATATCCTGGAGTGCCTGCCTGCGTTCGGCTTCGGATATCTTTAGCCTTACAAAGCCATTACCCAGGTCTTCTTCTACGCTGAGTGTGTCATTTATATTCAGCTGCTCTAAAAATTTATTTAGATCAGTACTATTTTGCATACTCCACTGCCCGGCTCTCCCTGATTACTGTGACCCTTATCTGTCCGGGATATTCCATCTCATCCTCGATCTTTTTAGCAATATCCCTGGCAAGAACCAATGCCATATTCTCATCTATATCTTCCGGTCTTACCATAACCCGGATTTCCCTACCGGCCTGTATTGCATATGCTTTTTCTATTCCATTAAATTCTGTTGCTATTCTTTCCAGTGTTTCCAGGCGCTTCACATAGCTTTCAAGCGTTTCCCTCCTGGCTCCAGGTCTTCCGCCTGATATCTGGTCTGCTGCCTGTATAATAACATCCAGTATGGATTTTACTTCTACTTCATTATGATGAGCTTCTATGGCATGGCATATTTCTTCATCCTCATGCAGTCTCCTGGTGAGCTCAGCACCTATTATGGCATGCGAGCCATCAATATCATGGGTCAGGGCTTTGCCTACATCATGCAGAAGTCCTGCCCTCTTAGCCTGCTTGATATTAAGTCCCAGCTCTGATGCTATGATGCCAGCAATATGGGATACTTCTTTTGAATGAAGAAGTACGTTCTGCCCGTAACTGGTCCTGTATTTTAGTCTTCCCAGCACCTTTATTATGCCCTGATTAAGGCCTGATATCCCGGTATCGAATACTGCCTGCTCACCTTCAAGCTTGATCTCATTATTAATTATCTTGCTGGCCTTTTCGAACATCTCCTCAATCCTGGCTGGATGGATCCTTCCATCCATTATAAGGTTTTCCAGGGTCACCCTGGCTATTTCTCGCCTTACAGGATCAAATGATGACAGGATCACGGCTTCAGGTGTATCGTCAACGATTATATTTATGCCGGTAAGGTTTTCAAATACCCTGATATTTCTTCCTTCACGGCCGATTATCCTACCCTTCATCTCATCATTAGGCAGGTTTACAACTGAAACAGTAGTCTCGCTTACATGGTCCATAGCGCATCTCTGGATAGCCTGCGATATGATCTTTTTGGCCATATTATCTGAATCTTCCTTAAGCTTTATTTCTATATCCCTGATCCTCTTGGCAGAATCATACTTAGCGTCTTCTTCCATCTTTTTGGATAGAATGGCCCTGGCTTCATCCCTTGTAAGCTCTGCTATGGCTTCAAGTTTTAATATTTCTTTCTTGAGTGTTTCATCAAGTTTTTTATTCTTAGCTTCGATCTCATTTACCCTATTTGCCAGCGTATGTTCCTTTTTATCAAGATTATTGGCTTTTTTCTCCAGCAGGTCTTCCCTGTTGATTAGCCTGTCTTCTAATTTTTTCAGTTCTACTTTATGTTTTTTTACCTCTTCCTCTGTAGCAGCTTTAAGATGCTGTATCTCTTCCCTGCCCTCAAGTACTGCTTCTTTTCTAATGGTGCCGGCTTCTTTCTTGGCATTCTCGATAAGTGAAGTAGCTTTTTCAGCAGCTGATCCAGCACGTGTATCAATGATATATTTCCTGTAGAAGAAGCCGATAAAAAAACCGGCGATAATAGTCACACATATTAATACTAGCGTTATCCACAATTCCATTTTCAATATCCTCCCAATAAATAAAAAAGTCGAGATAACCCGACTTATAATCTATTACACATTTTTTAGCTATATTGGATACTGCAGTTTTTATACTAATTGAGCGAAAAATAAATGCACTTTGAGTTAAAGCCTATTCTATTATTATTTCCTTTCAATTTACAATAATATTCTCTATTAGCTATATCTTTATAAATAATACCGATAACCCTCATATCACTCATCTAAATGCAAATCCATTTCTAAAAATCACTTAAAACTGTGTAATTAGTTATAATCAAGCAATCTATCTTAATAAAAATCTACATTCATTTTATATTATTTTTTCTATTTAAGTCAATAAAAAACCACCATTAGGGCCTGCTGGAAGCCTATTTATAAACTGGGTCTCGGTCTATTAGACAGTATTGGGCCTGATGCAGGGCAAAATGGATTTGTAAATGCAGGGCGAAGCCTTGCAGCTTCGGTGGAGCAGGTTATTACTAATAGGGTCTGGTCCTTTGTACAGACTCTATTTTGCTCATGCCTTTATCTGATTAAAATAATAGTCTGCAGGCCTTTATATAAAGGCTCCTAAGTCTCAACCGATACAATTTTTATCTCATCAGTTTCCTGGAACAGCACATTGCTGCTCCCGCACTCAGGACATAGAGGCTTAAATTCTTTACACTTGAACTCATTATTACAGGACAGGCATTTTACATTAAGTTCTGATTTTTCAAATAACAGCTCTGCCTGCTTTAAAAGGCTATTGTCTTCGGTAAGGTACTGGAAGTAGAACCTGACCGATTCCGGCTCTATGCTGGCAGCCGGGCTGATCAAAAAGTTTATTTTTTTTATCCTGTCCAGATTGTTTTTTTTACCAATATCTTCCAGGATCTCTATTATTGAGCTAGTTATGGAATATTCATGCATTACTTACTCCTAAGGCTTTTCCAGAAATTTTTTTATTACTTTTACGGCCTTATTATAAATATCTGCAAATTCTGCATTTAATTCCGGTGATAAATGGTCTGAGAAAGTCTTAACATCGTATGGAGCTATTCCTAGAATAATGGTATCTGGAAAATCCCTGTCCAGGGAGATAAGTTTTAAAGTATCTATAAGTTTTAACTGGTGAAGCGAGAAATCCTGGCGCTTCTTTGAGACCAGGTCTTCTGGTCTTAACATAAATATAGTACCGGGTTTCTCATCGGTTTTTATGCTGTCTACTATCACCATTTTGCGGATATTATAATCAATATAATATCCCAGCTCCATAGATGATGTGCCCATGTCCAGGTATTCTGCCTTTTCCAGGACCTTGTCCTCTTCCATCTTCCTGATAATGTGAATTCCTATGCCATCATCGCTTAAAAGCGTATTTCCCACACCTATAATAAGATCATGCTTTTCTGTGTTCATATTATTGTCCCAAAAAATAAACCGGCAATCTTAAAAAAATGATCACCGGTTTATTTTATATTCTATTTTTCTATCGTCTAGTCATGTGTCTCAATTTCATATCCGGTTACTACTGATTTGTAGTAGTCAAAGAATTTAGGTCCGGTGGAACCCAGGTATATATGAGCTACTGTAGTCACGGTAAATATCCATGATATGAAAAAGTGCCATGCCCTTATATTAGCCAGGCCTCCCAAAAAACTGTTAAAAACAGCAAATGTATCCACAAAATAAAGGCCAATGCCGGTAATTCCCTGGATTATAAGGAGTATTGGCCATGCCGTATATATAAGTTTCTGGCCTGGATTATACTTTCCCCACTTGGGCTTTTTGTGTCCGACAAACATTCCCCAGATATAATGCTTTACAAGCTTGGGAAATTCCTTTGCATCCTTCCAGGTAAACATAAGCTCTTTTATTTCTCCCGTTACAATGGAGTAATAGAACTTATATACCAGTGTCCAGCCGATAAAATACATAAAGATAAAATGAACATATCTTGCTGAATCCATTGAAGGAAAGATCCTGAATGCATTGGGTGCATAGATATAAAAGCCGCTCAGGATTAGGAGTACCATAGAGATAAGGTGTATTGCATGCATTATCCTGGTTACTGCTGTATGCTTAAAGATGTATTTCATTTGTGGTCTCCTTATATCAAATATTTATCTTAAACTTTGATATTTCCTTACCATTGTCCACTATATGGATAGCACATGCCAGGCATGGGTCAAATGACCTTATTACCCTTCCAATTTCTATGGGGTTTTCCGGATCTGCTACTGGCGTTCCGATAAGAGCCTGCTCAAATGGACCCATATTTCCATTATCATCCCTGGGGCCTCCATTCCATGTTGTGGGTACAACTGCCTGGTAATTAGCTATCTTCTTATTCTCGATATTTATCCAGTGTCCAAGCTCTCCTCTGGGTCCTGCAGTTAGTCCCATCCCTGCGGAGCTTGAAGGTATATCAAACTCTGAATGCACAGGTTCGCCAGGTATCAGCTCGTCTGCCCATTTCTGCATATTATCTGCTACTATCTTGCATTCCAGTGCCCTGGCAGCATGCCTTCCCAGTGTTGAAATAAGTGCTTCTGGTCCTGCACCCAGGTCTGCAAGCACACTATCGACCATTGATTTTAGATCGCTATTAGAATCCTTAAGGTAGGCAATAAAAGTCCTTGCCAGAGGTCCCACTTCTACAACTTTATTGTTATATCTTGGAGATTTTATCCATGAATAAGCACCGCTCTTTCTGGCATCAGGAACCGTTTCGCCTTCCGATGGATGCAGTACTGAGCCAGATGAAAACTTGGAATACTTCACATGTTCGGTTATTTTGCCTGAATCAAAATCTGCCAGTTTTCCTTCAATATATATGCCTGGAGCCATTAATACTTCTTTGTTTTCATTGTCCAGCCTGAATCCTCCGTAGGACATAAAGTTTCCCACACCCCCGCCGATGCCGAACCAGTCAGGATAGGCCTTGGCTACTGCCAGCACATTGGGTATATACACATTGTCAGTAAAGCTCTGGAGTTCAGCCAGTCTTGATTTAAAGGCAGCAATCTTATCAACTGTGGGTCTGACAGATACTCCTCCAGGGAATAGGGTCTGTACATGAGGCATCTTACCTCCCCAGATACATAGCATTTCCTGGGCTTTTCTCCTAATCTCTAATGCCTTTACATAATTGGCTATTGACTGGATATTTGTCTCATGATCCTCAATATAATCACCTTCATACCGGGGCAAAAATGGCGCGCCTGCACTTGCTTCGCCTGAATCCAGGTCTGCCTGTACCCAGTTTTTTATCTGTAAAAGTTTGGGGTCAGCACCGCTGTATGAAAGGATTGCAGTAATATCTACAAAATCCAATGCCGAAAGATGATAGAAGTGAAGTATATGCGATTGAATAAAATTAGCACCAAGCATGAGGTTCCTTATGACCCTGCCATTTGCCGGAGGGTTTACTCCTAGCGCATCATCCAGGCATAGAACAGAAGCAGTGCCATGGACCTGCGGGCATACGCCGCAGATCCTCTGGGTAATTGCGGGCGCATCCAGCGGGCTCCTGCCTTTAAGTATTATTTCCCAGCCCCTGAACATCTCACCGGCGCTAAATGCATCAACTACAATACCGTTTTCTACTTCGACTTTTATCTTAAGGTGACCTTCAATCCTGGTTAAAGGGTCTACTGTTATCGTCCTGGCCATTATTTACCCTCCTTCTCTTCTACTTTTTCACTTTCTTTTTTTCCTTTATTTTTCTTGGAGGTCACAGCCCGGGCTATGGCATGTGCTCCTATGGCAGCTGCTGTAGCGCCGCCGAGTGCTATGCCAACAGTATTGGCATTAGCATTTATATTTGCCAGTCCGGGTACCTGGACTGCGGGAAGCTTTTCATATAATCCTGAACCGGTAGCTCCCGGGAAAAATGGCTCCGTACAGCCAATGCATGGGCCACCAGCCCGATTACACCAGCTTACACCGCTGTTCCAGCCCCTGATTGAGACATCGCAGTGGGCTACGGGCCCCTTGCAGCCGAGCTCATAAAGGCACCCTTCATCTCCAAAATCCTTGGCAAATTTTCCTTCATCAAAATATTTTCTGAGTTCACAATTATCATGTATCAGCTTGTCGCTGCCAAAAAACATTACTGGACGGCCCAGTTCATCAAGTTTTGGGATCCCGTATTTCAGCACATGTACCAGCGTACCTACCATCCAGTCAGGATGGGGCGGACAGCCAGGTATATTTATTACAGGTTTGTCTTTTATTATATCAGTGGTTGGAGCAGCGCCTGTAGGATTTGGCGTAGCAGCAGGTATTCCTCCCCATGATGCGCAAGAACCTACAGAGACAACTGCCAGGGCATTATTGCCTATTTCCCTTATCCACTCCAGGCAGGTTATAGGTTTTTCATCTATTTCACCTACTGTACAGTATTCACCATCAGCATCAACTGGGATAGAGCCGTCAACAGCCAGGATATACTGTCCTTTTTCATCCTTTATCATCCTTCTTATAACATCAAGGGCCGCGTCCCCTGTACCGGCCATAACTGTAGGCTGATAATCAAGCGTGATGACCTCGATCAGCACTTCATCAATACCTGGATATTCAGTATTAAGGAGGCTTACTGCGCAGCCTGAACAGGCCTGGCCCTGGAACCAGATGATCGGAAGCCTTCCTTTTCCATTCTTTACAGAAGCTGCTTTAAGAAGCCTGGGAAGCCACATATTGGATAAGGCTACACCAGCTACAGCTCCGCCAGAAATCTTTAAAAATTTCTTTCTGCTTATTAACACATATACCTCCTTTTAACAAAGTAGATAGACTCTTTATAATTAATAATATTTGACTAATAAAAAGAAGCTCCGGGTAAGGAGCATAAGCGATGGGAAGGGTGTATTTCTTTTACTGAAATGACATCTCCGCAGTTTATAGTTTTCATTATCATATAAATTTATTGCACAAAATGGTTTGCAATTTTAATAAAATTAACAACAATATTAAATAATGTCAATAAAAACTATGCGCCATTTATTTGCTATGATCAGCCCAGTTGCCGGTTAGGCTGTAAAGTTCAATCATATAATTTTTTTTCTATTATCTCCCATAAGTTTATTATTTTTCCTCCGGCAGGACTTTCAGGAAAATCGATTATAAATTCCTTCCGGGAAAGCGCTTTAGGCACTTTTCCATCATAGGGGATCTCTCCAAGCAGTTCCAAATCATTTTCCCTGCAATAGTCTTTTATTATTTTGCAGTTCTGGCTGTTTATATCTGATTTATTTATACAGGCAAATGCTGTTATATCGAAAAACTTTGTGACTTCGTGGGCTTTTTTAAAATCATTTATCCCGGAAAGCGTAGGTTCGGTGACTATAAGGGCAAAATCGACCCCATTTAGTGAAGCTATTACAGGACAGCCTATTCCTGGAGCCCCATCTATGATTATGGCTTTCTTATTTTCCTTTACGGCAATATCCTCGGCAATATTCCTTATCCTTGCAACTAGCAGTCCTGAATTCTCTGCTCCTGGATCCAGCCTTGCGTGTACCATAGGACAAAAACCTGTATCTGACACGAAGTACTGGCCCTGCCTCCCGGATTTTAACTCGATAGCATCAGCAGGACATACTTCCCGGCATACTCCACATCCTTCACATTTAAGGGGGTCGATTATTATATCACCCGTAGAATCCCTTATAGCATCAAATCTGCATAATTCCTCACATCTTCCGCAAGATATGCAGTCATCGCTTACCACTGCAATCTCACCGCCAATAAAATCATTCTTTTCTTTTATGGAAGGTGAAAGCATTATATGGAGGTTGGCGGCATCCACATCGCAGTCTACTGCTATGTGGTCTTTTGCCATCTTCGCAAAACTGGAAGACAGCGTGGTCTTTCCTGTCCCGCCTTTTCCGCTGATTATCGTGATCTGCTTCATCTACTTAACATCCTTTTCTATAATATCTATTATTGCCAGGAACCTTTTTTTCCATTCTGGATATATTTCTGGTATTGAAGTGCCATTTGAATAAGCTTTTGCTATTTTTATGTCATCAGGTATCTTTTCAAGTATTTTTACATTGTTTTTATTGCAATAGTCCTCTACGCAGCTATCCCCAACACCATCCCTATTTATTATTACTGCAGAGTGTATGCTAAGATTTTTTAATACCTCAAGGGATATTTCCAGGTCATTAAGCCCGAATGGGGTAGGCTCAGTGACCAGGATGCAGAAATCGCTATTCTTTACAGCAGTTACCATGGTGCAGGATGTACCCGGCGGACAATCAATTATGACTTTTTCCCTTTTACTTATGTAGTCTTCCAGCCTGGACTGTACGGAAATAGTCCTTAAGCTTCCCGGTATAAGGTCTCCCATAAGGAAATCTATACCCGGTTCAGACTTGCCTTTAAGCACCTTTCCTACAAGAACATCCTTTTCCCTTACAGACTCTGGTGGGCCCACCAGAAGACAGCCTCCGCAGCCATGGCAAAGTTCCGGAAAAAAGACCACTTTATTTTTCACATATGCAACTGCATTGTAATGGCAGAACTCTGCGCACCTGGAAAAATCTGCGCCGGTTTCCTGTAGGAAATAAGGCTGTTTTATAGATACTTTTTCCTCGTTTTTTATCTCAGGCTTAAGAAAAAACCTTGCATTTGGAGCTTCTACGTCAAAATCCAGAAACTGGCAGTACTCAAGTGACCTGGCCAGGCTGACAGCAACAGAAGTCTTGCCTGTACCGCCTTTCCCACTTGCTACAGATATTATCAATTTAGTTCATTCCTCCCCTGCCAGGACCCTGGCCCATTCCAAATTTTTCTCCCACATTGGGTGATTTTGCGGTACCAAGTGAGCCTTTCTTTAGGTCCTCTATTGCCTGGCTTACTGTCCCAGTGGTGCCGGAATAAACTTTTATTCCTGCAGCTTCCAGAACCCTGAAAGCATTGGGACCAATATTTGTGGTGATCACAGCATCCGCATCCATGTCGGCAACTGCCTGGGCTGCCTGGATGCCTGCACCTCCCGTAGCATTCCTGCTGGTGTTTTCAACTGCCTTAAATGTGTCTTTTTCCAGGTCATAGGCAATATAATATGCACACCTTCCAAACCTGGGGTCAATGGAAGCTGTTATTTCATTTCCGGTTGAAGATACCACTACTATCATCATTTCCTCCTTTGAATAATATGATTAATCAAAATCAATTAGCCTTTTTCCGCATTCAGGGCATTTTATCTTGCTTATCTTATATTCCTGGTCAGATCCCTTTACATCATTTTTCTTAATGCGGAAATGATATATTCCATTCAAGCATTTAGTTTTTTCGATCTGCTGGTCTTGTATATAATTTCCCCCCTCAAACCTTATAGCTTTACCTTCTATTAGGGAAATTATTACCTTTTTCCTGGCAGATTTTAAAAGCCTCTGGAAAGTTGATCTTGATATACCCATCTTTTCAGCAGCAGCCTGCTGGTCAAGACCCTGGTTATCCTTAAGGTTCATCGCCTCTATCTCCTCCAGGTTCAAAGTCTCTTCCTTCAATTTCTCCAGGGGTATTCCATGGGGCTTATAATATACATAAAGCGGTATAGTATTGATTATTTTGTCTATTACGGGTCTTGCGCTCATAGATATTTCCTTCCCCTTATCCAGGCAAATGGTCGCATTCAGGCTTTTTCAGGCCATAGCCTTTCCCTGAACCAGGCTTACAGCTGCTAGTGCCTTCCTTGATCCTGTTATTTATAATATCATCTATTATATTATCAGTATTTCCCTCTATTCCCAGGATAACTTTTATATTCTTCTGGCTGAAAAGTTCCTGAGCCCTCATACCCATCCCGCCCGCTATTACGGTATCAACCCCCAGGCTGCTGAAATAATCAGGCAGCATGCCGGGGTTGTGACCTGGACTTTTCACCTCTTTTAATTCTTTTAATTTTCCTCCCTCGATCTCAACAACTGTAAAGCTGGGACATCTTCCAAAGTGGGGTGATATAGAATTGTTGTCGGTCGGTATAGCTACTTTCAATTTTAGCCTTCCTTTCATAAATCAAATATTTAATATTATCTTTCTGCCCGCATACCCATGGCAGCACTTTTCTCCAAGTGCTTCTTTTATAGCCCGGTATCCTTCCACCCCGCTGCAATGTGCCGGGACTATCATGTCTATACTGCTGTCATTCAGTTCCGATATGACCTTATCCATATAGGCTCTATCTTTATTTGCCAGGTGAAAGCCGCCGATCACTGCTGTAAAATGATCTTTTCCGGAGACCTTTTGAGCCTGCTTCATGGTACTTATAAGGCCCCTGTGGGCACATCCGGTTATGAGTATTATACCTTTTTGGGTTTCTATGATAAGGCCTGTGTCATCCCTCAAGTCATCAAACCTGGTAAAGCCATTTCTTTTCTTGACGAAATTGCTGCTTGTTCTTTCAAAGGGTACGACCTGCTCGACCTCGCCGGTAGAATAAATATCTCCGGATAATTTAAGGGATGTCTTACCGGTCCTGAATGTGATGCCGTAGTCAGAATAAACATCCTTTTCAAAGGGAATCCCAATATAGATCTTTTTCAGTTTCTTCGTGATCTTATATTTCTTTTCAAAAACTGCGGGATGGGTGTACAGTTCTATCTTTTTTCCAGCATACCTGGCTATGTGATAAAGTCCTCCGGTATGGTCGAAGTGACCATGGCTTATGAATATTTTATTTATTGCATGTGCAGTAAAACCCAGCTGTTTGAGATTATTTATGATATAGCGGCTGGCACCGGTATCAAAGAGTATCCTGTCTTCTCCATGCTCTATCAATATAGACCATCCGTGTTCAGCTATGAGTCCGGCTTCTTGCACATAATTATCAATTATTATGGTTAAGGCTATTTTATTTACTGACATAACAATTGTATTATAGCATATTTTGAGTATATGCCCATAATAAATTAATAAAAGAGCCGGTCCTGGGACCAGCTCTTTTCTACCTTGATTTTATATTTTAATGAAAATATCTTCCCTGCTATTTACAAACCGCAGCTTCCTCCTGGACAGCCTCCAGACTGACAGGCCGGCCCTGAATTTCCTTTCATGCTGAAATCAAATGAGGAATATACTTTCTCCACATTCTCACTTCCGCATGAGGTGCATTCTGCTTTATCATCACAGCTTTTGACCAGTACTTCAAAATCTTTTTGGCAATCCTTACAATTATAATTATATATAGGCATTCTCTTCTCCCTTCTCGAGTAATATAAATATCATAAGTATAATAATTTAAATATATTCTAATATTATTATATTGATAAAGACAATTATGTCAAGGATAAATCACGGGGAGACCTTTTACATATGAGGCCTATGCGGTTTCTTGCCCCTTCCGTGACCAAAGCCCCTGCCAATGCCAAATCTCCTGCCAAAATCCTCTATCTCACGGCCTCCGCAGGAAGGACAGTCATGGGCCTGGCTGCTTTTGCCGATATCCCATATATTACCGCATGTCATACATCTAAGGCGGTTTTTTAAAAATACATAACTTCCGCCTTTTATCCTTATTATCTTTCCGTTTACCATGGCATCGGCAATTTTTTTTCTGGCACTGTCTATCAGCCTGGTAAATGTAGGCCTGGATATATTCATCCTGGCAGCAGCTTCTTCCTGTTTCAGGTTTTCATGATCCGACAGGCGTATTGATTCATACTCGTCTACAGTTAATACGACTTCCATTCCGGGTTCGGGCATATTGTGGCCATGCGGCCCGAAAGAATGCATCCACGGAGGATACATGACAGTTCTTTTTTTTCTGGGTTTCACCATAATTATATTATAACATGCACTTCGGGACCTCGTCCTATGCTAGGTTTTAAGCTTCCTGAAGCACCTCTTGCCCTTCTGAAGGATTTTTCCATCCAGCTTGCCGGCTTCCAGTTCCAGGCTGTCATCGTTAATCTTGCTGCCTTCAATTTTTATGGCACCCTGTCTTATTAGTCTCCTGGCTTCGCCATTGGATCCGGCAATACCGGTGTCTACCAGTATTTTTACTATCCAGATCCTGCCATCCTTGATGATTCTGCTATTTATGGGATATTCCTCAATATCGTCAGGTATCTCTTTTGATTTAAATACCAGGTCAAAATCATCCTCAGCTTTAACTGCGGCATCTTCACTGTGAAGGTATCCTATTATTATCTTTCCCAGCCTTCTTTTTGCCAGCGAGGGATTAAGCTTCCCCCTTTCCATATCTTTGCCGATACTTTCAATCTCTGAAGAATCCAGCCTGGTGAGAAGCCTAAAATAATCAAGCATGACTTCATCAGGAATAGACATGATCTTTCCAAATGTCTCGGCGGGTGCTTCATCTACCCCAATATAATTCCCCAGGCTTTTACTCATCTTGTCCTTGCCGTCAGTTCCTACAAGTATGGGCATGGTAATAGCTATCTGGGGTCTCTGGCCCATATCCTTCTGAAGTTCCCTTCCCATGAGAAGATTAAATCTCTGGTCAGTTCCTCCAAGCTCTATATCTGCTTCAATGGCCACTGAATCATATGCCTGCATTATAGGATAAAGAAATTCCATTATGGCTATGGAGATATTATTTTTAAACCTTTTTTTAAAATCATCCCTTTCCAGCATACGGGCTACTGTGAATCTGGCAGTAAGACCCAGGATATCTTCGAATTTAAGGGGCTGGAGCCATTCAGAGTTCTTTACCAGCTCTGTCTTTTCGGGATCAAGTATCTTAAATGCCTGTTTCATATAGGTCTCGGCATTTTCATCTATTACTGCAGCCGAAAGCTTTGGCCTCAGGCTTGAACGCCCGGAAGGGTCCCCTATCCTGGCTGTATAATCGCCTATTATCAGCACAGCTTTGTGGCCCAGGTCCTGGAAGGCCCTTAATTTATTGAGCACTACAGTATGTCCCAGATGTATATCAGGGGCTGTTGGATCAAGGCCCAGTTTAACTTTTAGAGGCTTATTTTCCTTGATAGAACCGGCAATAATATCTTCCAGTTCGTTATAAACCAGGATATCCTCTGTGCCAATCTTGATCATATCCAGCTGTCTTATTAGATCTTTTTCCATCCCTGATTTCCTTTAGGTCAAATAAATTTAAAATAAGGTAAATATTAACACAGGCTTACTTATCATGTCTATTGATGCTGTCTATTTGGCCAATAGCCTTATCTTATGATTATTGCTATTTGCATAAATTTTATATAATATTCCATAAGTCGATTATTATATAATACAAAGGTCAGTATGATGGCAAAAAGAAGTGCTGCCCGCGGCTGCCTCAGGGGCTTTTTAATATTTACCGGCATATCAATTGCAGTAATAGCTGCCGCTATTGTGATAATTGGTTTTGTATATATAAATTCGCTGCCGACGCTTGAGGATCTTACTCCTTCTCCCATTGCCCAGACATCCAAAGTCTATGATATTGACGGAAACCTGGTTACTGAATTCCATGCAGAGGAAAACAGGGAGATAATAGATTTCAACCGGATGTCGCAGAATATAAGGGATGCTGTAGTGGCTGTAGAAGATAAAAGGTTTTACGAGCACCAGGGAGTGGACTATATAAGGATTTTTGGTGCGGCTATTGCAGATATAAGGGCCGGCAACCTGTCCCAGGGTGCAAGCACAATAACCATGCAGGTGGCGCAAAATATCTATTTTACTCCTGAAAAAAGCTGGAGGATAAAAATAAATGAGGCACTTATTGCTATCCAGCTGGAAAGAAACTACAGCAAGGATAAGATAATAGAGTTGTACCTAAATACTATTTATTTCGGTACAGGGACTTATGGGATTGAAAAAGCATCAGAGGTCTATTTCAGTAAAGATGCTTCTGAACTAACTATACCCGAAGCCGCCCTTCTTGCCGGCATGGTGCAGGCGCCGGAAGTATATTCGCCTTTTAATGATATGGAAAGCGCAAAATACAGGCGGGACCAGGTACTTAAGATGATGTATGAACAGGAGATGATAAGTTCAGGTGATTATATGGAATCATTAGCCGAACCTATAAATACCAATGAAAAAAAGCCGGTCTCATACGACCCGGCAATAGCCGGACGTACAGCTCCGTATTTTATTGATTTTGTTAAGACACAGCTTTATGATCAGCAGTTCAGCGATTATGATGTATTCAAGGGCGGACTCCGGGTCTACACAACTCTTGATAGAGAACTCCAGTCCAAGGCTGAGGAGGCTATTAATACTGTTTTTTCCGAGAGCATAAATCCATCTTACTCCCTCATATGTACCGATCCCGAAAATGGTTATGTCTATGCCCTGATCGGAGGAAAGGACTATACCGAAAGCAAATTCAATATTGCTACACAGGGGCGAAGGCAGCCAGGTTCTGTTTTTAAGACACTTGTCCTTATGGAAGCAGTACGCCAGAATATTTCAGCCAGGAATGAGTTTGCTCCCAATGGACCCATAACAATAGATATGCCTGAAGGTCCGGACTGGGAAGTTAATAATTATGGCGGCCAGCAATTCGAAGATGACCTTTCCATAGCTGATGCTACAGTATTTTCGGTTAATGTTGTCTATGCCCAGCTTATAATGATGCTGGGTGCGGAAAATGTAGAGGCACTATGCAGCCAGATGGATATAAATGATATCGGAAGCAATCCGGCAATAGCCCTGGGAGGACTGGAGATCGGAGTCGCTCCCCTTGATATTAGCAAGGTTTTTTCCACACTGGCTTCGGGGGGCATATACAGACAGCCGGTTTCCATTCTTAAGATAACTGATTCTGAAGGCAATGTCCTTTTTCAGCATGATCCTGACAGTGAGGAAGCCTCCAAAAGGATACTGGAGGAACCTGTATCGAGCTATATTACCCATATCTTAAGGAAAGTAATAGAGTTTGGTACAGGCAGGGGTGCCGATATCGGCAGGCCTGCTGCCGGTAAGACCGGGACTACCAGTGATTATAAGGATGCCTGGTTTGCCGGGTATACTCCGGAGCTTGTTACGGTGGTATGGATGGGAAATCCTGAAAGCAGCGAACCTATGGAGCCTATTAATGGACGCATTGTGGTAGGAGGCACATATCCTGCAGATATCTGGAGGGAATTCATGTCTGCTGCCCTGGATGGCAGTCCGGTAAAGGATTTCCCCGACCCTTCAAAAGGACTGATTGATTTTGAGGTCTGCGGTGAATCCGGGCTTAAGCCGGTATTCTGGTGCCCTGAAGAAGTGCTGGAATGGCAGATATTCAAGAAAGGCGAAGAGCCGGATGATATCTGTGATATTCATAATAAAGTGGAAGTGCCGGATGTGACGGGAAAGAGTGTTGAGGAAGCCAGAGCCATCTTTGAAGAATTATTTATAGAGATAACTGAAGTCAGCGAATATAATGAGACCTTCAACCAGGGGATTATATTTGACCAGAGCCCTTCCCCGGGATCATTCCTGGAATCCCTTACCGGGGAAAAACTAAGTATTATACTTTATGTCAGCAAAGGTGAGCAAACATTTGAGATGCCTGACCTTATAGGACTCAAGCTAAAAAATGCAGAAAATATCCTTTCTGCTCTTGAAGTAGAGATCCAGGAAGTAATTTATGAGTTCTCAGACTTGCAGCCTGAAGAATATATTTTTGACCAGAGTCCAGTTCCGGATTCGCTAATAACAAAATCCACCGGGGTTAAGCTTTATCTAAGTAAAGGTGAGGATCCTGAGGGGATAATTCCCGATCTTATCGGCCTGACTGAGGGAGAAGCCCTTGATGCTCTTGCATTTGCAGGATTTGAAAATGTCACAGTAGTACTTGAAGAAAGTGATGAAGAAATAGATCTTGTTTTCTCCCAGGCACCAGAGAGCGGTACTGTCTATAATAAGGCTTCAGAAATCGTAATAATCATCAGCCAGGGCCTTCTTATCCCTGACGTTACCGGCATGCTTCTTGAAGACGCAGTAAACGCGCTTGAAGATCTGGGATTTATAGTCAGCATTCTTCCGGAAGGTACTGCGGAAGGTACAGTAGAAGAGCAATCTCCTATAGGCGATGAATATGTCGATTATGGTTCAGAGGTCATCCTCACTATTGATGACGGCTCGACTACAGAGGATTTGCCTGATGATAAGCCTTCTGGCGGTTAATTGGCTTAGGTAAGTTAATTAACTCAAAAACTTCCTTAGAAAACTGATAAAATATTATGCAAATTTATTGAAATGCCATAGATCTTGTTATTAATTTAATAAATTATTCTACACCCTGGAGCAAATGTCCCCTGGAGTAATCCTTGAATAAAGGATCGGTTTTAAGATTGCCAGCGTGTTCTTTATACCTTTCAATCTGGCCCGCTCCAATAAGCGAGAGGGCCTTCCTATAGCTTCTTACCA
>Ga0180436_10002790_pt1 | contig 16349 bp, 17 predicted proteins | sample SS_ome_2_FD_132434 | JGI IMG/M metagenome (GOLD analysis project Ga0180436, IMG submission 132434) | Hypersaline lake sediment archaeal communities from the Salton Sea, California, USA - SS_3_S_2 metaG | ecosystem: Environmental > Aquatic > Non-marine Saline and Alkaline > Hypersaline >...
CCACTCGCAACGAAAATTTAACACCACCGCCCCCAAGCCCAGACAGGGCGCGGTTTTGCTCCCGGGCGCCCTTGCCGAAGGGCCGCGGCCAGGGCCGCGGAAGACACCCCCACACGCGCCTCGCAAGCGCTTCGAAGGCCGGGCGAAGGCCTTAATTAAGGTTTTTTTAATATATAAAACTTATGATGTAGATCAAAAGCGCAAAACCGGGACCCCGGTTCCGCGAAACAAACCCGGCGCGTTCAGAAACCGCTCATTCGTGAGCGATCGGTTCCTCGGTGAAAAGATAGTCAGCGAGTTCGTTGTCGAAGGCTTCGTCCTGGCGGCGAATCCACTCCAGCACCATCGCGGCGTGCTCTTTTTCCTCGTCACGGTTGTGCTCTAGGATGGCCCGCAGCTCGGGATCCGTGCAGGCATCCACACGCTGGTTGTACCAGTCGACCGCCTCGAGCTCTTCCATCAGGGAAATGATTGCCCGGTGCATGTCCCGCGTTTCATCGCTGAGTTCTTCAATCGGCTCGTGATAACCTTCGTTCGCCATCGCTTCCTCCTGTCAGGGTTTTTGAGCGACCAGTTGCAAAACCGCGCTTGCGCCGCGGTGATGGTCGCCTCCGTCCATGATCCGCTCTATTTCGCGCCCAATCAAGACTTGCAGGCCGGCGATTTCGCGACACACCGCCTCCAGTGACAGGAACAGTTCGCGGTGCTCTGCCGAAGGCCCCCCTTTGCCCGGCATTTCAAGCTGTTTTTCGGTGAATCCCTCCAGGATAAACACGCCGCCGCTTCGCAGCGAAGCGACGACGCGCGCGTGCAGCGCCTTGCGCACTTCCGGTGGTAGGTGGACTGCGATCGAAACAACGCCGTCCCAGGCATCTGTGCCCGGATCGAAATCCGCCAGGTCGGCGACCCGGGTCGTTATCTGCACCTTGCGCTCGGCCGCCAACGCCTGCGCCTTCTTCAGCCCGACAGGAGAAAGGTCGACGCCCGTCACCTCGTAACCCTGCTCGGCCAGGAATACTCCGTTCCTGCCCTCGCCTTCCGCCAGGCACAGTACCCGGCCGCCCGGCGGAATACGGGAAAAATGTTCCTGCAGAAACTCGTTGGGCTGCGTGCCGAAAGCATAGCCCGGCTGGCTGTAGCGTTCATCCCACATGCTGGGCATCCCATTGTCTCGCGTAGTTGTCAGGCACGGATTTTACACGCTTTGCCCGCAAGCATGAGGCGCAAAAACCCGATCGGCCTGCGGCCTCAGGCCGCCGTTTCCTGCGCCTGGCTTTCGGCCTCGGCGATCAGCGCCGCCACCAGCTTTTCAGGCAAACCCAGGCGGTAAGCGAGCGCGTCGAGGTAGAGGGCCGCCTCGCTGCGTGAGCGGTCCACCGCCATCAGCGACGCCAGGTAGATCTCCACGGCCAGTTCCTGCGAATCCACCCGTTCACAAATTTCGTTCATGGCAAGCGGTGCGTTCAGGGAATCGAAAACCATCGCTTTTTCGTCCGCAGCCAGATCGAGTTGCACCACCCGGTCCATGATCCTGCGGCGCTCGTCCCCGTCCATGTGCCCGTCCGCTCCGGCAGCAGCGATCATGGCCTGCACAAGCAGCAGGGACGTCGACTGCGGACTGCTGTCCCCGGCATCGATCTCGAACCGGTCACGGGAAAGCGCGTCCCAGGACGATTCGGCCGCGGGCCCGGAAGCTGCCTCGGCAGCCTCGGACCCCGGACGCCCCTTGTAACTTTTGTAGGCCTGCCAGGCCACCGCACCCAGCGCCGCGATGCCGCCTGCCTTCAACAGCGTACCGGCGCCTTTCCTGGCTTTTTTATTGCTCATGATCGCGCCGCTGACCGCACCGCCCGCCAATCCACCCAGCACACCGCTGCGTGTCAGGCCCGAAAACACCTTGTCAATGTCCATGCTGTTTATCTCCTGATTTGCACCAGGCAAAGATTGGGGGACGAATTAATTCGAACAAATCGTTTTATTGCTTATCTTTATCAAAATTTTCCGAATTGATAATTTACTTTCGACAAAACCGGTGTGCACTTCGATACGCTCTCTGCGCGTTGTCAAAACATCGTTTTTTTCGATTCATATATCTAATAACATCGACTATACCTTCGATTAGAAAAGCCTAAAATACGTCTTCTTCAAAACTGGATGTAACAGGAAAACGTGATGCAGAACGAACGCAATAAAACCATTGCCGCGACGCTGCCCGGCAGCGCGCAGGTTCGTTCGTCGGGCCTGGACCGCGCGTCAAGCGCCGTGTTGCGCAACACTTACCGCCTGCTGGCCATGACACTGGCCTTCAGCGCCATGATTGCAGGGGTCAGCGCGGCCCTTCGGCTGCCGCACCCCGGGATCATGCTCACGCTCGCCGGGTACTTCGGCCTGCTGTTCCTGACGTCCCACCTGCGCAACAGCGCCTGGGGGCTGGTCAGCGTCTTCGCCCTGACCGGGTTCATGGGCTACACGCTCGGCCCGATCATCGGCGCTTACCTGTCCCTGCCCGGAGGGCCGGATATCGTGCTGACCGCGATGGGCGCCACCGCGGTGATTTTTCTCGGCCTGAGCTGGTACGCGCGGCGCGAGTCCGCACCGGACATGAGCCGCATCGGCAGCTTCTTGATGATCGGCATCCTGACCGCGTTCGCACTCGGACTGGCAGCATACTTCCTGTCCATGCCGGCCTTGTCGCTCGCGGTTTCCGCCATGTTCATCCTGCTGATGTCCGGATTGATCATGTTCCAGACGCAGGCCATCGTCCGGGGCGGCGAGACGAACTACATCATGGCCACCGTCACGCTGTTCGTCTCGATTTATAATCTGTTTGCCAGCCTGCTGCAGATCCTGGGATTCCTGGGCGGGGAGGAATGATAAGCAACCCCGGAGCCGGCTGAACACCGATCGCAGACCGCCGGACCTCGGCTGTATCGATGGTCCGGCCCAGAATTTTTATAACCTCAAGGAGCTAACGATGAACCGATTCACACGATTGATTTTCACTTTATTTATTGCCGCTTCGATCGCCATTCCCGCGTCCCTTCTGGCTGACGATCACGCCGGCGTTCAGACCGCCGACAGCCAGTCCGCGCTGACCCCGGGCGATGCCCTGAACCTGCTGAAAGAAGGCAACGAGCGTTTTCTCTCCGGTGAAATGATCAACCGCGACCTGCCCGCGCAGGTCGAGGCCACCGCTTCCGGACAGTTCCCGCATTCCGTGGTGCTCAGCTGCATCGATTCCCGCGTGCCGCCGGAACTGGTCTTTGACCAGGGCCTGGGCGATATTTTCTCGCCGCGCGTGGCCGGCAACTTCGTCGATGAAGAACTGCTGGGCAGCATGGAATTCGCCGCCGCGGTCGCCGGTTCCAAGGTCATCGTCGTGCTGGGCCACACAGAGTGCGGCGCGGTCAAGGGCGCCTGCGACGATGTCAAGCTGGGCAACCTGACCGCGACACTGGCCAATATCCGCCCGGCGGTCGAGGCCGTCAGCGGTATTCCCGGTGAGCGCAACTCCAAGAACAAGGCCTTCGTTGACGCCGTTGCCCACCAGAACGTGAAAATGACGGTGGACAACATCCTCGACCGCAGCCTCGTGCTTCGAGAACTGGTCGACAAGGGCCGCCTGATGGTCGTCGGCGCCATGTACGACGTGGCGACCGGCAAGGTCACCTTCATGGACTGATTTTCAAGGGAACCCGCATCCTCCCATAGGCGTCGTTCCGGCAGATCCGGGGCGGCGCTTTTTTTTGGGACGCGAGTCGCATACCGGCAGGAAGGGGTGAAGAAATGGTGCCGGCACGGTGACTCGAACACCGGACCTACGCATTACGAATGCGTTGCTCTACCAGCTGAGCTATGCCGGCACATTTCAAAGGGCGGCCAGTATATTCAAAACGCCCTGTATTAACAATAGTATGTTGATCTCCTGCGCTCGTCCGGCCGGATTTCCTACAGCCGAGTCCGCCTTCTGCCACTGACCCGCCCCGCTGCTCCATTGCACCATGAAAGCGCACGAATTGAACTGAAACGCGAAGGAGGCAGCGCGATGGGCCGGAACGGCAAGGCGGCAATACCGGGATTCACCCTGCTGGAACTGATGATCGCCATCGTCATTTTCGCCGGCGGCCTCGGCGCTTACGCCCTGCTGATGCTGAAATCGGTGCACGATACGGAAGCGAGTCTGCGGCATTCGCTTGCCGTTACCCAGGCGTTGGCCATGGCCGAGCAGCTGCGGCAAACCCCGCATGCAAACGCACCGTCCCTGGATTCCGCGGGACCCGAGACCTGCCTGGACGGCTCGAGCTGTATGCCCGGGGCCATGTCAGGCGCCGCCCTGCGGCACTGGCAGGATCGACTGGCACGGCTGCTGCCGAGCGGCAGCGGAACCGTCTGCAACGACTCGACGCCCGACGACGGCAGCATCGGCGCAACCGCCTGCAGCGGCAGCGGCGAACTGGTCGTCAAGGTATTCTGGCAAGCGCCCGGAGCCGAGAGGGAACCGGCGGATTCCCGGCGCCGCTTCGTCACCGTCGTGGGGCTGCCCTGATGCCGCGGCGGACCCATCCGCTCGCGGCAGGTTTCTCCCTGATGGAACTGATGGTGGCCCTGTTCCTGACGGCGGTGATGCTGCTTGCAATGGTGCAACTGGTCAACGCGGGCGCCTCGACTTCCCGCCTGCAGGATGAACAGGCGGATTTGCAGGGCCGCCTGCGCTTCGCCGCGGGATCTATCTTCACCGCGGTATCCGGGGCCGGATTTTCGCCGGAGCCCTGGAACGAGGCATTCGAGCGGGCTGCCATCGGCACGGATAGCGGTGACGACGTGGTCTTTTCCAGCGACCGCCTGGTCGTGCGAACCTGGTCGGATCGCAACTGCTTCGACTCTTTCAATCCCGACCTCGACGGCTCGGGACAACCGCGGTTTTACATTCGCGAATCGGCTTTCGACCTGAACGGGTCGAATTTCCTGACCCGGACCTGCCGTTACGGCCCCTCGCCCACGGGGCTCGTTACGCAGGTCCGGCGTCAGGGACTTCTGGCCGGTGTCGAGGCCTTTCATTTGCTGTTCGGCGAGGACGTCAACGCCGATGGCGACATCGACCGCTGGGTCCGCGCCGGGCGGTGGTCAGACGAGCGCGCCATCAAGGGCATTCGGGCAGGTATCGTGCTGGCCGGCGAGGCCTCGGTGACCGAGCCACGGGCGCAATCATTTGAATTGCCGGGCGCCGAGCACCGCGGCGGCCGGGACGGAAGGCTTCGGCATGCCGTCGAACTCGGTTATTCCATTCGGAGCCGCTGCCGATGACCACCCGCGGCATGGCCCTGGTCAGCGGACTGCTGCTGCTAATGGCCGTCAGCGTTATCGCCGTGACGGCTGCCGGCAGCATGGCCCTGCAGCAGCGCCAGGCCGGCAACTTCGAGGATCGGGCCCGGGCCGCCTCGGGAGCGGACCTGGCCGCATCGTACGCGCAAGCCTGGCTGTTCGCCCGCGCAGGGCTGGAGCGTGAACCCGGCTGCGTTTCCCACTGCCTGCTGCCTGCCGGCATACATCACGGCGGAGCGCTGCCCGATCAACCCGAATTCGAATCCGCAGCGTGGTGGCGGCAGCAGGGCGTGGCGCCCGTTACGGGACAAGAAGCCTGGTGGGTCATGGAGGAAATCCATTTCGAGACAGCGCCAGCGGATGCAGGCGCCGGTATCGATGGAATCGGCTACTACCGGATTCTCAGCCGCGGCGACGGTCGGCAGCCCGGCAGCACGGCTGTCAGCGAAACCATCGTCGCGCGCCCCTGGGGAGAAACGGTCGAAGCAAACCCATATCCGCCCGCCGACCGCTTGATCGCGTTTTGCGATCGACTCAAATCCGGCTTGCCTTGCGGAATACTGTCCTGGCGAAGGCGCCGCTGACCGTGCAGTCGAACCACGGCGGCATGACGTTGATCGACATCATGGTGGCGCTGGCCATTTCCGCCGTTCTCTTGTCTATTGCCGTTCCTGCGTACCAGGGCTACATCGAGCGCAGCCACAGGGCGCAAGCCGTTCGCGTCTTGCTGGAAACCGCGGCCTGCCAGGAACGAATACGCGCCGGCTCGGGCTTCTACGATACGACGCGGTGTGCGATGCCCCGCGCAGAGAGCTACCGCTTCGAGATTCTTCCACCGAACAAGACTTCAACGCTCGAATTCCGCCTCGTTGCGATACCGGCCGGTGATGTTACGGAGGACCACTGCGGGGTGCTGTCCCTGGACCACGTCGGCACACGGAGCGCCGGCGCTGGAACGGATCGGGTCAGTGACTGCTGGGGCGGGCGCTAGCGCAGGCCGGCGCGCGCTGCGGGGATCAATAAGCCCTGGCGCGGCGGGGCATCGGGACTTCTTCCGGTATGGGCACGGCCCAGCCCGCCTGCACTGCCGGCCGGCGCGCGATGGCCAGGTACCAGGCAAGCGCATTGGGATAGTCATTGAGATCGACACTCTGGAACTCGTGGCGCGCCGCCCAGGGCCAGATCGCGATATCGGCAATGGTGAATTCATCACCGGCGACGAACGGCCGATTTTCGAGCTGGCGTTCCAGCACGCCGTAGAGGCGGTGAGCCTCGGCGCTGAACCGATCCTCGGCGTAGGGCGACTTTCCCCGCGCGATCTTCAGAAAATGCAGCGCCTGTCCAAGCATTGGGCCAAACTGCGATTTCTGCCACATGAGCCACTGGATGGTCTGCCAGTATCCCTCGCTGTCTTTGGGCAGCAATCGTTCAGCTTTCTGGGCCAGGTACATCAGGATGGCGCCCGACTCCATCAGGTTTATACCGGTCTCCTGGTCGATAATCGCCGGTATTTTCTGCCCGGGGCTGATGCGGGTGAACTCGGGCAGCTTTTGCTCGCCCTTGCTGATGTCGATCTTATGGACCCGGTACGGCAGGCCCAGTTCTTCGAGCGCGATGGAAACCTTGCGTCCATTGGGCGTCGCCCAGGTATAGAGATCGATCATGGCTGCCTGTCCGGTCTATTGAAGACTCGTCAATTATTCTGAATTGAAACGCGCAACGCCTTGGGCAGGGCGAACTCGACGTTCTCGGCCCTTCCGGAAAGTTCCGCGACGGTTTCACCTCCGGATTGCCTCAGGCGCTCGATTACGCCCTGAACCAGGCTTTCCGGTGCAGACGCGCCGGCCGTCACACCGACCGAGGAAACGCCGCGCAGCCATTCTTCACGGACATCCTGCGCGCCGTCGATGAGATAAGCGGTGGTGCCGACTTTTTCCGCCAGCTCCCTGAGCCGGTTCGAATTGGAACTGTTTACCGAGCCGACGACCAGCACCAGGTCAACCTCGCCGGCCAGTTCCCTGACGGCATCCTGGCGGTTCTGCGTCGCGTAGCAGATGTCGTCGTGCTTCGGCCCGGCGATGGCCGGAAAGCGCTTTCTCAGCGCCTCGATAACCGCGCTGGTATCGTCCACGGACAGCGTGGTTTGCGTGACGAAGGCGATATTTTCCGGTTGGTTCACTTGCAGCCGATTGACGTCCTCGGGATCCTCGACAAGGAAGATGCTGTTGCCATGCTCTTCCGTCTTCAGCCACTGGCCCAGCGTTCCCTCGACTTCCGGATGGCCGGCATGCCCGATCAGCACGACGTCGCGCCCCGCCTTGCAATGGCGGGCCACTTCCATGTGCACCTTGGTCACCAGCGGGCAGGTCGCGTCGAAGACCTTGAGACCGCGGGTATTGCCGGCACTGCGCACGGCACGCGAAACACCGTGCGCGCTGAAGATGACGGTCGCACCGTCAGGCACCTGGTCCAGTTCTTCCACGAACACGGCCCCGGCAGCGGTCAGGCGGTCGACCACGAAGCGATTATGGACCACTTCGTGCCGCACGTAGATCGGCGCACCGAACAGCTCGAGCGCACGCTCGACGATTTCGATTGCCCGGTCGACACCGGCACAGAAGCCCCGCGGATTGGCGAGCAGTATTTTCATTGCGCTGCCCTTTTATTGCGCATCGTCACCAGCACCATGTCCAACAGCAGCAGGATCACGCCGCAGGTGATGGCGGAGTCCGCCACATTGAACGCCGGATAGTGCCAGCCGCCGAAATGCACGTCGATGAAGTCCACCACGTAGCCGAGACGAACCCGGTCGATGACGTTGCCGATGGCGCCGCCGAGGATCAGCCCCAGGCCCAGGCCGGTCATCCATTCACGACGCGGCAGGCGGATCAGCCACACCAGCAGCACCACGCTGATGACACTGGCGAGCACGATGAAAAACCAGCGCTGCCAGCCGCCTGCCCCGGCCAGGAAACTGAAAGCCGCGCCGTAATTGTGCGCCAGCGTCATGTTGAGCCATGAAAAGACTTCCTGCGGGCGGTACAGCTCCAGGTGCTGGCTGACCAGCTGCTTGGTCTGCCAGTCCGCGAAAACGACCGCGGCGCTGACGAACAACCAGGCCCAGCTGTATGGCGGAAACACGAACAGGCTGGACGAACGCCGCGTATGCTGCATGTCGGGCGTGTTCTCACTCATGTCATTCGGCGCTTTTCACCCTCGCCGGCAACGTTATCGACACAGCGGCCGCACAATTCCGGATGCTCGGGGTTCGAGCCGACATCTTCACGGTGGTGCCAGCATCGCACGCATTTTTCAGCATCGCTGCGCCGCACCCAGACACGGAATCCCGAGGCTTCGTAAGCGTCGGCCGGCACAACGGCGCCGGGTCCGGCGATTTCGGCATCGGAGACAATCAGCAGGAATCTCAGTTCGTCGCCGAATTCCTCCAGCAGTTCGCGCGCCTCGTTGTTCAGCGGCTGCACGGTGACTTCCGCGTCCAGCGATCCGCGAATCTCCTTGCTCGCGCGGCGCGGTTCGATGGCCTCCTTGACACATTTGACCAGGCCGTTTGCCCGCGCCCAGAAAGCGGCGTCGTGCACCACGTTTTCTGACGGGTCGGGCGCCTCGTACCAGGTTTCCACCAGCACGCTTTGCTGGCGATCACCGGGCATATGCTTCCAGATTTCCTCGGCCGTGAAGCTCAGGATCGGAGCGACCCAGCGCACCATTTCCTCGAGTACGTGGTAAATCGCCGTCTGGGCGGAGCGGCGTATCTTGCTCTTCTTCTGCGTCGTGTACAGGCGATCCTTGATGATGTCGAGATAAAAAGCGCTCATCTCGAAGGCGCAGAAATTATGTACTTTCTGGTATACCTGCACGAACTGGTACTGCTCGTAAGCCTGCTTCACCTCGGCTTGCAACGCGGCGGCGCGGCGAATGGCCCAGCGATCCAGCGGCAGCATTTCATCGGGATCGAGCAGGTCGTTCCTGTCGAATTCGTGCAAGGCGCCCAGCAGGAACCGCGCCGTGTTGCGGATTCGGCGGTAAGCGTCGGCCACCCGCTTGAGGATCTCGTCCGAGACGGTCATCTCGCCGCGGTAGTCGGCCGCGGCGACCCACAGCCGCATCACGTCGGCGCCCAGCGAGTTCATTACCTTGATCGGTGAGACCACGTTGCCGAGCGATTTCGACATCTTGCGCCCCTCGGCGTCGACCACGAAGCCGTGAGTGAGCACCTCGCGGTACGGCGCCGAGCCGTTTATCGCCACCGAGGTCAGCAGCGAGGACTGGAACCAGCCGCGGTGCTGGTCCGAACCTTCAAGGTAGAGCGCAGCGGGGCGTTCCAGTTCGTCCCGTTCATCCAACACGCAGCGGTGCGTCACGCCCGAATCGAACCAGACGTCGAGAATGTCGCTGACCTGTTCCCAGTGGTCCGGGTCAACCCCGAGGCGGTCGAATATGCCCTGCGAATACCAGGCATCGACGCCCTCTTCTTCCACGATATCGGCCACGCGCTGCATCAACCCAACGGTCTCGGGATGGATGTCATTGGTCTCCGGGTCGACGAACAGCGGAATCGGGACCCCCCAGGTACGCTGCCGGGAAATACACCAGTCCGGCCGGTTCTCGACCATGCCTCGAATGCGTTCCTCGCCCCAGCCGGGTATCCACTGAACTTTTTCGATTGCGGCCAGGGACTGTTCACGCAGGCCGGCTTTTTCCATACTGATGAACCACTGCGGCGTTACGCGAAACGCGGTGGGCGTCTTGTGACGCCAGCAATGCGGGTAGCTGTGCTCGAACGATTCGTCCTTCAGCAGCATGCCGTTGTCCCGCATGACCTCCAGCACGTGATCGTTCGCGGCCCAGACGAATTCCCCGGCGAATGTCTCGACATTGTCGTAGTAGACGCCGTCGGCGCCCACCGGGTTGTTCACGGGCAGGCCATAGACACGGCCCACCTGGAAGTCTTCTTCGCCGTGGCCGGGAGCGGTGTGCACGGCGCCGGTGCCGGCCTCGGTGGTGACGTGATCACCGAGGATGACGGGCACTTCCTTGTCGTAAAAGGGATGACGCAGCCGCATGTTTTCCATCGCTGCGCCTGCTGCAAAACCGAGTTCCTCCACTTCCTGCATGCCGATCCGCGCGGTCACGGCCTCCAGCAAATCCCGTGCAACCACGATGTTCAGCATGCGTGTGCCGATGCGGCCCCTGACCAGCACGTATTCCAGGCCGGCGTGCAAGCACACGGCCTCGTTGGCCGGCAGCGTCCACGGCGTCGTGGTCCAGATCGGTATGCCGGTGAGCCCGGAAACGGTTGCGCCAAAAGCGCCCGCCAGCACGTCCGGTTCAGCCGCGGGAAACAGTACGTCGATGGCCGGGGACGTCTTGTCGCGGTACTCGATTTCCGCCTCGGCCAGCGCCGAACCGCAATCGAAACACCAGTTGACGGGCTTGGCGCCCTGTTCCAGGTGGCCACCCTCGATGATCGAGGCCAGTGCGCGGATCATGTCCGCCTCGTAACGGAAACTCTTGGTCGTGTAGGGCCGGTACCAGTCTCCCAGCACGCCCATGCGCCGAAAGCCGTCGCGTTGCAGGTCGATCTGCCGCTCGGCGTATTCCCTGCACTTCTGCCGGAAAGTCGCTGCATCGACCTTGCGCCCGACCTTGCCGACTTTCTTTTCGACCTGCAGCTCGATGGGCAGGCCATGGCAGTCCCAGCCCGGCACGTACGGGGAGCGGAAACCGGACAGCAGGCGGGATTTCACCACGATGTCTTTCAGGATCTTGTTTACCGCGTGGCCCATGTGAATGTCGCCGTTGGCGTACGGGGGGCCATCGTGCAGCACCCACAGCGGTCGTTGCGCCGTGGCTTCCTGGATCTTTTGATAAAGATCCGCGTTCTCCCATGACTCGAGCATGCCGGGCTCGCGGTTGGCCAGGTTGGCTTTCATCGCGAATCCGGTCCTGGGAAGGTTGATGGTGTCTTTGTAATCCATTTTTAACTCGTATCTGTCCGGACCGTTTCAGTCGGCCGGTTTTTCACTGCGTGCCAGGATTTCCCGGGCCGCCGATTCGTCTTTTTTCATTTGCACGACCAGCCATTCGAGGCAGTCGAAGTGCTCTTCTTCCCGTAACTTTGCCACAAATTGAACCTCGAGGCGCTTTCCGTAAATGTCTTCGTCGAAATCGAAAAAATGCACCTCCAGCAGGGGATCACCGCCGCCCACCGCGGGCCGCCGGCCAAGGTTTGAAACGCCGGGCAGCCAGGGACCCCCGTCAACGCGCGCCCAGGTCGCCAGCACACCGGTCAGCGGGCTGGGCTCGGAACGGATTCGCAGGTTTGCAGTCGGGTAGCCCAGCTTGCGGCCGAGCGCCTGCCCGTACACGACATGCCCGTCCATGCGGAACGGCCGCCCCAGCAAGCGGGCGGCGCCAGCAAAATCACCCGCCGAAAGACAGCTGCGCACGCCGCTGCTCGACACCCGCTGGCCGCCGCGCACCACCGGCGGAACGATATATTCCTCGAAACCGAACTCGTCTCCCAGCGCGCGCAGCGTATCGGCATTGCCTTCCCTGCCTCGCCCGAAATGAAAATCATGCCCAACCACGACGGCCTCGGCGCCCAGCCCGCGCACCAGCACCTGTTTCACGAAAGCACGCGCTGAAAGCGCAGCAAAGGCCTCGTCAAAACGCATCATCCAGGTCAGGTCGACGCCCAGGGAGCGAAGAATGGCCAGTTTTCCATGCACCGTGGTCAGGCGCGCGGGCGCTTTCTGAGGACTGAAATAGGCAGTCGGAAGCGGCTCAAAGGTGACCACGGCAACTTTCCGTTCCGGCGAAGCCAGTTCACGGCATTGGCTCAGCAAGGCGTGGTGGCCGAGGTGCAGGCCATCAAAGTTCCCGATGGTCACCACCGACCCGCCGGGCAGGTGCCGGTTGCCGTTTGGGCCGGGTCGGTTTCGGATCAGTCGCATGGCGTGTTTTCGGGCCGCAAAAAAGCAATAGAGTATACCAGCCCGCCGGCCAAAACCCGACCGATAAGAGCCCTGCGGGGGTCAGGCCGAACCTTTTGCGAAATGGCGGGGGCGCAGTCCGGCCGCGAAGAGCGCCAGTGCGTAAACCGCCACACCGGTAGCGATCACGATGACCATGTTCATCGCCCGGGACGCAGCGGCAGCCTGCGCCCAGCCGCTCACCGGGCCCTGCTGCCACAGCAGGATGGCCGTCATCGCGGCGCAGGCCAGCCCGACAGCAAAAAACACGCGGCCCCAGCCCGGCTCCGGCCGGTAGGCGCCCTGCCGCCGGAGCATGCGGTAAAGCAGGCCGGCGTTGATGTAGGCGGCTACCGAACTGGCCAGCGCCAGCCCCATGTGCGGACCCGTGAAGCCGATGCCCAACAGCGAACCGACGAATGCCAGGTTGAGCACCATGTTGGAAACCATCGCGATGATCGCTATTTTCACCGGCGTCTTCGTGTCCTGGCGAGCGTAGAATCCCGGTGCAAGCACCTTGACCCCGATAAAGCCGGGCAGGCCGGCCGCATATGCCGCCAGGCTCAGCGCCGCCATTTCGACGTCCGCCAGTTCGAAGGCCCCGTATTGGAACAGCGTGATCAGGATCGGCTTGCCCAGCACGGCCAGGCCGAGCGCGGCGGGAATCGTAACGAGCATCGCCAGACGCAGAGCCCAGTCCAGCGTGTGCGAAAAAGCCTCGGGGTTGTTGCGCGCGAATTTCTGCGAGAGGTTGGGCAGGATCACGGTCGAAAGCGCGATACCGAATACGCCCAGCGGAAACTCCATCAGGCGGTCGGAGTAATACAGCCAGGAGACGCTGCCGCTGACCAGGAACGTCGCGATAACGACGTCGAACAGCAGGTTGACCTGGGCGACCGAGGACCCGATCAGGGTCGGAATCATCAGCCGCATGACCTTGCGCACGCCCGAATGACGCCAGCCCCAGCGCGGCCGGGGCATGACACCCAGCCGCATCAGGGCCGGCACCTGGACGAACAGCTGCATGAAGCCGGCGGCCAGGACACCCCAGGCGAGCGCCATCACCGGCACCTCGAGGCGTGCGGAAAACAGGATGGCGGCGGTAATCAGCGAGATATTCAGGAGCGCGGGCGTCAGCGCCGGCACCAGGAACCGCTCGAAGGTATTGAGTATTCCCCCGGCCAGCGCCGTCAGTGAAATCAGCATCAGGTAGGGAAAAGTGATGCGCAGCATGTCGCCCGCAAGGCCGAACTCGGCACGGCCCTCGAAATACCAGCCCGGTGCAAAAATCGCCACCAGGGCCGGCGCGGCAAGCACACCGATCGCCGTGATGATCAGCAGGATGGCCAGCAGCGTGCCGCTGACATGGTCGATCAGGTCCCGCAGGGCACGCCGGTCACCGCTGGCGCGCGCTTCGGAAAGCACCGGAACGAAGGCAAGAGAAAACGATCCCTCGGCGAACAGGCGGCGCATGAAATTGGGAATCTTGAAAGCCAGGAAGAAAGCGTCGGTCTCGCCGCTGGCTCCGAAATAGCGGGCGAAAACCATGTCCCGAACGAACCCGAGGATGCGCGAAGCGATCGTCGCGGTGCCGACCAGGGCCGTCGATTTAAGCAGTTTCAACGAAGGATCCCCGCGCCAAATAAAGCGGGATGAACAAACCGGCGGGACTTTTCTTGACTAAAACCACCAGAACTATCAGAATAGGCGGCTGATTTTTGCTTATTGATTATTGTTGGAGACATACCTTGGCTAACAGTTTATCAGCTCGTAAACGAGCCCGTCAGGCAGAGCGCAACCGCCGCCAGAATGCCAGCAAGCGCTCGCACGTCAGGACAGTGATGAAGAACGTGGTGCGAGCCATCGAGGCCGGCGACAAGAAAGCTGCCGAAGCTGCGTTCAAAGCCGCTGTACCGGCGATCGACCGTTCCGTTTCGCAGGGCATCATGCATAAAAACACGGCTGCCCGCCAGAAATCACGCCTGAGCACGCACATCCGCGCGATGTAAGACCATTCTGCACCCGGAATATGGAAAAGCCCCGCCGTGTGCGGGGCTTTTTTATGTTCATTGGCGGAACCGGAGCGGCGAGCAGGAGGTCCCGGATATTTGCTGCGCAAATTCCGGGATGACGATTCCATTTGCTGCGCAAATTCCGGGATGACGATTCCATTTGCTGCGCAAATTCCGGGATGACGATTCCATTTGCTGCGCAAATTCCGGGATGACGATTGTATTTTCTTTCGTCACCCCGGGTATATTTTCTTTCGTCATCCCGGGCTTGACCCGGGATCTCCTTCGGGCGGATCACCTGCCGCGCCGCCTGTATAGCCCACTTCCTGCTCAGCCCGGGCTTGTGCTTTTTCTTCCTCGATTCGTTCCAGTTCGTCGGACACGCGCTGCATCAGCTCGTCCGTTCCGCTCTTCGTCACCGACGAGATCAACGCCCAGGGCTTATTCCACTGGAGCTCAAAAACGACCCCCTCCGCTTTTTCGCGTGCCTCGTCGGCCGGCATCAGGTCGGCCTTCGAAAAAACCAGCCAGCGGGTTTTTTCCATCAATCCGGAGCCAAACTTCGCCATCTCCTTCTCGAGCTGACGGACCTGGGAGACCGGGTCCACGTCGATGGCGAGCGGCGCCAGGTCAACCAGGTGCAACAGCAAGCGCGTGCGCTGCAGGTGCTTGAGAAACTGGATACCCAGCCCGGTTCCCTCGGCGGCGCCTTCGATCAGGCCGGGGATATCGGCAATCACGAAGCTGCGCTCCACGTCGATGCGCACCACGCCGAGGTTCGGGTAAAGCGTGGTGAAGGGGTAATCGGCCACCTTGGGCCGCGCGGCTGAAACGGCGCTAATCAGGGTCGACTTTCCAGCGTTGGGAAAACCCAGCAGGCCCACGTCGGCCAGCACCTTGAGCTCCAGCTGCAGCTGCCGGACCTCGCCCGCTTCGCCCGGCACGGTGCGTCGCGGTGCGCGGTTGGTCGAGCTCTTGAAATGCACGTTGCCGAGGCCGCCCTTGCCGCCACGCGCCACCAGCATGCGCTCACCCTGCTGCGTCACCTCGCCGAGCAGCTCACCGGTTTCCTCGTCCGTCACGATGGTGCCGAGCGGGACGCGCACGACGATATCTTCACCGCTCTTGCCGGTCATGTTGCGGCCCGAACCGCCCTGCCCGTTCGGTGCCTTGTATTTCCTCAGGTGGCGGAAGTCGACCAGCGTGTTCAGGCCGGAATCGCCTTCCAGGAACACGCTGCCGCCACGCCCGCCGTCCCCGCCGTCCGGGCCGCCGAAGGGAATGTATTTTTCGCGTCGAAAAGACGCGGAGCCGTTGCCGCCGTTGCCGGCGGTGACGGTGATACTGGCTTCGTCGACGAATTTCATGGGGTTATTCTACCTTCTGGATATCGATGAAACCGCGCTAAAAGAACGTCATCCCGGAATTTGCGCAGCAAATATCGTCGTCATCCCGGAATTTGCGCAGCAAATGGAATCGTCATCCCGGAATTTGCGCAGCAAATATCCGGGATCACCCCAGGTCCACGCCGCGCCGGATCTGGTCGCGTTCGATCGATTCGAACAGGGCCTTGAAGTTGCCCTCGCCGAAACCCTCGTCCTTCTTGCGCTGGATGAACTCGAAAAATACCGGGCCGATCAGTGTCTCGGAGAAGATCTGCAGCAGCAGGCGCGGATCGCCCTCCTCGGTCGAGCCGTCCAGCAGAATGCCGCGCGCCTTGAGTTCCTCGAGCGGTTCGCCGTGGCCGGGCAGGCGCTCGGCGAGCATCTCGTAGTAGGTTTCGGGCGGCGGCGTCATGAACGGCACGCCGCGCGCTTTCAGCTTGTCCCAGCAGGCATAGAGATCGTCGCAAATCAGGGCGATGTGCTGAATGCCCTCGCCGTTGTAGGCCATCAGGAACTCCTCGATCTGGCCGCTGCCCTTGGAGGCCTCCTCGTTCAGCGGGATGCGGATCTTGCCGTCGGGCGCCGTCATCGCCTTTGACAGCAGGCCGGTGTATTCGCCCTTGATGTCGAAATAG
>Ga0180436_10002791_pt1 | contig 16348 bp, 13 predicted proteins | sample SS_ome_2_FD_132434 | JGI IMG/M metagenome (GOLD analysis project Ga0180436, IMG submission 132434) | Hypersaline lake sediment archaeal communities from the Salton Sea, California, USA - SS_3_S_2 metaG | ecosystem: Environmental > Aquatic > Non-marine Saline and Alkaline > Hypersaline >...
CGCACAAACAGAAAGATCCTGCCGAGGTCGACAGCCCCACGATAGCATCTGCCATCGATCTACCGCGCCCGCTGATCAGGGAACCGGATGTCGATGCCTGGGTACGCATCAACGCCGATGGCACCATCACCCTGTTCACGGGCAAGGTCGAACTGGGTCAGGACATCCGAACCTCGGTGGCGATGATCGGCGCCGACGAGCTCGATGTCTCCCTGGCGCGCGTTCGCGTGGTGACAGCGGATACCGAACAGACGCCCAACGAGGGCTACACCGTCAGCAGCATGTCACTGGAGACGACGGGGAACGCCATCAGATATGCAGCCGCGGAGGTGCGGCATCTCGCGCTTGAAGTGGCCTACGAGGAGCTGGAGGCGCCGATCGAGCGCCTCACTATCACCGACGGCGTCATCAAGGACCCCGAGACCGGACGTTCCACTACCTACTGGGACCTGTCTGGGGGAAGAGCGTTCGGCTCACAGATCACGGGTCGGGCCCGCCCCAAGGCGGCTGCAGCCTACCGAATCGTGGGCAAGCCAACGGCTCGCCTCGACGCGGAGGCCAAGGTGACCGGCGCCTTCAGGTTCGTGCAGGACCTGGCCCTGCCGAAGATGGTCCACGGCAGAGTGGTCCGACCGCCCTCCTACGGCGCCAAGCTAATCACAGCGGACCTCGAAAGGGTGCACAAGCTACCGGGTGTTATCAAGGTGGTACACGATGGCAGCTTCCTGGCGGTGATCGCCGAGCGGGAAGAGCAGGCCGTCCGGGCGATGGCGGCATTGCGTGATGCCGCGACGTGGGAACACGGTGAAGCCCTGCCGCCGAGCGAGACACTCTTCGAGCATATCCTGAGCCGGCCCAGCAAAGCCTACTTGGTGGTCGACGGCACGCCAGTAACGGACCCCGTACCACCGATCACGAATCCGAAGGGAGCAGCGCAGACCCTCTCTGCCACCTACTGCCGGCCCTTCCATATGCACGCGTCACTGGGGCCATCGGCAGCAGTAGCACAGATGGTGGACGGCAGGCTGACGGTGTGGTCGCACAGTCAGGGCCCCTATCCGCTACGAAGGGAACTGGCCGTCGTGCTACAACTGCCGGAGGCCAGGATCCACGTGATTCATACGCCAGGTCCCGGCTGCTATGGGCACAACGGCGCGGATGACGCCGCGTTGGACGCGGCCCTGCTCGCCCTCGAAGTGCCCGGGCGGCCTGTCTCGCTCAAGTGGATGCGCGAGGACGAGCACAAGTGGGAGCCCTACGGCACAGCGACCGTGCTCAAGCTCCAGGCCAGTCTGGACGGTGACGGCCGACTCCTCGACTGGAACCACGATGTATGGGCCTATGCCCATTCTGCACGCTCCAGCGGGGCCGTTGGGTCGTCCAGCTTGCTGGCATCCTGGCATCTGGACGAGCCGCTCGATCCCCCACAACCGCGCCCGAGTCTCGGCCATCAATCCGGCATCCACCGCAACGCCGAGCCACTGTATACCTTCCCGAACAAGCGTGTCGTCAAGTACTTCCTGCCCGAGAACCTACTCCGAGTCTCGGCATTGCGCGGGCTGGGCTACTACGCCAACGCCTTCGCCATCGAGTCGTTCGTGGACGAGCTGGCGCACGCCGCCGAGGTGGATCCGGTGGACTTCCGGCTTCGCTATCTGCGAGACGAACGGGCGAAGGAGGTCATACGGGCTGCGGTGGCGCAGGCAGGTCCTTGCCCGGAGGCCGGGGCTGTCGGCCGTGGCATAGCCTTCGCCCAGTACAAGAACCGGCAGAGCTATGTTGCCGTGGTCATCGATCTCACCGTCGATCGGTCCACAGGGCGCATCGCCCTGCAGAGGGCCATCGTCGCCGCGGACTCAGGGCAGATCGTCAACCCAGACGGTCTGAGCAACCAACTCGAGGGTGGGGTGACCCAGGCCGCGAGCTGGACGCTCAAGGAACAGGTGACCTTCGGACCCGAGGGCATCACCAGCACGGACTGGGCGACCTATCCTATCCTGCGATTCGGGGAGGCCCCGAGGATCGAGACGATACTGGTCAACCGTCCCGGCATGCCCTTCCTGGGCATCGGCGAGGGCACCCACGGTCCCGTGCCTGCAGCGATCGGCAACGCCATCTTCGACGCTGTGGGCGTGCGGCTGCGCCGGATACCCTTCACGCCGGACCGAGTCCGGAAGGCACTGGAAGCAAGCAAGACCACCGGGTGACCCCAATGCACATGACCGGCCACGCCTACAGTCCCCTTACGTCCGAGCAACTGGGCCAACTGCACAGCAGTGCCCTTACGATTCTGGCGGAAATGGGGATGGTCATTGAGCATCACGGACTCCTCGATGCACTGGCATCGCGCGGCGCCCACATAGATCACCACACCTTCCGCGCCACCTTTCCGGCAACCCTGGTGGAACGCTTCATCGCCGACGCACCGAAGCACAACTGGAAGACCGCCACCCCACGCGTGACAGGGTCAGCCGGCGTCTATGCAAGCCGCTACCACGACCCGATCACCGATGAGTTGGTGCCATGGAACAAAGAGCGACTGATCCACTACTTCGCCCTGGCGCGAAGATTGCCCCACGTCGACGGGGCGACCATGCTGGGGTGCCGCGTACCTGTACCCGGTTCGCTCGAGCCCCTCTATGAGCGCTACTACTGCTGGAAATATGGTGCCGCTGACGCTGGGACACTCCACATCGATGCCCTGTGCCCCTTCATCCTGGAGCTCTACGAGTGTCTGGCTGCGGAGCAGGGCGTGCCGAAGGCTGATGTCTTCAAGGGCGCCGTCTACCTCATCCCCGCCCTCAAGCTGGGGCGCCATGAGGCCCACCAAGTCGCCTTCTTCCGGGAGCGCGGTCTGAGGGTCAGCATCGGACAGAGTATGGCGACGATGGGCGCCACGGCGCCCGTCACGCTGGCCGGCGCGGCGACGCTCAACCTGGCGGAGCAACTGGCTCTGCGCATCCTGGACTGGGCTCTCTTTGACCATAGGCGCCTCCACCTGGATTGCTCGCTGGCGGCGATGGATATGCGCACCACCATTCGCCCCTTCGGACGACCAGAGATGGTCATGGCCAATGTGCTGACGGCCCAACTTGCCCGCTACTACGGGGCATCATTCAATGGGCACGCAGGGCTCAGCGACGCCAAGTTGCCGTCGGTTGAGGCCGGTGCCCAGAAGGCGCTCTCCGCCATCCCCACGTTGCTGGTCGGCGGCTCTCTCTGGATGGATGTAGGCCTCCTGGCAACAGATGAGGTCTGCTCCCCGATACAGATGGCTCTGGATAGCGAATTCCTCAGCGCGCTGAGTCATCTCACACGCGAGTTCGCGATCGATGAAGAGACCATCGGGTTGGCAGACATCCTTGAGGCCGGGCCCGGTGGACAGTACCTCGATAGCTACCACACCGCCCGCCATTTCAGGGACGCGGTCTGGGAACCGTCGCTGTGGTCGCGGCAGATGCTGAACCCGTGGTTGTCCGGGGCTCGCGAACTGGATATCGACAAGGCTCGCGAGATCGTACTGGAGATGCTGTATCAGTCGGACAGGGAGCCGCAGGCACCAGGCATGTCAGAGTCACTCGAGGCAGCTGTGTTGGGCGTCATCTCACGTGCCGGCAAGGCGCTGGGGATCAACTGACCAGGCCACCTAAGGGTGGCGCCGCAATGAACGACCTGGGACAGAACCCCACATCCTCCGCAAACAGGGAGAATCTATCGATGAAGAAGACCATCGTCTTGCTGGGCGTCGGAAGCACCTACTTCACTCGGGGCATCGTTGAGAGCCTGATCGCCAAAGGCGGCGAATGGGACGTCAGATTGGTTGACATCGATGCTGAGTGCCTGGAGATCGCTACGCTTCTGTCGCAGCGACTGGTGAATCTCTACGATGCCCCGGTGACCGTCACCGGATCGCTCGATCGCAGCGACGTCCTGGCAGGGGCAGACGCGGTCGTCTCGACGGTCGGTGTCGGAGGGCGGCGCGCCTGGGAAAAGGACGTTGCCATCTTCCGGCAGTTCAACATCAACCAGTCAACGGGTGACACCTACGGCGCCGGCGGCGTCTCACGGGCCCTGCGCACGATACCGGTGCTTGTTGAGATCGCCAAGGATATTGAGGAGCTTTGCCCGGACGCGCTCTTCATCAACTTCACCAACCCCATGACGGTCAACTGCCGCGCCATCGCCAAGACAACGTCGGTCAAGGTGGCCGGCCTGTGCTACGGTGTCACCGGGTACGAGCATTTCCTTGCAGGCCTGATCGGTGTGCCGTGGGAAGAGGTCCAGTGTCGTGCCATCGGTGTGAACCATTTCACCTGGATCACAGAGTTCCAGCACGGTGGACAGGATGCCTGGCCCCTCGTGCGACGGGCGATGCGGGAAAAGGCAGATGACCGCCGTATCAAGGGACAACCCTACACGTGGGAGCTCTTCCGCACTTTCGACGCTTTCCCATGTGTCGGCGATGGTCACATATGCGAATTTGTGCCCGGCTGGCAGGGACAGGGCGCCTACTACGGCAAGACCTTCGGCGTCGACGCAGGGCACAACTTCGAGGACTATGCCGCGGGTTTTGACAAGGTCTTCGATGAGATGGCCGATCAGGCCTACGGTCGTGTGCCCGTGACCAAAGCAAGCGAGGAGCCTGCGGCAGACACCTTCAAAGACGAGGATCTCTTCATCGATGTGCTCGGCGCCTCTATGGGGGAAGCCGAGATCACGCGCACGGTAAACCTCCCGAACGTGGGGCAGGCCACCAATCTCCCCGCCGGCGCAGTTCTGGAGGCCACCACGCTGATAAGTGGCATGGGGTTCCAGCCGCTCTGTTTCGGCGAGATCCCCCCGGGCCTCACCGCTATCCTGCAACGAATCATCGGAACACAGGAGCTCACGGTCGAGGCCGCATTGCAGGCCGATCGCAAGCTAGCGATGCAGGCCCTGATCGCGGGCGAGACGGTGAGAACAGAGCGCGAAGCCGAAGCCGTGCTGGACGTGATCCTCGAAACCCACCGGGACTATCTACCCCAGTTCAGTTGACCACGGGCTCGGTGAGAGATCGGGCCCGGAGCACTGTGGGCGCAGCATCAGCGCTCACTGCGGAGGAGGCACATCGATGAAGACGGATGTTCATGACTTCGGAGCAATCGGCGATGGGGTATCCCTGGATACGAGCGCCATCAACAGTGCCATCGAAGGGTGCGCGGCAGCCGGCGGCGGGCAAGTCACGCTCTCACCGGGCAGCTACCTATCCGGCACCGTCAAAATGAAGAGCGGCGTGACGCTCTACGTCGCGGCAGGCGCACGGCTGATCGGCACACCGGATCTCGACCAGTACAGCGGCCCACCCAGGAACGGGAAGCACTCGCGGTGGCACCGCGGGCTGATCACCCTGGACGATGTCCACGACGTCTGCATCTGCGGCCCTGGCGTCATCGACGGCAACAAGGTCTTCGATCCGCAGGGCGAGGAAAAGATGCGCGGCCCGCACACGATCCTGAGCGCCAACAGCTCGCGAATCCGCATTGCCGACCTGAACATTGTAGACGCTGCCAACTACGCGATGATGATGACGGTGTGCGACGATGTTGACGTGAACAACGTGACGGTCAACGGCGGATGGGATGGCTTCCACATCCGTGGAGTGAAGGGACGACACAGCCAACGCGCCACCGTCACCAACTCCCGGTTCTTCACCGGCGACGACTGCATCGCAGGATGTTACACCGATGACCTCCTGGTCAACAACTGCGTGCTCAACACGTCCTGCAACGGCATCCGCTGGATCGGACCGGGGCGCCGGCTCCACTTCCACAATCTCACCATCTTCGGCAAGGGGCGTCACCCGCACAGGACTTCCGGACGCACCACGATGCTGGCGGGGATCACGGTGCAACCGGGGGCCTGGGGCGCCATGCCCGGCCCGTTGGACGATGTGCGCATCGACAACGTGTCCACCCACAACGTCTCGTGCCCGCTCTGGCTGGTGGTGAAGAACGAGGGCACCATGGGCCGGGTAGACATCAGCCGTGTCACGGCGTCAGGCACGCTCGTGGCCGCGATGGCGATAGAGAGCTGGGTGGACGCGCCCATCGGCGAGGTCTCACTGCGCGACTGCGACTTCGCGTACGCCCACCCGCCGGTCCTCGACGTGGAAAGCAACGACACTGGGATGCCATCATTCGACGTGCGCCCGCTGCCGGCTTGGGGACTGTACGCGCGGAACGTCGCAAAGCTCACATTGGACAACGTGCGGCTTGATGGGCCCGCAGAAGATGTACGCCCCGCGATCCTGGAGGAGATGGTCCAGGTCTCGCGCAGGCGAGACGTGAAGCTACCGATGGACTGAGACCTGTGCGCCGCTGGCTTCAGCTAGCGCGCCGGCCCTGCCAGCAGATCGATGGCCTGATCCAGTACGCGCATCTCCACTGCCAGCAGGGCATCCGAATCGCCGGGATGCCCGAGCGCCTCGATCTGGGTGCCGGGCTGCAGCTCGTTGAGCGTGAGCTGCGCCCCTTCGGACGACTGGACCTCGGTATCGTCGAGAAGCGCGATGGTGCTGACGCCTTCCACCGGCGCCTCCAGCGTCACGATGCGCACGCTGGGAGAAGCCGAAGCCACGGTCCCTGAGAGGGTGGTCAGGACGATATCGCCCTGCGCCGCGCCGTCTTCCGCGGGGACAGGATCCGCGGAAGACGGGCCTGCGATGGTCAACGTGAGGGTATTACACGCGATGGGCACCTTACCCAGGGCGTCAATTGCCGCCGGGATTTCCCCTTCACGGGTCGTGAGGTGGGACTGGCGCGGCGGCATCAGCTCGATCACCTAGTCCCCCGCCCGCGAGACGTCATAGGAGGTGGTCAGATCAACCGTGGTCGAGATCGAGGTACCGCTGGCCAAGAAGACGTACTCATCCGCCTGCGGATCGCCCCGCATGACCAGTATCCCCTCGTAGACCAACGTCTCCTCACCATACCGCACGCGGAAGATCTCGTTGGCGATCCCCTCCAGGGGGGTGAACCAGGTCAGCAGATAGACATCGGCAGCACCGGTGTTGGTCAGACGGAAGCTCACGGGAACTGTCGCCCCACTCGCCACCACACGGGGGGCCTCCAAGCTACAGCTCAGCGCCCCGCCAGTGCTCGGGGGTTGAGTTGGGGCTGCGGTTGGGATGTCGGGTGACGGCGCTCCGGCAGATTGCCGGGCGCAGCCGGTCACAACCAGGCTAAGGACAAGCAGAAGACATATGATGATCCGTCGGTGCATATCTCTCATGCCGAGACCTCCTCATAGCAGATCGCTCAGAATTGCCGTAGGCTCCCAGACATAGCCCACGTGCATGAAATGGGCGATCCGCAGCACGCGTCCTTGCGCATCCTGGACGTAGCACGGGCGATCAGTGCCGCAGGGCACTTCGCACTGCAGTCTTGTGTAGAACCCGGCTTCCGGCTCGAGCGCCCATCCCAGGCGCGCCCGAATGCCGGCGCTGCTGGCGACCTCGCCGCGCCAGACCAGCCCAAAGCCACTCACGGGCTCGACGCGGCCGTCGGGCGGGCTCTCTGCGACGCGATTGTCCGGGGAGGCCCCCAGCAGGAGTCTGAGCGGACCTCGTAGGATCTCTGCGCTCGTGAGCGTTGCCGTGACCGGATCGACACCTGAAGAGGGCGAAAACCGGTCGTAGAAAACGTAGGTGTCCCACGCTTCGAGCCAGATCATCGTACCGTGCTCGAAGGTCTGTTAAGCAACTGTGGTGGTGATCGGCGGCAATGGGCCAGGCGGCGTGGTGAGGGGCTGTGCCGCGTCGACCTCGGCGCGTATGCTCTCAGGCGACGTGACCGCCTCGGGTGAAGCCGTGGGTTCGATGACATCGGCCGGCGTCGCCGTCTGGGTAGAGCGGGGCTTCTGGCTCTGAGCTCTCCCGATCGGCACCAGAATCACTGTGACTGACGCGGGCTGACGCTCTACAACCTTCTTCTGCACGACGCCGCAAGCCAACACGATCAGGCACAGGATCAAGAGGGCCGGCACCCGTGGGCCTGTCCTCATCAGCATGGTCTACCTTATCCTTTCCTATGACCAGCTATTCGATCGCAGCCTGGCCTCAGTCGTTCACATACAGCTGACAATCCAGCCTGCGCACGTACGCTCTCAGGGTCCGGACCGTCCTTGCATCGGGGAGCGCTAGGTGGTCCGCGAGCTCGACCGTCGCCGGTGAGCCGCGTGGCCCAATCCAGAAAACCTCCGCGCCCTCGGGAAATCGTCCCATGACTGATCTCAGCATCGCCGTGCCGGTGACGGTGATCTTCACCCAGCCCTCGGCCCTGATCTCGTTCTCAGGTGCAGAGATCTCGTCCCATGTCTTGTTGCGATTGGTGCCGGTGATCAAGGTATAGATCCAAGCATCTTTGGCCGTGTCGTGCCAGCTGTAGAGCTCGTAGCCCTTCATCGACGCTGGGAGACGGCGATCCTCAGAAGCCGGGATCAGCGGGGTGCAGGTCTCGGCTCCGGTGCACGCCGTGCCGGACCCCCCGATCTTGCCAGCCTCCCGGAGTACCAAGGTGATGGGCTCGGGGGGGCAGTCGCGGACCAGGATCGGATCTCGCACTGTCACCGCTCCAATCGCCAGTGTCTCCCACCAGAGCGCCAGCACCTCCATCCGGGTTGACCCCAGATTCGCCGGGCATCCCTTGGGCCACGTGTCTGCGGACCACGAAGTATGTCCGGCGATAGACACGCGCCCGTCCGTGAAGTGGAGCCACGTCACCGCATTGTCTCGGTCCACGAAGACGGTCGCCAACGCCTGGGGCTCAGTCGCTTCGGACGCGCTCGCCAGCTGCGGCGACGTTGCCGTCGGCCGCAGAGTTGCCCCTGCGACTTCGTAGGTCCCGGCTGCGATGGGCGCCCGCCGGTCGCACCCTGTCAGGGCAACGAGCATCAGACTGATACCCCACTGCCTAAGTCCCTTCATCAGTCCGTATCCTTTCTGAAAGGCAGGTTATCCACGTGGCACACGCCACAGCCGTACCGTACCGTCCAGAGACCCCGACACAAGTACCTCGCCGTCTGGTGTGAAGGCCACGCTGTTGACGCTATCACGATGTCCAGTGGCACTCCGCAACAGCTTGCCGTCTGATGCCCGCCACCAGCGGACCTCGTACCAGGCATTGCCTGCCGCAAGCACCGTTCCATCAGGGGAGAAGGTCACATTGCCCATGCCACCTTCCGCATCACCCATGTCCCAAGCGGGCTGCAGATCGGGCGGACGCCAAAGCCGTCGGCCTGCGGCAAGGACCGATCCATCGGGAGAGAAGGCGACCCCTGTGGCGATCGGCGAGGACGCCGCTGCGGCCAGGCGCGTCCCGTCGTCGATGTCCCACAGCGTGATCGTGCTGTTAGGTGATGCTGCGGCAAGAGCCGATCCCTCCGGGGAGAAGGCCAAGGCCATGACCCCGTCACTATGCCCCTCCAGATCCTGGATTGCGGTATGGTCGGCCAACCGCCATATCCGGATCCGGCCGATGGCGGCGCCCGAGGCCAAGAGCTTCCCATCCGGTGAGAAAGCCAGGCTCAGTATGCTATCCCCAGGGTGCACCAAAGCGCCTATGCGCGTGCCCTCCGGCATCTGCCACAGCGCAATCGAACCATCCGGTTGACCCAGGGCTAGCAGCGTGCCGTCCGACGAAAACGCTACATCGTAGCTGTGTGCCGCGGACATGGCCACGTTGGGCACTAGTAGGGTGCGAAGGTGTTTCCTATCAGCGAGACGCCACAGTGTGACCTGGCCGTCATTCGTGCTGACAGCCACAAGATTGCCATCCGGTGATACATCCACCCCCGTGACAGGGCGCTGCTGCGCCACTAGCGTACACAGGCACCCGCTGCGCTTCAGCAGTGTGTCAATCCAGCCACAAGGATGTAGATCGGCTCTGAGGGCTAGAAGACCGGTGATGGCGAGGCCTGTTAGCGTGACCGCCAAGATCCATTTCGACGTACGTGTCATATGTCACCTTCCTCATGTCCTTCCTGTTCGGGCACTTCAGCTCTCGGTGAAACGGAAACGGTAGAGAACGTCTTTGAGTTCACCCATCACGGCATCTCGGTCGAACTCAGAGACCGTTCCTGGCTGGTATATGCCGATATCGACGTAGTGCAGGAATAGGCAGATGTCGTAGCAGGCATCATCCCGCAGTGTGCGATAGCTGACGATGTCGTAGATATGATCGGTGGCGACGCCGCCGTGCCAGATGACGTCATACCGCACGCCATTGATGACCTCTTGCCCCCGGTAGTCTTCGTGCGCGTTACGGGGGCCCGCACACAGGGCGGTTGTCCCCATATCTCGGCTCGCGCTGACTGTAAGACACGCGTCAAGGAAGTTCGTGCCCGTGTACGAACCTTCAGCCAATCGGAAGCTGGCGATCGGAGCACTGCTGAAGATGCCCTCAACCGGACAAGACCCATGGCTTGGCCCGTCGACCGGCAGCGGGACCTCCTGGTGATGCTGAGCGTTGCTGTAGGGGCTGTCGCTCGCCGGCGCGCCGGCGACTCTCGATGACGGCACCTGCAGCGATGTGATCGCCGTGGCGCTATCGTTTGATGAACCGTCGGGCGCCAAGCTAGGCACTCGGATGACGTGAGCCGATGCACTAGATGTCCAGGCGTGTGCGGGCAAGCCAATACCCGCCGCTGGTGCGCCAACACAGATAGTCATTAGGGCGATCGCCAGCAGTACAGTGCGAGCCACGTTCATAGCTGCTCTCTCAGACTCGGTCAACGGGTAATGTGAACCTCGCCGCATTGGTGAGTAGGCCGAAGGCAAGTGCGGGCGAACTCTGTGAGTTCGCGGCCCCCAGGCACAGGCCTATTGCGTCCCAGTCGTAGTTGAAAGAGGCAAAGAAGGCCGCAATGATGGCCAGGTAGCCGGTCACAGTGGTCAGAAGCCTGGCTTGCGTATTGCCTCCTATGGCTGTCTTGCGTTGTTGGTTCATCGCTCGCGCTCCTTTCTGCTATCTGCGTGACCACTTGACGGCGTCGTAGCCGATCAGTGTTGTGGTGTGAGATTCGAAGGTGACATCCGCTAGGGAGACGTAGTCGCTGCCCGATCCCTGGAATCGGTAGGTACCGAGGGAGATCCATCGTCCACCGTTGGCAGATTGGTTGATTCGTCGCAGCGCATAGCCATCCTGATGGGAGATCCAGTAGCGGGCCTGGCTCGTGGTGGTGTAGCGATCAGGAATGTGGACGAAAACTTCATAGCGCCCGGGTGTCAGCTCCGGATACCAACGTGCCCAGTTGTAGCCTGGTGTGACAAAGGCGTGATTGCGAGTCCATGTTAGGTGTCCACCATAGCCCTCCGCGGCAGCCCCCCACCCGCTCGCTGATCCGCCCCTGACGAAACCGGGATCGGTTTCGTCGACGATGACCTCAGGAAGCGGCCCGGGATCATCAGGCAGTCCGTCAATACGCCTCCACTTCAGGCTCGCGGCAGCGATGCCGCCGTTCTCATAGTATTCCATCGTGATTGGCGTCTGGCCCGATATCGTGACGGTCGCGACGTACGACGTGAAGGCCTGATCGATCCAATGATCGATCACAAGCCGGTTGTCTACCCAGAGTCGAACGCCGTCGTCCGCGTTGACAATGAAGCGATAGGTGCCAGGCGCGAATTCGACCATGCGGGACCAACGCACCGAAAAACGGTCTGCCGGCATCTCGACCATTGGTGCACCATAGCCCCAGAAGAAGTCGATGGCTGGGTCATCCCTCACGATGGCGCGGCAGTCGGTCGAGGTGACCGGAGGCATACAGCCTTCGCCGAGTCGCGGATCGGCGTAGTAGACGGCGCGCCAAGCGCCCTGGGCCGGTGGCAGACGACCCCAGTTGAGAATGGCTGTAGCTAACCCCGTGCGCTCGTAGTACTCGACCCTCAGCCGGTGGCGCCCGGCGCTCAGCGTGGTCTCGCCAACGAAGGTAGTGGGAGGATGATCGTACCATTGATCGATGATCAGGTCATCGTCGACGTAGACCCGGATGCCGTCATCACTGGTCACCGTGAAGCTGTAGGTACCGGCCTCCAGGTCGACGGCCTGGGTCCAGCGGGCCGAGAAGTAGTCCGCGTTCACCCCGTCGCGGGGGGCTCGGGTGCCCCAGTCGTGCAACAGCATTCCGTCGACACCCGTGTAGGCGGGATCGCCCGAAAGCGTAATGTTGTTCCAGTAGGTCACATCCCAGTACATCTGTGGCAGAATCTCCGCAGGCACGGATTCGCTTGCTGCTCTGGCAGGGGTGCCAGAGACACCAACGAGCACTGCAACCGCCAGCATCATCGTTATCTTTCGCAACATGGATGCGTTCTCCTAGCTCTTGGTCCACATTTGGTAGGGTGGTTCCCATACTGATGCTAGCACCAAGGCGTGGCGAGGATGTGGCAGGACGGTCACAGATCTGAAACAGAGGTGAGCTGAAGCCAGGGTCTGGTGCAGCGAGATGCGGGTTCTATGTGCAGGTAGTGAAGACCCAACTAGGGGAAGTGCAGGCCCTATGCTTCGTCCCCTGCCCAAGGACAGGGGACGGACACGACTGGCAATGTTGAGGCAGCAGGTACTACTAGATCAGCCGGCCCGCGAGCTCCAGGAAGACGCTGGCGGTCCACGTGTAGCCGAGGTCGCGCAGACCCTCACCGGTCTGTGCGTCGAAGTTCTCGGCAAAACCGTGCGCATCGCACATCTCACAGAAGCTGCGACTGAGACGCCGCGCGAGCTCAGTTTCGCCAGCCCGCGCCAGCCCGTCGATGATGAGCAAGCTGTCGGGTGCCCATATGGGGCCGCGCCAGTAGCCGTCGTCCTCGTAGAAGGGGCTGTCGACCCGCTCCGTCGCCAGGCCGTGCGCCGTCACAAAGCGCCCCGGCTCGGTGAGTTGACGCACTGCGGCGTCGCGCACGTCCGACGGCAGATGCTCGCCCAAAACCAGCGCCACATAGGGCAGCAGGCTGTCCGCACCCGGTGCGGGAGTCGGCGCACCCTGTCCGGGCGTGAGCACGCGCCAGGTGGTGCCGTCCCAAAGCTCGCGCAACAGGCGTGCAAGCAAGTCACGGGCCTCTGCACGCCATGCTGATGCAGCCTTGGGCCTATCGATCGCCGTCGCGATGTCAGCCACAATCTCCATCTGCAGCACGAGCAGGGCCGGCAGGTCTGGCGTTATGATGGGGCTGCCCGCCAGGAAGCTCGTGGCGTTGTCCCAACCCGAGTCGTTGCCGTGGTAGTAGACGGGCAGGCCGGTACCGTAGGGGTCACGAAAGTCGGTCCAGAACCGGGTCCAGGCCACCAACTTGGTATACGCCTCCTCCAGGCGCTCGAGAGAGTAGAAGTCCGGTGCAGCGTCCCAGAGCTGCCTAAACGCCCAGCCGTGAATCGGCGGCTTGACGTAGGTCCGGATCATCGAGCGGGCGCTGATCAGATCCGGCAGGGCCCCCTGCTCGTTCTGCTGGTCGAACTGCGTCATGAACAAGTTCCAGGCCAGGGCCGGGTCACCCTCACGCAGAGCCAGTGCGTTGAAGCAGTGATCCCAGCTCCACACAGCCGTCATCCAGTTCTTGGACATCAGCATACCCTCACGCTTGAGGAAGCCATGGGGCGCGACGAGACAGGACCAGTTCAGGTATGCAGCTAGCCGGCAGGCGTCTGAGTACTCGGGCGGATGGGCCAATTGCGCCGCCTTGAAAGCAGCGAAGGATGCGGCATCGTCAGCGACGCAGGCGGCGAAGTCACGATCGGAGGCCTTCATCTGCTCCAACCCCTCACCCTCTGCGATAGCGAGTTCTGATACTGCATGCTCCCCATCGACAGTGATCACATTGTCGGTCGAGCCGCGTCCGTTCCACGCCGCCGCCACGCTGACCTGTCCCTGGACGCGCTGGAAGGTGTAGAGCGAGACCAACCCTGTCACCGCACGCCACAGGTCAGTGCCGGTGGGCGTAACCTGGGAAACACGGCTCGCGCCCAGGACATTCGCGCCCTCTGCCACGCCACCGCCGGACGAGCCCAGCCGCAATGTGCATCCCTCGACGAGGAACCGGACACAGTCGGACCCATCGAACGCGATATCCACACACCCGCCGCCTGCCACAGCCAGCGACAAGCGCTCGGCGGCCACTGAGACCTCAAAGGGACACGCAACACCCTCGCGGAACGTCTCGATCAGCAGCAGCGGTCCGGTTCGGAAGGTCTCGCGTACGGAGCGCAACCAGAGGCCCTCCTGCGGCGCGCGTGCATCATCGAGATACGAGATTGCCATATAAGAACCGCGACGGCTGAATGGTATCTGGGTCAAGTCGATCTTCATGGTCACAGCTCCTATGGACTAGGACCGGCCCGGAAGTTTCCGATGGCCTCTGAGGTAAGCAAATAGCGGTCATAGACGCGGATGGACAGGACTGCGCCGTCCAACCCGGGGGCTATCCGGATCCAGGCAGGTCCGCCGACATCCGATGGATTGACGCCACGCAGATTGGGGCTGAATCGTCCCCAGCCGAACTGGCGGAACTCGTCGCCATCGTTGAGACGCCCATCGATGACGAAGCTGATGACCTTGGGGCCGCCGTCCACGACGACCACAAGGTGGTGCAGCTTTCCGATCTCGATGGAGCCGGGATCGCAGTCCCACCGGTTCTCGGTGCGACCGTCATTGAGCACGATCTCGACCGTGCCACATGCCGTGGTCTGTAAGCATAGGCCCTGACCATTGTTGGATCGACCGTCGAGCAGCGTCTGACCCGGATCGAGTGAGTCCAGACGGAACCAGACATCGACGCTGAACCCGTTGCGCAGATCGCGGGTGCCGTAGTCGGCACTGTCACCATCACGCGTCAGAAAGTCCGGCAGGCGGGGCATCGCAGTGCTCGCCGGCATCTCGGTACCTCGCTCAGGTAGCTCGAGCACAAGGCCATCGCGAGTGATCTCGGCCATCTCATCCTGGGCCCACAGCGCCTCCATCAGCCCAGTGTCGACAGCGTGAACACGGGCCTTGTCCTTCTGCGTCTCCGTCAGGAATACCTGCCCGTCCTCCTCGATCAGATCTGGATAGCTCATCCGCACGTAGGGATCATCATCATAGAGGACGATCTCCGGCTGAGACCACCGGATGACCTTGCCCTCCAGCGAGTCCGCTTCGATTCCTCCGCACAGCCAGACCGGGTTACGGTCCTCATAGGCCATCGAGCGCCGCTTCGGATGCTCGGCGATGAAGCGCCCGCCGTGGTTGTGATACCAGTAGAGATACTTGCCGTTCGCCAGCCGCCAATGGAAGTTGGCAGCGCGAGGGTGCTTCATCAGCCGTCCATCCGCATAACGCCGGTATTGCGGGACAGACCACGTGTGGCCGCCGTCTCGACTATAGGCCTCGACAGGATGTCCGTCGATAGAGCGATAGACCGCGCAGAACGAGCCGTCGCTCAGGACGACGTAGCTGTGCTCAGCGGAGACCGGCCCGCCGCCAGGCGGCGTCCGCAGGCCGACCTCGCCATCGGGCAACGTCTCCCACGTGACCCTGTCAGGATCGGGCTCCGTCAGCAGCGACATGCTCTTGAGCAGCACGCCCTCGTTGCTGGTGAAGAAGCCCTCGCCGAAACCGCCCACCTTGTGCAGCGAACAGAAGACCGCCCCCTCGTGGACAAAAGGCTTGCCCACATTCCAGAAGAACTTCAGATCGCCGCCATATGGATTCCGACGATCGATCTCCATCGTCCGCATCGGGATGTCGTAGCGCCGTTCGGACCAGCTCCTGCCATTGTCATCGGAGAACTTGAAGACGTAGTGCCCCATCGAGTCGACGCGCCGGCAGAAGCCGTCAGGGTAGACATCGCTATCAGCGATGACCTGGCGGACGTCGTCGGTGTTGTGGTTGTAGAAGACGTAGATGCGGCCCGCATTGGGATAGCCGCCCGGCACGGCAAGCGCGACGGCATACGACGCCTCAGGACCATCAGCCGGCTCGAGGTCGACGGGCGCAGACCAGCTCCGCCCCTGGCCAGTGCTGCGCAGCGAGACCACGTGCTGACCGCCGGCACCCTCGTGCCCGGCGCCCGTGGTCAGCACGCACACCCACGCTCCGTCGGCGGTCTTGACCACGTAGGGCTGATCGCTGTAGGACTCGGTGGGAATCTCCCGGCCGTTGCGGATGTCGCGCCAGTCCACGCTACGAGGCTCCCTCAAGGACGATGACGGTGTCGATGGGATCCGGAGCTCTCTCGGGGGCTTGGATGATATCGGCACCCTCGACCTCGCCGATGGCCAGCGCTTCCTGAGCAGGATCACCCAGCAGATAGGCCCTGGTCACGTTGCCCGCTTCGTCCGGCAGA
>Ga0180436_10002792_pt1 | contig 16344 bp, 13 predicted proteins | sample SS_ome_2_FD_132434 | JGI IMG/M metagenome (GOLD analysis project Ga0180436, IMG submission 132434) | Hypersaline lake sediment archaeal communities from the Salton Sea, California, USA - SS_3_S_2 metaG | ecosystem: Environmental > Aquatic > Non-marine Saline and Alkaline > Hypersaline >...
AGGCCGGCGCGCCCGCCTTGCAACGCGCGGCCGCCGGCGCTACGATGGTCCGCCATGAGCGAACGCGCCGTATCAATGGTGAGCTTGGGCTGTGCGAAGAACCTCGTCGATTCCGAGGGGATGCTCGGGGCGCTCGTCGAGCGCGGCTGGCTGATCGCGGAGCGGCCGCAGGACGCGGACGTCGTCCTCGTCAACACCTGTGGCTTCATCGACGAGGCGCGCGAGGAGTCGTGTGACGTCGTCGAGGGCGCACTGCGGCTGAAGGACGCCGGCAGGATTCGCGCCGTCGTCGTGGCGGGGTGCATGGTGCAGTTGATGCGCGAGCGCCTGTCGGAGGAGTTTCCCGCCGTCGACGCATGGGTTGGCATGGCGGACCCGGCCGCGGTCGCCGGCGCGTGCGAGAAGGCGCTCGCGGGCGCTCGTTCGTTCGCGGCGCCCGAGCCGGGTTGCCGCCCGATCGACGCGGGCCCGCGCCTGCGGGTGACGCCGAAGCACTACGCCTATCTGCGGATCGCCGAGGGCTGTGACAACCGTTGCCACTACTGCGTCATCCCCGCCATCCGCGGCGGACTCCGGAGCAAGCCGTTCGACCGGATCATCGGGGAGGCGGGCGAACTGGTCGCGGACGGCGCACGCGAGATAATCGTCATCGCGCAGGACACGACGAACTACGGCGTCGATCTTTACGGCGAGCGGCGCCTGCCCGGCCTCCTGCGCAAGCTTCGCGAGGTGGACGGCGTCGAGTGGCTCCGCCTGCTCTACACGCACCCGGCGCACGTCACGGACGAACTGATCGGTGTGCTGGCCGAGGGCGGGACGCTGTTGCCGTACATCGACCTGCCTATCCAGCACGCGCACGACGCGATTCTCGAACGCATGGGCCGGCAGATCGGCCAGGCCGGCCTGCGCGACGTCATCGGCCGCATCCGCGCGAGCGTGCCGGGCGCGGTCATCCGGACCTCGGTGATCGTCGGGTTCCCCGGTGAGGGCGAGGCGGAGTTCGGGACACTGCTCGACTTCGTCCGCGAGATGCGGTTCGAGCGGCTGGGCGCGTTCGCCTACTCGCGCGAGGTGGGCACGCCGGCGGCCGAGCTCGACGGGCAGGTGCCCGCCGAGGCGAAGCAGGAGCGGCTCGCGGCCGTGATGGAGATGCAACAGGATATCGCGACGGAACAGGGCGAGGCGCTGGTCGGCTCGGAGGTCGGCGCGGTCGTCGACGGGCGCGGCCCGGACGGCGAGTGGGCGGGCCGGACGGTCCGCGACGCGCCCGACGTGGACGGCGCCATCAAGTTCGAGGAGACGAAGTTGCGGCCCGGGACGTTCGGCCGGGCGGCGGTCACGGCCGCGTATGGATATGACCTGATCGGCCGGTTCACGCGGGCGGACGAAGACGAGGCGCGGCGTGATTGAAAGGAAATGGCTGAGATGAACCTGCCGAACAAGATAACGCTGAGCCGGCTCGTCCTGTCGGTCGTGTTTTTCGTGCTGGTGTCCTTCGACAACCGCGCGGCGCTCGACTGGGCGGTGGCGGTGTTCGTCCTCGCCTGCGTGACGGATTACTTCGACGGCTATTTCGCGCGGAAGATGAACCTGGTCACGGCGTTCGGCCGGATTGCCGACCCGTTCGTGGACAAGGTGATCGTGTGCGGCGGGTTCGCGCTGATGGCCTCACGGACCGGGGTGGCGGCGCCGTCGCTGATCATGCCCTGGATGGTCGTGGTCCTTATCAGCCGCGAGTTCCTGGTGAGCAGTATACGGGGCCACGCCGAGAGCCAGGGCGTCGCGTTCGGCGCGGAACTGTCGGGCAAGATCAAGGCCGTGGTCCAGATGTTCGCGCTGGGCTTCGCCGTCTATTTCTACGCGCACGGCGACCTGGCGTTCATACCGCACGCGCCGGCCAAGTGGATCACGGTCGCGCTCATCTATGCGGCGCTGGTTCTTACGGTCCTGTCCGCGGTCACATATGTAATGAAGGCAAAGAGTGCGTTCGCCCCGGGGCCCGCGGCGTAGGGCGGCTGGCCGGCTCACGGGGGCCGGCGACCGGCCCCGGTTGTGGTTTGCTCCACGGAAGGTACGACTAGCGGTCGCCCTCGACCTCGATGGGGATATGTTCTGGCGCTGAGTCTGAACAGTTCGACCTTCACAAGGCACTCCTTTCATGCATGAGAGAAGCCCCGGGCGCCGCGGGGCTGACAACGGACGCGAAACACCGGATCACGCGGTCACACAATCATAAGCATCACCTCCTTTCTTCGGGTCTCGCAAGACGAGAATGTGCGTTATCACACAACCCTGGGCGGCCAGTGTGGCGCGCCGATTTGCCTTGACAGGAATGTCGAGCGGGCATATTATAACATGTGTGCAAGTGACCAGGTGGGTGTGCGTGGAGGACTGACGATGGCCGCGAAGCGACACGGACAGCGGGCGAAGGATGTGTGTGAGCGCTACTGTTTCAACGAAGCCCTGGTTGCCAGGTTGCGCCGCCGCCTGCCGGCTGCCGCCGAGGCCGATGAGGCGGCTGGTTTCTTTTCGGTGCTGGGTACTCGAACGCGCCTGCTGATCGTTTACTGCCTGGCGCAGGCCGAGGAACTGTGCGTGTGCGATGTTGCCAACGCGCTTGGGATGAACCTGTCCACTGTCTCGCATCAACTCCGGGTGCTGCGCCACGCGGGGTTGGTCAGCTTTCGGCCGGATGGCAAAATGGTGTTCTACCGCTTGTGCAGGCCCGAGGTGGGGCGCCTGGTCCGATCCGAGCTGGAGAAAGCCACCGCCGACCTGGTGTAAGGAGACAGATGTGAAACCTCAAGTGGCCGTTGTCATTGGCGTTGGTGTGGTCTTGGCTGCCGCACTCGGGTACGGCCTGTGGGTCACGAACCACCGCACCAGCGCCGTGCCGAATGGAGGTCCGGGCCTGCTCATGGTGGATGAGCTGAAGAGCAGGCCGGAGCGGTTCGCGAAAGAAATCACCGTCTCCGGCGTTGTGGGCGGGACGAACAACTCGCGGAAGCAGTTCGGTCTGGTCGACACGCGCGAGGTGAATAAGTGCGGCACGGTGGAGTGCGCGGAGTTCGTCCTGCCAGTGTCGTGGGAGGGAGAAATGCCGCACGTCGGCGAGGCGGTCACCGTTTTCGGTCGTGTAGAGGGATCAGACAGTGGGTTCGTGCTCAGGGCATCGGAAGTGAACCGATGAAGACCGTGATGTCACTCCCAGCCTTGGCGTTCGTTTTGGTCCTCGGCGCCCACGTCGCTCGGCATGCCGCCGCGTTGGGGTCGGGCGAGTGGGCCACGTTCACGCCGGAAGGGAGCCGCCCGCCCCCCGCCACGGGGTATTTCGCGGGAGGTAAGGTTTGGCTGGGGCTCTCCTACGCCACGGCAGGCGCGTTTGCGGTCTTCTGTCTCACGCGACTCTACAAGAACCGGAAACGCGCCGTGGCGGGTGCCGCGGGCGGGCTGGCCCTGACCGGGTTCCTGTACGCCGCCGGCTGCTTCCTCCTGGGGTGTTGCGGGTCCCCGATGCTCGCCGTGTACCTCTCGCTCTTCGGGCCGCAGTTCCTCGGATTGACCGGCCCGCTTGTCTTCGGCCTCACACTGGCTTCCGTCGCCGTCGGACTGGTCTGTATCCCGAGAAAGACAAACAGGGGAGCTTGTTTTTGCGAGCCGGACGCGAGCCCGGCTGACGCTACGCAAGCGTGTGGCCGCAAGCGAACATCGGCACAGGGCTGTGTCTCCGAGCCCGAGAGAGCATCGCGTCCGGAAGCAATGGGTTTGCTGATGGACAGCGTGAAGCAGGCCGCCGCCTCGGAGAAATGCCGGGCCTGCGGCTGCGCTCACGAGCTGGCCGACGCCGTCGACCGTGCTCTTCCGTCCGAGTCGCGCTCCACGGGCTTGAGCGAAGTGTTGGCGGAACTCCGGGGGCGCCTGCGGCCGGTGCAATACGACTGCCGCGGCTGTCAACGATGCTTCGGGGCGGAAGGAATGAACGCACTCTCGGACCTTGCAGGCGAAGCGTCGGCGGCGAACGCTCCAGAGCCGCGGTCCGGCTGGCCACCGCTGCCGGGCGACCACCATGTCATTCGATACCACGCGCCGGTGGCCGTGTGCACGTTGACCGACTCGGCGCTTTCTCACGCGCTGGCCGACGTCCGGCCCGCGGAAGTCGCCCTGGTCGGCACGCTTCAGAAAGCGAACCTGGGTATCGAGCGCGTGATCGCGAACATCGTGGCGAATCCTAACATCCGTTTTCTGATCCTGTGCGGCGCGGATTCGCGGCAGAAGGTGGGGCACCTTCCGGGGCAGTCGCTGGTCTCGCTCTGCCGGAACGGGACGGATGAGAATGGTCGGATCATCGGGGCACAGGGGCGACGTCCGCACATTCGCAACGTGTCCCGGGAAGCGGTCGAACATTTCCGCCGATTCGTTGAGGTCGTGGACCTGATCGGCTCCGTGGAGGCCGAAGAGATCGGGCAAGAGGCCCGCGCCCGCGCGGAGCGCGACCCGGGTCCGGCAGAGCCGTTTCGCACGGCCCTGACGCAGATCGAACGAGTTGCAGGAACCGCGCCCGAACGCATGACGCCTGACCCGCAGGGGTACTTCGTGGTGTTCCTGGACCGGCGGCGCAGCCGGCTCTGTCTCGAACATTACCAGAACGACGGGCTTCTCGATTCTGTGATCGAGGGCGAGCGGGCCCCGCAACTCTATCACACGGCCATCGAGCGCTCGCTGGTGTTGCGCCTCGACCACGCGGCCTATCTGGGCCGCGAACTCGCCCGGGCGGAATATGCCCTGCGCTCCGGCGAGGAGTACGTTCAAGACGCCGCTCCCGAGCGCGAATGGTTCAGCCCGGAATGTGGTCTGGATAGCGCGGGGGGAGGCCCTCCGTGAACACGGCGACCCTCAGCGTGGTTGGCCTCGACTGCGCCGAGGATGGTCACGCGCTGCAAATCACTTGATTCCCGGCGGGCTCTGTCCTAAGATACGCGGAAACCGGCGGCTGTTTTCCACAGTGTTGGGAGGAGCAATCCCGTGAGGAAGAAGATCAAGGTTGGCGTAATTGGAACGGGCTTCATCGGCCCGGTGCACGTCGAGGCGCTCCGGCGTCTGGGCAACATCGAGGTCGCCGCGCTCGCGGAAGTGAACCAGGAGGTCGCGGACAAGAAGGCGGTCGCGATGGGCATACCGCGGGCCTACGGCAACTACAAGGACATGCTGAAGGACCCGGAGATCGTCGCCGTCCACAACTGCACGCCGAACAACTTGCACTTCCCGGTCAACCGCGACATCCTGAACGCCGGCAAGCACTGCATCAGCGAGAAGCCGCTCGCACTCGACAGCAAGCAGTCGAAGGAGCTCGTCAAGCTCGCCGCGAAGAAGAACCTCGTCAACGCCGTCAACTTCAACTACCGCTTCAACCCCGTCATCCAGCACGCGCGGGCGATGATCGCGAACGGCGAGCTTGGCACGATCTGGAACGCGCGTGGCACATACGTGCAGGACTGGCTCATCAACCAGACGGACTACAACTGGCGCATCAACCCCGAGCACACGGGCGCGAGCCGGTGCTTCGGCGACATCGGCAGTCACTGGTGCGACATGGTCCAGATGCTCATGGGCTGTCACGTCACCGACGTCGTCGCCGAGTCGATGAAGGTCTACGGCCACCGCCTGCGTCCGAAGCGCGAGATCGAGGCGTTCGCCGGCAAGGCGCTCAAGCCGAAGGACTACAAGAAGTATCCCGTCAAGACCGAAGACCTCGTCATGGTGATGATGAAGTTCGAGAACGGCGCGACCGGCTCGACCACGACGAGCCAGATCAGCGCGGGCTACAAGAACGGCTTCACGTTCGCCATCGACGGCTCCAAGTGTTCGATCTTCTGGGACCAGCAGCGCCCGAACGAACTCTGGATCGGCTACCGCGAGAAGGGCAACGAGGTCCTTCTCAAGGACGGCACACTGCTCAAGCCCGAGGCCGCGCGGTTCGCACACTACCCGGGCGGTCACAACGAGGGCTACGACGTCGGCCCAAAGAACTTCTGCATGCTCGTCTACGAAGACGTTGCGAAGGGCCGAAAGAACAAGAAGCCGCTCTACGCGGACTTCTACGCCGGGCACGTCGAGATGGCAATCGTCGACGCCGTCATGGCGAGCGCCAAGGCGCGCAAATGGACGAAGGTGAAGTACTGACACGACCGCTCACCGCCGAAGACACGGGCGGTGAACAATGAAAGGAGGGTCTGAGATGAAACTGGGTGTGTTTTTGGCCGCGTTCGGCAATCAGACGTTCGACAAGGCGCTCGACTATGCGCAGGCGTCCGGCCTCGACGCCGTCGAGGTCGGCACGGGCAACTATCCCGGCGACCCGCACTGCCCCGTCGACGTGCTCCTCAAGAACAAGAGCAAGCTCGCCACGTGGAAGGCCAAGGTCGCGGACCGCGGGCTCGAGATCAGCGCCCTCTCGTGCCACGGCAATTCACTGCACCCGAACAAGGCGTTTGCGAAGAAGAACCACGACACGCGCCGCAAGAGCATTCTCCTGGCCGAGAAGCTCGGCGTGAAGACCGTCGTCGACTTCTCCGGTTGCCCCGGCGACAGCGACAAGGCGATCAAGCCAAACTGGGTCACCTGCCCCTGGCCGCCGGACTTCAGCGAGATTCTCGAATGGCAGTGGGAGAAGAAGGTCATCCCCTACTGGAAGGCTGAGGCGAAGTTCGCCGCCAACCACGGCGTCAACCTCGCGTTCGAGATGCACCCCGGCTTCGTCGTCTACAACACCGAGACGATGCTCCGGCTCCGCAAGGAGTGCGGGAAGAACATCGGCGCAAACTTCGACCCCAGCCACCTCTTCTGGCAGGGGATGGACCCGCTGATGTCGCTCAAGGTGCTCGGGATGAACAAGGCCCTCTTCCACGTCCACGGCAAGGACTGCCGCGTCGACCCGCAGAACACCGCCCTCAACGGCGTGCTCGACACCAAGCACTACGGCGACGAGCTCAACCGGTCATGGATCTTCCGCACCATCGGCTACGGCCACGGCGCGGAGTTCTGGACCGACTTCGTCAGCATCCTGCGGACCGTCGGCTACGACGGCGTCATCTCCATCGAGCACGAGGACAGTCTGATGAGCCAGAACGAAGGGTTCCAGAAGGCCGTCAGCTTCCTCAAGACCATCCTGCTCACGGAAAAGCTCGGCGCGATGTGGTGGGCGTAGGGCTTCGGGCCGGCGGGCGTAACGCCAATCGCGGGGAGGTCTTCGAATAGAAGACCTCCCCGTTTTTATGTCTGCGATGCGGTCGGGTGACTCTGGGAGCTGTTAAATGCTCGTCGTCAACACCATCGCGCCGATCGCCCTCGTCGTCCTGCTGGGCGCCGTCCTGCGCCGGAGCGGGTTCGCCTCTGAGGGGCTCTTCAAAGGGACGAACCGCCTCGTCTTCTGGGTCGGCCTGCCGTGCCTGCTTTTCCACAAGACCGCCCAGCCGATAACGCACGGTGACGCGGCGATGCGGATTTTCCTGACACTGCTCCTGGGCACGGCCGTGTGCGTCGTCGCCGGATACGTCGTGTGCCTGGCGCTCCGCGTGCCGCGCCGGTCGGCGGGCGCGTTCGTGCAGGGCGCGTACCGCGGCAACCTCGCGTACCTGGGCCTGCCGGTCGTGTTCTATGCACTGGCCGGCGTTGACGGCGGGGCGCCCGCCGGGATGAACGGCGTGGCCGTGCTCGCGATCGCGCCGCTCATCCCGATCTACAACGCGGTCGCCGTGCTCGTACTGCTGATCGGGCGGGACCACGGCGGCGCGCCCATGCACCGGCGCGTGCGCGCGATGCTGTTTTCCGTGGCGACGAACCCGCTCCTGCTGGCGTGCGTGGCCGGTATTCTGTATTCGCTCGGCGGCTGGAAACTGCCGGTCGTGGTCGAGCGGACGGCCGAGGCGGTCGGCCAGATGGCCCTGCCGCTCGCCCTGCTCGGGATCGGCGCGGCGCTTTCGTTCCGGGAGCTTCGGGGCCGCTGGCTTTTTGCGAGCGCGAGCACCGTCATCAAGGTCGCCGTCGCGCCGCTGGCCGGATACCTGATCGGGACCGCGCTTGGCCTCTCGTCGACCGAGATTCTCGTTGCGATGCTGTTCCTCGGTTGCCCCACCGCGGTCGTTTCGTGGGTGATGGCTGAACAGCTCGACGCCGACCATCACCTCGCCGCGGGCGTCGTGGTGCTGGCGACGTTGCTGTCGATGATCACGCTCGCCGTCATCCTCGCGGTCGCGTGACCTCAATCCGTTCACGCTTGATTATTGTCCGCCACGCGGCTATCATTGCGCCGTCACGGTACGGGGAATCGGATGAAGAAGGTGGCCCTGATCATCGGCCTGCTCGCGGCTCTGCCGGGGTGCACACTGTACCATGTCCGGTCCGATTCGGACGCCGAGCGGTTCGCCCGCGTCTGGGAGATGCCCCGCCTGGACCAGCAGGCGGTCCGGCTCGATCTGAGCGCGGAGGCGGACGGCGATTGCGAGATGCTGTTCCGGGAAGCGGCCGACGTTTTGCTCGACTCGGGGAAGTTCCGGTTTCCCGAGCCGGGCGAAGAGCCGGCGTTCATCATCGAGATGACGCTGTCCGTCCGGCGCGACACGCACGTTCTCAAGATGCTGTGCAACGCGCTGATTCTTTACGCCTGGCCCATCGACGCGCGGGACTACGTGTACGAGGTCTTCGTTGACGTCCGCAAGCCATCGGGCGAGCTTGTCGAACACTGCTACGCGCAGGGCCGGGGCCGATACGAGCTCTGGCTCGGGTACCTGTTCTGGCCCGAGTGGCTGTGGAACAGCGAGGAGGCGGCGACCGTTCGCCGTGACGCGCTCAAGGCGGCGGCCGTCAAGATCTGCCGATCACTCATGCCGGGGACCGGGCAATGAGACGAACCGAGGCCGCCTTTCTTACCGCCGCACTGTTCGCCGCGCTGGGCGCCGGATGCATCGGATACAGGACCTACCATGATTACGACGCCGACGGGTACAAGGCCGCTCTGCTCGAGGGCCGGGGCGAAGAACCGGCACCGACCGCGAAGCGGGTGCGGTTCGCCGTCAACGTCGCTGTCTACGTCGGCGGGGAACTGGCCGAACCCGTGTCGGCCCGGCACGAGGCCGTCGAGAAGCTGGCCCGCCGGACCATATGCGACATGGGGATTTTCAAGCCGGAGAACGTCGGCGGCTCGGTCGATCGGCCGGACTATCAGTTCATCTTCGACCTTAGGATGGAAACCACGCGGGAGCCCGGCGTGTTCTCGGGCCTGATCCTGCCCTTCTTCCGGACGAGGCAGCGCATCGTCCGGCTTCAGGTGCTCGACGAGAAGGGCCAGCCGTTCGCCAGTTACACCGCCGCGTCCGAGACGTTCCAGGCGCGCCATATCCTACTCTTCTGGCTGACCCCGTTCTACTGGCCGGGCCAGGCCGAGGGCAACGCGCGCAGGGACCTGTTCAAGGCCCTGGCGGTCAAGCTCATCACCGACCGGGAAGAATTTCTGTAGCCCAAACTTGGCAACCCAACGGCCGTTTTCCTATAATGCAGTAGGATAATGAGCGGCGTACGGCCGTTTCCCTGACAACCGCGTTCGGAACGAGACCGCGCATGCCGACACGAGAAGATGTGGATCTGGCCCGAGCGGCGATAGACCGCGGATTCCTCACGATCAAGGAATCCATAAAATGCCTCCAGATTCAGCAGGAGCACGAGAAGAACGGCCGGATCGTCCCGCTCGCCGACATATTCGTCGAGGCCAAGTTCCTCACACAGGGACAACTGGTCGTCCTGAAGGAGAGCCACGCCAAGACCGAGGCGCTCCGCCGCATCGGCCACTACGAGATAATGTCCAAGGTCGGCGCCGGCGGCATGGGGACCGTGTACAAGGCCAAGGACAGGAAGGCCGACCGCATCGTCGCGCTGAAGGTCCTTTCGCCCGCCCACGCCAGCAACAAGGAATACATCGAGCGGTTCCTCCGCGAGGCCCACGCCTGCGGCCGGCTGAGTCATCCCAACATCGTCCAGGGATACGACGCGGGCGAGGCCAAAGGACAGTATTACTTCGCGATGGAGTTCGTCGATGGAATCACCGTCGCCGACATGCTCAAGGAGGGCAAGCCGGTCGCCGAGCAGCAGGCGCTCGACATCGCCATCCAGATCGGCAAGGCGCTCGAGCACGCCGAAGAACACAACCTCATCCACCGCGACATCAAGCCCGACAACATCATGATAACGAAGGACGGGACGGCGAAGCTCGCCGACCTCGGCCTTGCGAGACTGACGACCGGCGACGTCGCGCAGGAACGCCGCGCGTTCGGCACCGCGTACTACGCCTCGCCCGAACAGTGCCAGGGCGTCGAGGCACTCGACACCAAGACCGACATGTACTCGTTCGGCGCCACGCTGTTCCACATGCTGGTCGGGCACGTCCCCTTCGACGGCGAAACGCCCGAAGAGATAATGGCCAAGCACCTCGACGAGAAACGGCCCTACCTCAAGGACCTCAACGTCCAACTCTCGCACGGCATCTCCAAGGTGGTCCGGAAGCTGATGGCCAGGGACAAGCGCGAACGCTACGCCTCGATGCCGGAAGTCCTCAAGGACCTGACGCTCGTGCGCATGGGCAGGTCGCCCAAGCTCGGCGAGAAATCGCGCTACGACGGAGCCGAGGGCCGCTACCGCTCGCCCACCGGGAGCTGGCGGACAAAGAAGCCCGAGAACCGCCAGAAGATAATCGTGGTCTCCGCCTGCGTCGCCGTCGGAGCCGTCATGCTCGTCGCCGGCGCCCTCGCGTACAAATGGATAGATTCCGCCATAGGCACTGATGGCGATGCCGGGAACCCCTCGGTCACGCAACCGCTTCCCAAGGGGCCCGGTCCGAAGACCGAAGACGAGTTCTATCTCGAAGCCCTTCTGGCCCAGGGCGATGACATGGCGCCCGAAGAGTTCTACGAAAAACTGCTCGGCGTCGCCCGGAAGTACCCCAGCACGGAATCCGCCACGAAGGCCGAGGCCGTGGCGCGGCAGGCGCTCAGGAAGGTGGAGGCGGCGGCCCGGCCGGTCTTCGACAAGCAAAAGGCCGAGGCGCTGCGGCTCCGCGACGAGGCCCGCTACGGCGACGCCCTGGCCGCGCTCGATGGATTCCCGGAGAAATACAAGCGCACCCGCTTCGTCAAGGAGCTCGGGGACCTCGGCGAGAAGATCAAGGAACACGCCGGAACGCGGTTCGACAAGATCAAGGCCGGCGCCGACGAACTGGCCGTGGCGAAGAAGTTCGACGAGGCCGCCGACCTCTATAAACCGGTGATCGAAACCTTCGGCCTGCCGGAACTGGCCGGCCGCGCCAAGGCCGAGATCACGAACCTCAACCAGGCCAGGGCGGCCGAGCAGAACCGCCTCGCGCGCGAGGCCGAGGAAAAAGCGCGGGAGCAACAGCGGCTGGAGCAGGAGCGGGAAAGGAACCGGCTCGTCGCCGCCGCGATCCACGAGGCGCAAAAGCTCGTCACAACGACCGAGTTCGCCGCGGCCGCGGAAAGACTCAACTCCGTCGCCGCCGATGCCCCCGGCGAAGACAGGCCGCACCTGGCCCGCGCCGCGGCCGACCTGGGCCGGCTCCAGGAGCGTTTCGACGGGCTCGAAAAGGCCGAGGCCTCGCTCAAGGGGCGCAGGGTCGCGCTCTCGCTCAGGGGCGGCGCGAAGCTCGAAGGCAGAATCTTCGGCACGAGCAAGACGCGCCTTTCGATGCAACTGGACTCCGGGACGATCCGGAGCGTGCACTGGAAAGAACTCGATGCCCACAGCATAGTGATGATTCTGCGGGAATGCGCCGGACCAGGACGTGACGCCGCGGAACACTGCGCTATCGCCGCATTCCTGCTCTTTTCCGGACACACGGAGGATGCGCGGGCGGAACTCGACAAGATCGGGGCCGATGCCCGGGGCAAGGAAGAGGCCGACCTGCGCCGTAAGGACATCTTGTTCTTCGAGCAGAAAGGACTCGGCGGGGGGGCTGAGGCCCTTCGTCGCGCCCGGGCGGTTTCGACGGCCGGCTGATGAAGTTCATGCTGGGAATGGAACAACACCGGGGAACAGCAGAGGTCCTTCGCTCCGCTCAGGATGACACAACTACAGCCCGTTGACGAGACATGTCATTCTGAGCGTCAGCGAAGAGTCTCCTGAACGCATTGGCCATTTCCGTTATCAACGTGGGACTCAATAATCCCTCGAACAGGACGCGGCGGCCCCGCACAGGACCACGGGCTTCTCTCCGAACATCCCCCGTATTTTCTCGCACGCCGTTTCCAGCACGGCCGCGGCCTCGCGAGCGGCTTCGCCATCGTCGCCCGCCGTCCATCTCGCGTCGGGGTTGCCGTACCAGAGCGTCTCGCCGCGCGGGATTCCGTCGGCAATGGCCCGGCCCGCACCCGCCCGGGCGGAAAGGTCCGCAGATATCCGGGCCAGTGACGCGGCAATGGCGGACCGCTCGGCCGGCTCCGCACTCGCCACAACGATGAACGCCACGGCCGCCGCCGCCGGCGGGAGCGGATAAAATCCGTCCGCGGGAAACTCGCCGCGCGCGCCCTCGGCCAGCAGGTGGTGCTCGGCGTTCTCCGGCGAAAGGAGATCGAGCCGGACCGCGTCCGACCCTCTCTCGCCCGACACCATCACGACAAAGACGCGGGCCGCGCGGCCGGGCTTCACGTGCAGACGGACGCCGGACCTCGGGCTGAAATCCAGCGGGAACGATCCGCCCATTCCCACCACGCCGGCCGGGTCCGACAGGTCGAACCACACGGAGATCGAATCGGGTTGCGGAGCCGCGCCCGCGCCCGGGCGTCCCTCGGGGCCGGTGCGGCCGCTCCGGCTGACAAGCACCCCGAGCCCGAGGCCGAGGGCGGCCACGAACAGCGCCGCCGCCAGCGCGTGCGGCCAGTGCCGGACCTTTCGCGGCTTCCGCCGGGCCTGCTTCGCCTCGCCGGCCGGGAACACCTCCGGCGGGCGCGATATGAAACCGCTCCGCGAGCTCGCCGCCGCATCGAGCATCCGGGTGTAAGCCAGCGGGCGATCGTGTTCCAGGAACCGGTCGAGGTCGGCCCGCAGTTCGCCCGGCGTCTGGTAGCGTTCCGCCGGGTTCCGCCGCATCATCCTGGTCGCCACCGCCGACAGAGCGGCCGGGATGGACGCGTCGACGTCCGTGCAGAACGGGGCGTCGTCGGTGACGTGCTTCGCCATCACGGCCGCGGCCGACTCACCCTCGAACACCGTCCGCCCGGTCAGCATGTGGAAGAGCGTGGCGCCGAGCGCGTAGATGTCGCTGCGCGTGTCGATCTCGGCCTTCCCCTGCGCCTGTTCGGGCGAAGCGTAGTGCGGCGTGCCCAGGGCCAGCCCGGCCGTCGTCAGGTCGGCCTCTTCCCACGAGCTTCGGGCCAGGCCGAGGTCCGCGACCTTCACCTTGCCGTCCCGAGCAATAAGAATGTTGCCCGGCTTGATGTCGCGGTGGACGATCCCGGCCTGCGTCCACGCGTGGTCGAGTCCGGCCGCGACCTCGGCGGCGATCCGGGCCGCCTTCTGCGGCTCGATCTTGCCCGTGCGGGTCATTACGTCTTCGAGCGATTCGCCGTCGACGTATTCCATCACGAAATAATGGAGGTCCTGCGCTCCCTCGCGCCGCACGGTGTTCACGTCGATGGCCGACACGATGTTCGGGTGGTTTAGTTTTGCGGTCGCGAGCGCCTCGCGCCGGAAGCGCTCGATGAACTTCTTGCTTCGGGAGAAGAGCGGCGGAAGCATCTTGACGGCGACGAGCCGGTCGAGTGACGTCTGTCGCGCCTTCCACACGGATCCCATCCCGCCTTCGCCCAGCTTAGCGAGCATTTCGTAGCCGGGTATTTCGGGCGTCTCGTCGTCCGGCGCGCCGTTTGCGGCGGCCTCGTTCGCGGTCTCGCGCAGTACCCGCTCGACCCCCTCGCGGTCCAGCAGGCCCCGCCGGACCATCGCGTCCGCGAGGTTGGGCGCCTCGTCGTCCACCACCGTCTTCATGCACTCGTCGACGCCGCTCTCGTCGGCCAGCTTCAGCCGTATGACGGCGCGAGCAAATGACTTGTCCTGTTCCGTCGGTGTCTTGTCCGTCATTTCATCAGTTCACCTTGTCGAGAGCGAGCTTGACGAAGACATACAGAAGAAGGGCGGCGAGCGCGAGCACGAGGGCGGCCGTGCCCGCCTTTATCCACCGGAGCCGGCTGTTGCGGCGGACCTCGCGGGCGAAGCTTCCCGCCCCGTTCGGCGGGTCCCGGGGCGCTTCCGGCCGGGTGGTCTCCGCGTGTGCGGGCGGCTTGCCCGCGATCACGAGGTCGAGGTCCTCGGCCAGGTCTCTCGCGGTCCGGTACCGCTGGTTCCGGTCCTTGGCCAGCATCTTGAGGATGACGTCGTTGCATCCCTGCGAGATGTCGGGACGGCGAATGGCGGGCGTGACCGGCCTTTCGTTCAGGTGTTTGAGCATCGTGAGGATCGACGTGTCGCCGCTGAACGGCACGGCCCCGGTGATCATGTGGTAGAAGGTCGCGCCGAGCGAATAGATGTCGCTGCGCGTGTCGAGCGACCGCATGGCCATGGCCTGTTCGGGCGACATGTAGTTCGGCGTCCCGAGGGTCACGCCCTCCTGCGTGACGGAGTCGTCGCCGACGTCGCGGGCGAGTCCGAAGTCCGTCAGTTTCGCCGTGCCGTCCGGGCGCACGATGATGTTGCCCGGCTTGACGTCGCGATGGACCAGCCCGGCCGTTTCGGCGTCGCACAGCGCGAGCGCGATGCATCGGACTATGCGGAGCGCCCTCGGCTCGTCCATCGTTCCGTCGATCGAGAGCGTGGTGTCGGCGGATTCGCCCTCGACGTATTCCATGGCGAAGTAGTAATAGCCGCCGGAGAACCCGACGTCGACGGTCCTGACGATATAATCGGAGCGGACCTTTGCCGCGGCCCGCGATTCACGGAGGAACCGTTCGACGAAATCCTTCTTCTCGGCCATCCTCCGCGGCAGGACCTTCAGGGCCACGAGCTCGCCGGTCTCCCTGCGTTCGGCCTTGTAGATCGTGGCCATGCCGCCCTGGCCGATCTTGGCGAGAATCTTGTAGCCCTTTATCTCGCCGGTATGGATCGAGCCGTCCGCCATGTGCGTCCGGATGTCCTCGACCTGTTGCCGCGTCATCCAGCGCTCTTCGACGACGATATCCTGGAGCAGGCGGCGGTGTTCGCCGTCGTGCCTTGTCGCGGCCTCGATCTCGAGGGCTTCATCGCCCTGATGCTGTGTGAGGTAGCCCTTGGCGACGGCCATCTCGATGAACAGCATGTCCCCGGACTCTGCCATTTCCCGTTCCGTTGTCCCCTCCGACAAAATTATAGACGACGGCGGCGGCCAGTTCAACCGCCGCGTCGCCGCGGTCCCGCTTGCGGCGGCCCGGAGCCGGTTGCGATTGACACCGGATTGCGACGGGAATATACTTCGCGCGTCTTGAGGAGGAGCTCCGTGTCGAAAATCGCGCTCAACCGGAAGGAGGTCGACGGCCTGATTTCGGCCGCTCTTGCCGAGGACATCGGCCCCGGCGACGTCACGAGCATCGCGCTGATCCGGCCGAGGCAACGGGGCAGGGCGGCCCTTGTCGCGCGGGAGCGCGGCGTGCTGGCCGGGATGCCTGTCGTCCGCCGGCTCCTCGCGCGGTTCGACCGGCGGCTCAAGCTCTCGCGAGCGCTCGAGGACGGGGCGCGCCTCCGGCCGGGCTCCGTCATCGCCGTGGTCTCCGGACCGGTTGTTTCGATCCTTGCCGTCGAACGGACGGTCCTGAACTTTGTGCAGCGGCTCTCGGGCATCGCGACGGTCACGAGGCAATACGCCGACGCGATCGCCGGGACGGGCGCAGAACTGCTCGACACGCGCAAGACCCTGCCGGGCTGGCGGCGGCTGGCGAAGTACGCCGTCGCGACGGGCGGCGGCAAGAACCACCGGACCGGGCTCTACGACCAGGTGCTCATCAAGGACAATCACCTCGCGGCCTCGGGCCTCTCGCCGGCGGACGCCGTGTCGGCGGCGCGCGCGAAGGTCCCGCGGGGGATGCGTATCGAGGTCGAGGTGGAGACGGTCGCCGGTGCCCGGGCCGCGGCCCTGGCCGGGGCCGACATCGTGATGCTGGACAACATGTCGCCGGCGCGGATGAAAAAGGCGGCCGCGGTCGTGCGGGACGTCTCGGCCAGGACCATCGTCGAGGCCTCGGGGCGCATCACGCTCTTGAATATCGCGTCGGTCGCGCGGACCGGCGTCGACTGGATTTCGGTGGGGGCGCTGACGCATTC
>Ga0180436_10002793_pt1 | contig 16341 bp, 16 predicted proteins | sample SS_ome_2_FD_132434 | JGI IMG/M metagenome (GOLD analysis project Ga0180436, IMG submission 132434) | Hypersaline lake sediment archaeal communities from the Salton Sea, California, USA - SS_3_S_2 metaG | ecosystem: Environmental > Aquatic > Non-marine Saline and Alkaline > Hypersaline >...
CCTCCGTGAACGAACGATCGTCGTGTTCTGTTCCGACCATGGTGACTTCACCGGCGAGCTTGGTTTGACGCGCAAAGGCGGTGCCTTTTACGATGCGATGGTGCGCGTACCCCTCATCGTGTCCTGGCCAGGACACGTTCCCCAAGGTGCCCGCGACGCCTCCCCCGTCAACCTCATCGACGTGGTTCCCACCCTCCTTCACCTGCAAGGGATCGACGCGCCAAGCAGCATGCAAGGCCGCCTCCTACCAACCATCACCCCCGCCACCCCCGCATCGCACACCTTCAGTGAGTACGGCGCGGGCCTTCCCCTCATGACGCGCACGGATCTGGGCGACCTCACCGGCCTCCGTGGAGCGAAAGCCAGCCTTGCGTGGCGGGAGGCCGAAGGGCGGAGGCGCATGGTGCGCACCGTCGACCACAAGTACGTGACAGACCCCATGGGCGATCTCGACGAACTGTACGACCTGCGCAGCGACCCGCACGAACGCATCAACCTCGCTTATGACCCGGCCTACGCTACCCTCACGCAATCCTTACGTCACGCCCTCGATGACTGGAGGGTTGACGCCGTCGAGCGACAGCCCACGCACCTTCCCGAAGCCACCCTCCTCACTCCTCCCCCGAAAGGACATACGGCATGAACAGGTACGTCTTCTCCACCACCAAAACCACGACCTACCGCTTCCCGACGCACACGAACCTTCTGGTCATGGACCGTGCGGAAGCCACCACGAGCGAGTCGTTCATCACGGTCATGGAACCCGGTGAGTCCCCACCCCTGCACAAGCACGACGATACGGAACAGGTGTTCTACGTCCTGTCCGGTCAAGGGCGCCTCGAAATTGGTGAGGAAGCGCACGACGAAGGCCTGCTGAACCCAGGCGACCTCGTTCGCATTCCACCCGGCACGCTCCACCGCGTCCCCTGTGTCGGCAACGCGCCCCTGCGCTACCTCGTCATCGATTGCTTCCCCGGGGGCCGACCCACGCACGAACCAACTTGGGACGACCATGTGGCCGTCATCTGCCAAGAAAACGGCTGGGACGTCGACACCGTCAAGAAGAACTGACGAAAGGACCTCTCCCGACATCATGCACATCACCCGTATCGAAACGTTCGTCCTTCACGTGCCCGTCAGTGGCGGCGGCATCGAAGACGGCATGCACACCGTCGCGCATTGGGGCGCACCTTTCGTCCGCATCCACACCGACGTCGGACTCATCGGTACGGGCTACACCGGCACCCACGCGCACCTTGGAACCGACCGCGCAATCCTCACGGTCATCGACGAAGCCTACGGCCCCATGCTCATCGGCAAGGACCCACGCGAAGTTCTCGCGTTGTGGGACGACCTGCAACATGCAGGCCCCCTGCAATGGGTGGGCCGCAGCGGCATCACGCACCTCGCCCATTCCGCCGTGGACGTCGCCCTTTGGGACCTCAAGGCAAAGGCGGCGAACGAGCCGCTGTGGCGTCTCCTCGGTGGGTCTGCCCAAACGCGCTTGGAGGCGTACGACACGGACGGCGGTTGGCTTGACCGAAGCGACGAAGATCTGGTGCGCGAAACCCACATGCGAATGGACGAAGGCTACAAGGCCGTCAAGATCAAGGTGGGAAGCCCCGACATGATGCGCGACGTCGGCAGGATTCGGCAGGTGCGTGCAGCCCTTCCCGACGACGCCCGCCTCATGGTCGACGCGAACGGCGCATGGACCGTCGATCAAGCCCTCGCCATCAGTCCCTACCTCGCTGAACAGAACGTCACGTGGCTTGAGGAGCCTATCTGGTACGACGATCTCCCAGGCCACGTGACGCTCGCTCAGAAGATGCGCACCCCCATCGCGCTCGGCGAGCAACTCTATACGCTCGATGCGTTTCGCGATTTTCTCGCTGTCGGCGCCGTGCACTTCGTGCAAGCAGACGCGGTACGACTCGCTGGCATCAGCGAATGGTGGCAAGTCGCCGACCTAGCCCACGCCTACCGCAAGCCCGTCGTGCCACACATCGGCGACATGATGCAAATCCATCTCCACCTCGCCATCGCCCACCCCGCCTGCAGCCTGCTCGAACGAATCCCCTGGATGCAAACGTGCTTCGTCGAACCCGCCGCCGTCAAGGCCGGACACTTCGTCGTACCGCAACATCCGGGGGCGGGCACCACGCTACGGGACGACGCCATCGAGCGATTCGCGGTGAGGAACGTGGGAAGCTTCGGCAGATCGTGACGGATCAGCGGACCGCGTCCATCCCACCACCCGCCATCACGCAAGCGGACGTCTTTCGGCGCTGGTGGCCCCTCGGCCTGAGCTGGTTGATCATGACGCTCGAGTTGGTCGTGATCACCGCCTTCGTCGCACGGACCGCGGCACCCGAAATCCAGTTGGCCGCCTGGGGCGTCGCCTTCGCGATCTCGACGCTCATTCAAGCACCCGCCACGGCCCTGCTTCCGGCGAGTACCGCGCTCTCGACCAACGTCGCAAGTTTCGTCAGGTTGCGCGGCTACGCCGGTTGGATGCTCGGGAGCCTCACGGCCGTGCACCTCGTGATTGCGACCACCCCCATGTTTTCGGTAGTGACCGGCGGAATCATGGGGGTCCCACGAGACGTCATGGAGGCTACGCAGCCTGCGCTCCTCTTCATGACGCCATGGGCGATCGGCACGGGATACCGGCGGTTCCTCCAAGGTGCCCTCATCCGTTTCGGGGAAGTTCGCATCGTGATTGCCGGCTCGCTTCTGCGACTTGTCATCGGCACGATTGTCCTCGCCATCGGCATCTCCACCGCCATTCTTCCCGGAGCGCAACTGGCGGCCATCGCCATCATCGTCGGCGTCCTCACCGAGTTGCAGTACACACGCATGCGCTTCGCACGCGCGCTCGTGTCGCACGGATTGATGCCCGACGAAGCCAAGGACCGCCTCACGTTTGCTCGGTTCGTCCACTTCATGTACCCACTCGTCGTCATGACGGTACTCACGATGGTGGTCCAATCCCTCGTGACGATCGTGCTGGGCCGCATGCCAGAGCCCCTGATCGCGCTTGCCATCTGGCCCGTCCTCTTTGGGTTGCTTGCCTTCCTCCAAAGTGCCGGGCTCTCCTACACGGAGGTGGTGATCAGCATGATCGGGCAGCCCGACGGTGCTCTCGTTCTACAGCGGTTCACGTGGACTCTCACGGCCGTCGTCACGGCCGTCATCGTGATGATGACCATCACACCGATTGCCGACCTTTGGTTCACGACCGTCGCGGGGCTGTCCGTTCCGCTCGCCCAAACCGCGAGCGTGGCCCTGCTCGCCGCCGCCGCCGTGCCGGGATTACGCGTCCTGCAAGGTTGGTACCAAGGTGTCATCATGCACCGCGAGAACAATCGAGGGATCCTGGAATCCGTCCTCGTCTTTCTCGCCGTCGCGAGCATCGTCTTCATCGCCGGAATCGTTACGAAACTGGCACCTGGCCTTTACGTTGGCGTCTTCGGTCTGACCCTCGGCATGCTCGCACAGGCGGCGTGGCTGCGGCACCACGCGATGCCAATCTTGCGCGACGCTCACCCGCCCCACACTTTGGAAGGGATGGCACGATGAACCCAGACGCTCAACGTCCAAACCTGCTTTTCATCATGACGGACCAACAACGCGCCGAAACGATCGAGGATGCGAGCGCATGCCTGATGCCGAACGTACGCGCCTTGGCCCGCCACGGAACGCGCTTCGAGCGTGCCTACGCGCCCAACCCGATCTGTTCTCCTACGCGTGCCAGCCTCTTCACGGGCGTGTTCCCCCACTCGCATGGCGTGACCGACGTGACGCACGCCCTCCCACCCGGGCGAGGAGAACTGGATCCGTCGTTGCCCCTTTGGCCGCGGCACCTACAGGACGCGGGGTACGCCACGGCGTACTACGGCAAGTGGCACGTCGAACGGACCGATGCGCTGGAGCGCTTCGGCTTCGATGAGCATGAAGTGGAGTTGAAACTCACGGGTGTTCAACAGCATGACGGTCCCCTCGATCCACGCGTGGGGATCGAACAGCCGGGCTATGCGCCGTTTCTGCTCGCGGGTGTGCCGTCCGATGCATCCGAGGGACCCACGTCGGAGGACGCGCTGTTCGCCTCGGCCATGGACTTCATCGACCGTGCAGAGCGACGCGGCCAAGCATGGGCAACCTTCATCAGCGTCGAACCACCGCACGACCCTTACGTGCCAAGCCGCGAGGCGTACGACCGGTACGAAGGTGTCGACCTGCCGGTCCCCGTCACATGGCGTGCTGAGAGCGAGGACGTCCCCGAGGTGTACGGCAGGATTCGGGAAGCCTGGAGCGACCTGTCGGACGAGGACGTCCAACATGCGATTCGCTGCTACTACGCGGGATGCAGCATGATCGACGATCAGGTGGGGCGCGTCGTGGAGCACCTCGAGCGTCTTGGGGCATGGGAACGCACCATCGTCGTCTTCACGTCGGACCATGGCGACTACTTGGGTGCGCACGGTCTGTTTCTCAAGGGCGTCGCAGCGTACGAGGAGGCGTACCGCGTTCCCCTCGTCATGGCGGGGCCTGGCATCAGCCAGGGACATGCCGTGACGGACCCAGTCAGCTTGGTGGACGTCGGAACGACCGTTACGCGGCTGCTGCTCGATAAGGACTTCGGGCCACACGGCCGCGACCTGACCCCGCACCTCACGCGGTCACCCTGCGCTCCAACCGGTCCCGTGTTCGCGGAGTTTCACGGGCAACGGTTCGGGTATACCCAACGGATCGTGTGGGAAGGTGCCTACAAGTACGTGTTCAACGGTTTTGCCTGTGACCAACTCTACGACCTCGCGTCCGATCCACACGAGCAACGAAACGTGATTGACGACCCTTCCTACGCGGAGATTGCCGAGCGTTTGGCCATGCGCATGTGGGCGCATGCCAAGAAGACGGGCGACTGGACATTCGCCGATGCGCAGTACGGCATGTTCCGCTTTGCACCCGTAGGTCCCGAAGGCACGGTTGCCGACCCACCTCGACAGAACGGAGATCCATCATGACGACGTCCCTCGATTCGTACCGACCCGACTTCTCCCTGACCAACCGCACGTGCATCATCACGGGGGGCACTGGCGTGCTCGGCACCGTCATGGCGCGTAGCGTTGCGGCCGCTGGCGCCAACGTCGTCATCGTGGGGCGCAGGGCTGAGGCGTGCGCATCCGTGGCGAACTCGATCGAAGCGGCGGGAGGGTCTGCCTTGGCCGCTCCAGCCGACGTGCTGATTCGAGAGCAACTCAAAGAGGTGCGCGAGCGCACGCTGGAACGTTTCGGAGCGATCGACGCGCTCGTCAACGGCGCAGGGGGCAACGTTCCAGCGGCCACACTCGGTCCCGACGACACGTTCACCGCTCTCGATGCGGACGCGATGCGTGACGTGATGGACCTCAACTTTCAGGGCACGTTCCTTCCGACGCAGATCTTCGTGCCGCCGATGATCGAACGCGGAACCGGATCGATCGTGAACATCTCGTCGATGGCGACGGTGGGTGCCGTCACCCGCGTCGCGGGCTACTCTGCAGCGAAGGCGGCAACCGAGAACTTCACGCGATGGCTTGCCGCGACGTTGGCGCTGCAGCATGGTGACGGCCTGCGCGTCAACGCGCTCGCCCCCGGGTTTTTCGTGGCGGAGCAAAACCGCCGATTGTTGCTCAATGAGGACGGCAGCCTTACCGAGCGAGGAACGGCCATCATCGCCAACACGCCCATGCGACGCTTTGGCACACCTGACGAACTGTTGGGGGCCCTGATATGGCTCCTCAGCGATGCGAGCCGCTTCGTGACGGGCTCGGTCGTCACGATCGATGGTGGGTTCGCTTCGTTCACGGGGGTGTGACGCCGGTTCGACCCGCCCAGTTACGCGGTTGCGTTGGCGCGTTCGTCATGCACGACGACCCCACCACGAATCACCATCATCGGGCGCGTCAACACCCGAATGTCCCTACGCGGGTCTCCCTGCACGACGAAGACGTCCGCTTGCGCTCCCGTCCGCAGGTGGCCCACGTCCTCGAGGCGAAGCAACGTGGCAGCGGAGGACGTCGCGGCACGCAATGCATCGTCGGTCGGTACGCCCGCTTCGCTCATCAGGCGGATCTCATCTGCAAGCGTGCCCGGAGCGTAATCGGTCCCTGCCACGATGTGGAGTCCAGCCGCCAACGCATGCTGCACGCTTGCGTGCTGCGCCTCGCGTGCCTCACGAGCAAGCTGGGCCATCGCTTCCGATGGCGTGGCGTCACCAAACGGCACGCGCTCAGCCACCAGCCACGGAACCGTCATCGTGGGCACCCACGTGACGCCATGCGCTGCCATGACGTCAGCATCCTCGCGCGACATCCAGTAGCCATGCTCGATGGACGTCACTCCCATTCGTGCGGCGGTCTGCAAGCCCGGTCCACCCATGACGTGCGCGGCGACGGGCGCGGATCGATTCCTCGCGACGTCGCACGCGGCCTCGATCGATGCGGCGTCCATGAGCAGCCCGCGCGCGTCGGTCCCTCGCGAACTCAGTCCACCACTCACCATCAGCTTCACGCCGTCTGCACCCAGCTCGAGTTCCCTTCGAGCTGCCTGGCCGGCAGCGTCCGGTCCGTCACACGCATGCCCCATCCAGGCGCAGTGCCCATCGGTCACCGTCAACGGCGTTCCGTACTGGACGATGCGCGGTCCGGTCCAGTCGGACGCGTGTTGCCGTTCCGCCCAGACGTGATTCCGGCCGCGGAGTTCACCCAGGTCTCGGACCGTGGTGACGCCCGCCTTGATGTGGATGCGAGCGCTCTGCAGCATCACGTCATCCAACGCGACGTCCGTCATGCCCGCAGCATTCGGGTGGAGGGGTGGAATGCCGAGGTGCGTGTGCGCATCGACCAGGCCAGGAAGAACCGTGGCGTCTTGATCACGAAGATCCACCACGACGCCGTCTCGTGCCGGTCGCTCCACCACCAAACCACCCTGCAGGTGGATCGGTGCGTCGATCCACGCATCGCCATCCCAACAGCGCGCCCCGAGCAGCGTCATGGAGGACGGAGTCATGCGCACCTGGGTACGGTCCCGCTCCGAGCAACGGTGGTGAGTTTGCGGTGACGAACGGGGCGAGGTACGTACATCTCAGTGTCGACTATACCTTTCAGTCGCTCTTCGACCTCGCAGTGATGCGCGGATCGTCTCTCGCTTATCACCCGACGCTGGGGTTCCTGCACCGACTTCATGAGCGGTTTGGCGCCTGCATCACGCTGTACGTGTTCCAAGAGGTGAACGGCCGGTCCCTCTGGGAGCTGCCCGCCTCTTTGATGGACCTGTTTGCCGAAACACCTTGGTTGCGGCTCGCCTTTCACGCGACCTCCAAAGCGACGCACGCTCCAGGCTGCAGATTGGCCCCTGACCGCGTGGCGCGCGCCGTGCAGGAGACCCACGAAGCGATTGCCCGCTTCGCCGGGCCGGCAGCGGTGGACGCTACGTTCCGGCTTCACCGCTTTGCTGGCCCTCGCGCTGCCCTGACGCCAGATCCAGCCGAAGGCTGGCGGGTCATCCTGACGCCGGACGACGATCGCACGGAGGTGTACGACATGACGCCCCGAGAACGAAACCTGCTCGCAGCGCAAACGGAGTTCTTCGATGAGGTGCATCGACTCGCGTTCCTTCCGAGCCTGCGTCGCTTCGAGTGCGACGCGCAGCCCGAACGCACGATCGAGGCGTGGTGGGCGCGCATGGACGAGCGGCAGCCGCAGCTTCCGGTGGCATGCGTGTTCACGCACGAGCAGCACCTATCCGACCCGGTCGTTCAGGACCGAATCGAGCGTGCCATGATGACCGCCACTGCGGCTGGCGCACGACCTGTGTTCCCATCGTCGCTGGTGCGACGCGAGAGAGGAGACCACGCATGACGCACGCATCTGCGTCCAACAAGCAGCGCCTGCTCGTCACGGGTGCGGCCGGTCGGGTAGGCAACGTTCTTCGGCCGTACCTTCGTGAACGATTCGACCTGGTGCTTTTCGATCGCGTCGCTGCGCTGGACGCCACGCACGACGAGCAAGTCGTCGTGGGGGATCTCGGGTCGTACGATTCGGTTTCGAGTGCGATGGAGGGTTGCGACGCGGTCGTGCACCTTGCGTGCGTGCATGGGCTCGACTTGACGTTCGATGCGTCGCTGGAGGGGAACGTGCGAGGCACGATGCACGTGCTCGATGCTGCCGTGGAGCACGGGGTGAGGCGGCACGTGTACACGAGCAGCCATCACGTATTCGGACTTCACGACGCAAAGACGTTTGACGCGTCCCACGCTCCCTTCGCGCCCGACGGTCACTATGCACTCGGCAAGGCGTTCGGGGAATTGGCGTACCGCAGCCACGGCATGCGTCACGGATGGCGCACCATGGTGATTCGGATTGGGAATGCGGCCCCCCGTGTACCGGATGCTCGCGCGGGGCGCATGTGGGTCAGCGCACGCGACTTGGCGGACCTCGTGCGCATTGGCTTGACCTCACCCGACGTGGAGTTCGACGTGGTGTACGGCGTGTCCAATTCGCAGCACCCGCTCTTCGACAACGATCGCGCGCATGCGCTCGGCTACGAGCCACGCGATTGGGCCGAGGATCATTGGGCGGACGACTTCCTCTCCGATGCAGACATGCCGCACGAGCTCGGTGGACGCTTCGTGGGTGGGGCGTACGCCGCCCATGCACCCGTTCCAACGGGGACGAAGTGATGAAGATTCAAGCCGTCAAGACGCACCTGCTCGAAATCCCGTTCCATGATGGCGGAAAGGGCGAGGGTATTGGGCCGACCACGTGGAAGCAGCTGGACCTGCTTCTCGTGGAGGTGCACGACGAGCAAGGAAACGTGGGGTGGGGTGAGGGATTCGGATACTTCGTCACCCGGTCGACGCGCGGAATCGTGGATCGGTTGATTGCACCCACGCTCGTGGGCGAAACCGTCGATGACGTGCCTGCGTGGAACCGTATGGCGCAGCGCCGGTTGCACCTGTTTGGCCGGTACGGCGTCACCTTGTTCGCCATCTCCGCGGTGGACATCGCCCTGTGGGACCTCGCAGCCAAGCGTGCGGGCGTGCCATTGAGCCACCTCTTGGCGCGAGGGGAGGTGCGACCGAGCGCACCGTTCTACGCGAGCCTAGTGCGTTATGCGGATCCCGCCTTGGTGGCGCGCATCGCGCGGGACGCCCTCCATGACGGGTTCACGTCGTTGAAGTTGCATGAGATTGCGATACCGGAGCTGGACGCCGTTCGCAGCGCAGTCGGTCCGGACGTCCCCATCTCAGTCGACGTGAATGCGAACTGGTCGTTCGAGGAGACGGAGGCGTTCTTGCCCACGTTGGAGCGTCTGCCTACCTGGTGGCTCGAGGAACCTATCTTCCCTCCCGAGGACGGTGCACGCTTGGCGCGTTTGCGCGGTCGCGGCGTACCCATCGCGGCGGGCGAAAACTGGTCGACGTCGGTGCAGTTCGAGGAAATGGTGCGGTTGGGTGCGGTGGACGTGCTGCAACCGAGCGTGACGAAGGTGGGTGGGATCAGCGAGTTTCTCGCGATTGCCGACCTGGCCGAGGCGCATGGCCTACCGTTGCTGCCACACTCACCGTACTTCGGTCCCGGCTTTTTCGCGAGCCTTCACCTGGCTGCGGCACTGGACCAGGTTCGTGAACTCGAGTGGTTGTACGTGCAACCCGAAGCGTGGATTGCACCAATTGCACGGTCGCAACGTCAACCCTGGCACGTGGACGTGCCCACCACCCCAGGCATCGGGTTCGAACCCGACCCGGTCGTGATGGAACGGTATCGCGTCGAATGAACGAGAAGGGTTCCGAACGTGTCGGGATTGGGGCGGACGCACCCGAAGCGGGCGCATGCTGCGGCCCGTCTCGCGATTCCTGCACGGGACCTGTAACGGAACCGTCCCTTCTCTCGGGCGAGCGTGGTACCTCGGGTCCGATAGGTGGCGAGGGGCCTGAATTGCACGACGTGGCGGCGCACGCACGGCGTGGGCTTGCCGACCGCGTGGCGATACCAGCCGGTACGTTTTGGATGGGGACCGATGAGCCAGGTTTTCCGGGCGATGGAGAGGGCCCTCGTCGGCGGGTGCGTCTCGATCGTTTCTGGATCGATCGCCATGCCGTGACGAACCTTCGGTTTCACACCTTCGTGCAGGAGACGGGGTTCGTGACGGATGCCGAGCGGTTTGGTTGGTCGTTCGTCTTCGCGTCGTTCCTACCTCCAGGTGTTCCCATGGGGCCATCACCAGCGGCAACACCCTGGTGGCGCAAGACGATGGGAGCGGATTGGCGTCACCCGTTCGGCCCCGGAAGTAGCCTCGAGGGGCGCTGGGATCACCCGGTCGTGCACGTCAGTTGGAACGATGCGCGTGCGTTTGCGCAGTGGGCTTCGGGCGCACTCCCGACGGAAGCCCAGTGGGAGTACGCGGCGCGAGGTGGGTTCGATGGTCGCGTGTTTCCCTGGGGAGACGCCCTCGAGCAGGACGGGGTTCATCGGGCGAACGTCTGGCAAGGTGTATTTCCCACGATGAACAGTGGCGAGGATGGGTTCGTGGGAACGGCACCCGTGGACGCGTACGAACCCAACGGGTTTGGTTTATGTAACGTGGTGGGAAACGTGTGGGAGTGGTGTTTTGACGCATTCGAGACCGTGCATGATGGGCGGCCGGCGTCGAACCCGCGCATCGATGCACCCCACGGCACGCGGGTCATGAAGGGCGGTTCGTACCTGTGCCACGACAGTTACTGCAATCGCTACCGGTTGGCTGCGCGCACGCACGGAGAGGTGGAGGACGGAACGGGCCACGTCGGGTTTCGCGTGGCGTACCCGGCTACCTCCTGACCCCGGGCCATGGGCGTCGGGTCTAGCGCTGCACGTCAGCCGCGAGTCCGTCCTCGAGTAGGCGCGCAATGACGTCCCCGTCGAGGCGTGGAAGGTCTCCATCCAGCGTGCTCTTGTAGCTGGCGCATGCGACCCCCCAGCGCAACGCGCGGGGTACGGCGTCGTTCGGGTTGGGCGCCTGCGAGAGGACGTGCAGGACGCCGGCAGCGAACGCGTCGCCCCGACCGATGCGGCCGCGCTCAAGGCTTTCGAGTGCGGGGACGTCCGTTCGCTCACCAAGAACGTTCACGCCGGTCGCACCACCTGCACCTCGGGTGACGATGCGCACCGCGTGGGGTGCCAGGTCGCCGAGCGTGGCAAGGATCGCCTCCATGGATGCGCGTGGTTGGCCCATCCACGTGCACACGTCGCGTTCGGCGACGAGCACGACGTCCGCCTCGCCAAGCATGGGGGTCGCACGCTCGAGCAGTGCGCTGGCTTCTGGAAGGGACGCTCGTAGATTCACGTCGAAACTGCGCTTCACGCCGCGCCGTCCCGCTTCGTCCCACATGCGCTGCACGGCAGCGACGGGTGCATTGGCGATGGAAAGGTTGATCCCCGTCGTGTGAAGCCAGGTCGCATCCTGGAAGACCACATCGAGCGTTGCATCGGTGAGGTGATCGACCTGGAGCCTCGAGAAGGAGGATGCTTCGCGATCGTAAATTACGGAACTGGGCCGGATGCCCGCGCCGGGCTCAAGGTAGTACGTTCCGAGTCGCCCGTCACCAAGCAAGACGGTCGACGTATCCACGCCGGTGGCGCGCAGATCATGGAGCAGGGAGCTGGCGAATGCATGGCCAGGAAGACGCGAGAACCACCGGGCGTGAGTCCCGAGGCTGGCAAGGCCCACAGCGACGTTCGCCTCGGCGCCGCCAGGATAGGCCGTGAAGCTTCGCGCCCCCGTCATTCGCGTACCGCCGGGTGGCGTGAATCGGATGAGGCCTTCTCCGAAGGTGACGACGGTACCGCGGCCCATGCTTAGGCGTGCTCCATCGTGACGACATCGGTGCGGCGCGCGTCCCGGAAGATTTGGATTGCGTCACGGCAGCGTGTCTCGAAATCGGTCAACGCGCCTGCTTGCAGATCTCCCGATGGGACGAGGCTCGAGCCCAACCCAATGGCGGCGGCCCCGGCTGCCGCCCACGCCTCTAGGTCGTCCAACGTGGCGCGAATCCCACCGGTCGGCATGACGCGCAGGTACGGCATGGGTGCGAGCAGATTCTTGAGGTGGGCGGGGCCGACGCTGCTGGCTGGGAACAACTTCACGACGACGGCGCCACCACGGTACGCGTCACGCGCTTCGGTCGGCGTCATCACGCCAGGCACGTACACTACGCCTTCCCGCTGGCAGAGGTTTGCGATGGCCGGATCGAGAAAGGGTGTGACGAGGAAGCGCGCACCGTCGCGAATAAGCTCCGCGGCTGCATCGACGTCAGGAACGCTTCCCGCCCCGACGTGCAGCGTTTCGAGGGGAGCGAGACGCTGGATGGCTTCACGGAGCGCTGCGGCGGCACCGGTCCGACGCTGCGTGACTTCGAAGAGTCGAATGCCGCCACGGTGGGCTGCCTTGGCTAGGTGCACGAGTGCATCGACGTCGATCTCGTCGACCACGGGTACGACTGGCGCTTGCTGCAAGGCATCGAGGATCATGCGTATGGTTGGAGACAGCTCGCTGGTTGGGTCGCTTGGCACGGATCGTCCTTTCGTGTACCCATCGTGCGTTGACCGCATGGCACGGCGTTTCAACGTGTCGCGCACGTCTTATGGCTCAACGATAGCAGGGTGTGGAAGTTGCCGCGCACGCCGCGAGGTCGGTTTCGTCGGCGCCTGGACGCTGCAGCTTTCATGCCACGAAACCGCCCCCAATGTGGTATGACCATTTGACCAATGGGTCAATCGTGACGATGGAAACGGAACGCATGCCATGAACCCACACCCACGCACCCCTCAACCCCTCCAACCAGCCCACCGCACCTCCCTCGCGGAAACCGTTGCGGCGCAACTCGAACGTCTCGTCCTCCACTCGCTTCAACCTGACGAGCAACTGCCCCCAGAACGCGAACTCGCGCAACACCTTCAAGTGAGCCGCCTCGTCGTCCGCGAAGGCCTCAAACTTCTCGCGGAACGCGGTCTCGTGACCGCACGCCAAGGTGCAGGCACGTTCGCCAAGCGTATCGACGATGCCGCCTTCCGAAAACCGTTTCGCCTCTACGTCGCCCAACACGACCTCCGCACGAGCGATCTCTTCATGTTTCGCGTCGATCTCGAAGGATCCATTGCGCGCCACGCCGCCGAGCGCGCCACCAAAGACGACCTCCACCGCCTCCGCGCCAACCTCGACGAAATGCAAGAAGCCGTTCGACAATTGCGCAACGACCCGACGTCACCCGAAGTGCATCGCGCATACGCCTGGTGCGATGTCACCTTCCATCAGCTCCTCGCCCAAGCCACGAACAATCCCCTGTACGAGGCAATGCTCATGCCGCTCGTCGACACGCTCCTCGAGGTTCGCCTGCACGGCGTCCGCGTCGAGATCGAAAACTCGGCCCGCGCGCACTCCGATCACGAAGCCATCTTGGAAGCCGTGGAACGACGAGACGGAACCGAAGCTCAAGCGCGCATGACCCAGCACCTCGATCAAGTCCGTTCCTGGGTGGAACGCAACGAACCAAGCCCCCGATCGACCATCATCGACAATCACTCCTCGTCACCGCCCCGCGCAAGCCGCACTTCACGAAAGGATCCTGCATGAACACACCTAACCTCGAGGCGCGCAGAGCCCAACTCGTTCGCAGCGTCGAACTGTATTTCGAGGCCTGCAACGAAGCAAGCCGTGCCAAGTTCGAAGAGGCACTCACCCCAGGGTGCACGCACTACTTTCCTCCTGGCATGGGCAGCCCCTACCTCCACCGGGACGCCATCATCGAGCTTTGGGCGAACTGCGTTCGCGACTTTGGCTCGCGCTGGACCATCGACCGCCTCGTTTGCGACGAGCGTGCCGACCTCGTCGTCATCGAATGGACGCACTGGAAACCGAAACTCATCGAGCACATTCGCGGATCGGAGTGGTACACGTTCGACGAGGAAGGTCGCATCACCTCCATCTGGGCGCATTACGCCTCTCCCCGCGACCCCAATCGCCCCGCCAACGAACTCGAAGGATTCCCTTACGCAGCGAAGCAATACCCGATGCTCCCCCCCGACGCGCCTGACACGCCGACGCGTCGCGCCGCCGAAGCTGGGGAGCCAGTGTAGTGGCGCCGGGTCAGACTCACTTCTCGCTCGAACCGCTCTCGCGGCGCACGGACGACGCCCTTCGTCTCGCATCGACCGCCACGCTCGCCACCGTGCTGTTCAAGCGCGGCTTACGGAACCAGGTGATTGCAGGCGTGCGTGCCCTTCGGCCGTCTCTGAAGATGGTGGGCATCGCCCGCACCCTTCGCTACCTCCCCAACCGTGAGGACCTCGACACGCTCGAGAACTGGCAGACGATGGACAATCCGCAACGCGCCATCGTCGAAGGGGTCGAAGCCGGACAGGTCATCGTGATCGATGCGCGGCAGAGCCCAGCTTCGGGCACGATGGGCGGCATGCTCGTCGCGCGGGCCATGGTCCGCGGAGCGGCCGGCATCGTGAGTGACGGGCCCTTTCGCGATCATCCGTTCCTCGAAACGCTCGCGTTCGCAAGCTATGCGCCCGGAGCAAATGCCAATACCAACCTCGTGGCGCACCATCCAGAGGACATGGACGTGCCGATTGCATGTGGGGGCGTGCAGGTACGCCCAGGTGACGTGCTCGTCGGTGACGCGGAAGGGGTCATCGTCATTCCGCGCGCATGGGCGGACGACGTGGCGCAAGAGGCAGCCGCACAAGAACACCGGGAAACGTTCATCGAGAAGGAGATTCTCGAAGGGGGCCGCATCCAGGACTGGTACCCCATGACGGCCGCCATGACAAAGGAGTATCTTCGCGCCCGCGCGAACGACGAAGACGCCTCGTAACGGCAGGTCCCGACGCCTTCGCCGTTCAAGAGTGTCGTGAGACTTTGGGCCGACCGTTAGCTGCGTCGCCCCCGACTTGCGATTCCGTCGGGTGCAACGTCCCGGGGTGGGTGCGAGTACCCACCCCGAACGAAGTGCGACGAACGGTCGCAGAAGTGGACCGGATGCGAAACGCACGGAAGATGTTGCCGAGTTCACAGCCTCTCGCATAAACTAGGGCGTCCGTTCGTTATCGTTACCGGCGCTTGTGGCGCCTACACGCTTTGGAGGCGACGCCCACGTGACGCAACCCGTACCGAGCCGCGACTCCGAGACGCCGCGGTTAGCGAAGACCACGCTGCAAGACGTTGCCCGAGATGCGGGCGTATCCGCCATGACCGTGTCGCGCGTCGTCAACGAACAGCCTGGCGTGAAACCTTCGACACGCAGGCACGTCGAAGGCGTCATCAAGCGCCTCGGGTATCGACCGAACATCGTCGCGCGCGGCCTGAAAGCGTCCCACTCCAACACCCTCGGCCTTCTCGTACCCGACGTCACGAACCCCTACTTCCCCTCGCTCGTTCGTGGCGCTGAAGACGTCGCGTTCGAAGCGGGCTACACGCTGCTCTTGCACAACGTAATCGAGGATCGTGAGCGGGAAGCCGCTGCCCTGACGATGTTCGAGGAACGTCGCGTGGATGGCGTCATCGTGTGCAGCCCACGCCTGCCGGAGGACCGCCTCTACGATCATCTCGCCCGCCATGCGTCCGCCGTCGTCGTCAATCGCCGCGCACCGGCCGACCTGGCCGGCTCGGTCCGCGTGGACCACGAAGTCGGTGCTCGCCTTGCCGCCCGGCACCTGCTCGACCATGGTCACCAAACCATCGCCGTCCTCGCGGGTCCGAAGGAATCCACTGCAGGCGTGGAACGCCTCGAGGGCATCCGTGCAGAACTGGGTATCGATGGCCTCGAGATTCCAGGGGAACGCATCGTCTCGTGCCCACCCACCATGGAAGGTGGTGCCGCAGCTGCGAGCGATTTGCTCGAACGCGTCCCGAACGTCGATGCCATCTTGTGCTTCAACGACCTAGTCGCAACCGGCACCCTACTCACGGCACGCCAGAAAGGGCTCTCGGTACCGCACGACCTCTCCGTCGTCGGGTACGACGACATTGCCTACGCGAGGATGTTCTCACCCGCGCTCACCACCCTCCGCGTCCCGACGTACGACATCGGCGCGCATGCCATGCGGATGCTGCTGAGCCGAATGAACGGCGAGCAGCGCACCATAAGCATCGTAGTCCAGCCCGAACTAATCATTCGCGAATCGACGCGCATGCGTCCCTCCTCCACGTTGCTTCCTACCTCATGACTCTGCGCCTAAGGCTCCCCCTCAGCCCTACGCCAACGCAACCATGCCCATCGGAGCGACCGTGAGTCGAGTGCTCACCCCACGA
>Ga0180436_10002794_pt1 | contig 16339 bp, 15 predicted proteins | sample SS_ome_2_FD_132434 | JGI IMG/M metagenome (GOLD analysis project Ga0180436, IMG submission 132434) | Hypersaline lake sediment archaeal communities from the Salton Sea, California, USA - SS_3_S_2 metaG | ecosystem: Environmental > Aquatic > Non-marine Saline and Alkaline > Hypersaline >...
CGACAGCGGCAGGCAGATCAGCTCGTAGCGGCCGGGGGCGACGCGGGCGAGGGCCAGGCCCTCGACGATCGTCAGGTCGTGGGCGGCGCAGGCGCGGTGGGCCGGCAGGTCCTTCGAGGTCAGTGGATCGACGCTGGGGGCGTCGGTGCCGATGAGGCGCACGCCGCGTTCGGCCATCCAGTCGACGGCCGCCGGCGCGAGCGGTCGAAAACCCGCGGGGAAGGCCGTCCCCCACGCGTCGGGCTCGCCGGTGTGCAGCAGCACGCGCGGCGGCAGGGCGCCCTCGGGCGTCTCGGCGTCGACCAGCGCAGCCTCGAGGGCAGCCACGCTCACCGCTCCGTCGCCGCCGCTGACGTCGAGCACGAGCGCCTCGCCCACCAGCCGGCGCAGGTCGACGGCGCCGAGTCGGACGCCGCGGTCGTCGTAGTGCCAGGGGGCATCGACGTGCGTGCCGGCGTGCAGGCTGGTGCGGATCGAGCCGACGTTGACGACGTCGCCGTCGGAGATGCGGGCGCCGACCCCGAACGCCAGCGGGACGTCGCCCGGCCAGTTCGGGTGACCGGGGGCGAGGGCGCGGGTGACGTCGAGTAGGGTCGCGGAGGGCGGGGTCGGCGGTCCGTCGCTCACGAGGCCACCGGCGGGGCGGCCGCGTCCGCGCCGGATGCCGCGTCCGCGGCGGTCGCGGCGCCGGCGATGCGCTCGGCGGCGCCCCGGACGGCGGCGGCCAGGCGTTCGATCCACTGGTCGACGGCCTCCTGCGTCGCGGCCTCGACCATGACCCGCAGCAGCGGCTCGGTGCCCGACGCGCGCACGAGGACGCGCCCGTCGTCGCCGAGGCCGGCGGTGGCCTCCGCGATGGCGGCCGCAACCTCGGGGTCGTCGGCGAGCCCGGCCTTGGCCGCCGCCGGGACGCGCAGGTTGACCAACCGCTGCGGGAACACGGGGATCTCGTCCACCCAGGCATCCAGCGGCCGGTCCGCCGCGCGGCAGGCCGCGAGCACCTGCAGCGCCGTCAGGATGCCGTCGCCCGTCGGCGCCTTGTCGAGGAACAGCACGTGGCCCGACTGCTCGCCGCCGAGCGTCAGGCCCTCGGCGCGCAAGCCCTCGAGCACGTAGCGATCGCCGACCGCCACCCGCCGCAGCGCGATGCCGCGGTCGGCGAGGTAGCGCTCGGTGCCCAGGTTGGTCATGTGCGTCGCCACCACGGCACGCTCGCCGCGCGCGACGGCGCAGATCGCGAGGATGTGGTCGCCGCTGACCAGCCGTCCGCGCCGGTCGACGAGCAGCGCGCGGTCAGCGTCGCCGTCGAAGGTGACCCCGGCCTCGAGCCCCGCCGCCACGACGCGTTCGCTGAGGGCCTCGGGGTGGGTGCTGCCGCAGCCGGCGTTGATGTTCGTGCCGTCCGGCTTGGCGTTGAGCACGTCGATCCGTGCGCCGATCCGCTGGAACACGGCCGGCGCCAGCACGTAGGCGGCGCCGTGCGCGCAGTCGAGGCCCAGCCGCAGGCCATCGAGGTAGGGCGCCTGCTGCAGCAGGAAGCGTACGTAATGGCCGTCCTCGCTGCGGTAGCGGCTGGCGCGACCGAGGTCGGCCCCCATGCGCGCGGGCGCGCCGTCCGGCCCGGCATCCAGCCGCAGCTCCAGCTCCGCCTCCTCCTCGTCCGTCAGCTTCGCGCCGTCGGGCCCGAACAGCTTGAGACCGTTGTCGTCGAACGGGTTGTGCGAGGCGCTGACCACCACGCCGGCGTGGGCGCCGAGCGCCCGCACCATGTGGCTCACGCCCGGCGTCGGCATGACGCCGAGGTCGACGACGTCGGCGCCGCGCGAGGTGAGTCCGGCCGTCATGGCGGCCACCAGCATGGGCCCCGAACGCCGGGTGTCGCGGCCGACGACGACCGTCGGGCGGCCGCCCGAGCGCTCGCGGAGGTGGTCGGCCGTGGCGGCGCCGAGGGCGAGGGCGAAGGTGGCGGTCATCGGGGTGGCGCCCGCGACGCCGCGGATGCCGTCGGTGCCGAAGTAGCGTCGCGCAGACATGGGCGTCATCGTAGCGTGCAGGGCGCGGCCGCCGCGAGGTATACGACACGCCCGCGACCGGGTCTGCGGCCGGCCGTGCGCCGTGGAACGCATCCGACCCGCGCGGGGCCGGCGACCGGTGCTAGCCTGCAGGCATGAGCCAGATCGCGGTACGCCCCGTCGAAGCACGCGTCTACACGAACGAGTTCCGGGTGTACGGGATGGTCCACTTCCGTCCCAACACCGGCGTCGCCTGGCTGCTCAATGCCGAGGACCGGCCCCACCTGCCGATGACCGAGGTGCGCATGTACCGCGCCGGCATCGAGCACCCGCCCAGCCCCGACGACCTGGTGTACGAGAGCGACTTCGTCGCCATCCCCAAGACGTCGATCGCCTGGATCGCCGGCGGCGCCCGAGACGAGGCCAGGGAGGGCATGGGGCTGCACGCCCGCGACGTCATCCTGGTGTACCCGACCTACGTGCTCGCGGGCTCGTTCGCCATGCGGCCCGAGGTGCGGCTGTCCGACTTCGTGGGCCTGGCGATGGGGAAGAAGTCGTTCCTGACGCTGACCCACGCGCGGGTGCTCGGCCCGGCGAAACCCGGGGCCAGCTTCGCGGAGCGGCCCGTGTTGCAGGAGCACGAGTTCGTCACGGTCGACATCCGCAAGGTCGCCGGCGTGCTCGACGCGCGCAGCGCGGACCCGATGAAGGCGTACCGCGTCGACGGCTGACGAATCCGACGGTCAGCCATCGTCGTCACCGTCGAGCCGACGCTCCCAGTTGAAGCGACGGTTCCGTCGCGGCGTGGGGCCGTCCCACCCCGGGCTCGGTGACGTGGCGGCGACCGCCGGCGCGCCGCTGCCGAGGCCGTAGAGGGCGAGGACGACGGCGCCGCGCTCCTCGGCTCGCATGGGCACCAGGCCGGCGTCCCGCGCCCAGGCGTCGAGGTCCGCCGCCTCCGGAAAACGCAGGCCGCCCCACCCCATCAGCGCCTGGAGCGGGCGTCCGAGCGGTCCGGCGCGGCGCGCGAACATGAACCAGGCGCGTCCGCCGGGGCGCATGACGCGGGCGACTTCCTCCAGGGCGCGCACGGGATCCGCGATCTCGTTCAGCGTGGCGCCGACGACCACCCGGTCGAAGCGGTCGTCCGGGAACGGCAGCGCATGGGCGTCGCCGTGTACCAGCGTCAGCCGGACGCCGTCGCGAGCGGCCAGCCGCTCGGCCTCTTCGAGGAAGGGCCGCGAGGCGTCGAGTGCGTGGACGTGGGCCCCCTCGGCGGCCAGGGTCCGCGCGTAGAGCCCCGCCGAACAGCCGACGTCGAGCACCTCGGCGCCCCTGACGGGCGCCATCCATGCGAGCAGCGTCTTCAGTTCCCGCGCCGTGGTGAAGGCCCCGCGCGTCAGCAGGCCGACCGAGCGGTGACGCCACAGCGGTTCGTACGCCCGGGCCGTGAGGCGCCAGCCGTTGACCCAGGCGGCCGCGCCGCCGCCGGGCACGCTGCCGCGCGGTGGGCGGCCGTCGACGATCGCGGCCGGCGACCCTTCCGTGCGGTCAGAGGTTCCAGCCACCGGCCACCTCGAGGTGCACGCCGGTGACGTACCGCGCGGGCGGGCTCAGCAGGTAGCGCACGGCGGCCACCAGTTCGTCGAGCGTGCCGGTGCGGCCCATCGGAATCTCCTCCATCGGCTGGGTGACGCTGTTCTCCATGACGCCGGGGCTGACGACGTTGGCGGTGATGCCGTGCGCCGCCTCGCTGCGCGCGAGGGCCTTGGTGTAGAGGATGACGCCCGTCTTGGCGATCTGGTACGCGACGATGCCCGGCCGCGCCTTGAGCAGCTCGGCGCCGGTGTACCCGATGTTGACGATGCGCCCGCCGCCGGCCGCGCGCATGATCGGCACCGCCCGCTGGCAACCGTAGAAGGTTGCGTGCAGGTTGGAGTCGAGCATGTGGTGCCAGGTCCCCGCGTCGAGCTCGGCCAGCGGTCCCTTGTGGTAGTTCCCCACGTTGTTGACGAGGACCCGCAGGCCGCCGAGCGCCTGGGCCGCGGCGTCGACGAGCCCGTGCGCCTCGGCCTCGACCGTGACGTCGGCCTGCAGGGCGACGGCGCGCACGCCGAGCGACTCGACGGCCGTGGCCACCTCCCGGGCCTCTGCGGCACTGCGGCGGTAGTGGAGGGCGACGTCGAGCCCCTCGGCGGCGAGGCCCAGCGCGATGGCCCGGCCGATGCCGCGGGCCGAGCCCGTCACCAGGGCGCCGCCGCGACCCGGCAGCTCCAGCGGGGCCGGCGCGCGCTTCATGCGGCGCCTCCGCCCGCGTCGGCCGCCGGGCCGTGGGTCGCCCCCGTCGCCGGGTCGGCGACGAGCCTCGGCGTCGAGAAGCCGATCGTCGCGTAGTGCTCGACCAGCGCGCGGGTCGGCGCGTTGAGGTCCATCGCCAGCGCCTCCTCGGGGGTCGCCCAGGTGTGCGCCTGGGCCTCGTCGTTGAGCGTCACGTCCTCGCCGGTGGCGCGCGCGACGAAGTTGAGCAGCACGAAGTGGGCGGGACGGTGGAACTGCGGGTGGTCGACGGCCTCATGGGTCGGCGCCCACGCCACGTCGGTCAGCGCCAGGCCGGTCTCCTCGCGCACCTCGCGGTGCACGGCGGCGAGCAGCGTCTCACCGAGGTCGACCTTGCCGCCAGGGACGCCCCAGCGGTCGCCCCACTTGTGCGTGCGGATGAGCAGCAGCCGGCCGGATGGCCCCACGATGAGGGCGCCCACCGTCACCAGCGGGTAGCCGCGGCCGGGCTCCGGGGCGGCACCGGGTGGCGGGTCGGCGGCCGTCATGCGCCCGCCAGGTGCCGCCCGAAGCGCCGCGCGCGCAGCGCCTGGATCGCCACGACGTAGGCCGCCATGCCGTACACGGCGACGACGTAGGCGAATGGTTGGCCCAGCGCGAGGCACACACCGAGCACCAGCAGCTGCGTCGAGAGGCCGAGGTTGACGAGGGTGGCGGTGCTCCAGAGGTCGTTCCAGGCGAGGCGGTCGACCAAGGGCACGCCGTTCCCGGTCGCCGCGCCGGCCGGTCCGCCGCGGAGCCGCTCGAAGGCGGCCGCATCGAGCCGCGCGACCAACTCGTCCTGCGGGCGCAGCACGGCGTCGTAGAACCCGCGGAAGGCCGCCAGCCAGCGTTCGGACGCCCCCGGTGGGTGGTCGCCGTCGTCGGTCACGCCGACGCGCAGGGCACGGTAACGCCGCTCGAGGTTGTAGTCCAGCGACAGCATCGCCATGAGCAGCAAGTAGGCGCCGGCCGCCAGCGGCCACGCCCAGGCTCCCGGTCCGTGCAGGGCCAGCGCGGTGAACAGGGCAGCGTTGACGAGCGTGTCGAGGACGGTGTCGAGGTACCGGCCCATCTGCGTCACGCGCCCGGTGGCGCGCGCGAGACCACCATCCATGTTGTCGAGCAGCGTCTTGACCTGCAGCAGGGCCGCGGCCGTCCACCACGCGGTCTGGGCGCCGGACGCGATGGCGACCGCGGCCGCCAGGCCCACCGCGCTGTGGGTCCACACGACCGCCTGGGGATCGACCCCCAGCCGCGCCAGCAGGCGCACGCCGGCGGTCGCGACGGGTTGCAGCACGCGCAGCAGCAACTCGGAGCGGGGGCGGGGCTTCGGGGCCGCCGCCGCGTCGATCTTCCAGGTCGCCTCGGTCGCCCGCATCGCCGTCAGCGTAGCAGCGCATCACGCCACGCAAGCCGCGCTCCGCCACGTTCCTCCGGGGGTACCCTGAGCGGCATGACCCTTGCCGCGTGGTTCGTGCTCCTCGCTCTGGCGATCCTCATCTGGACGGGGCCGCTGTGGCGGCCGCGGGGGCTCCCCGGGGTCATGCGGGCGCGGCCGTGGGCGCTCGGTCACCGCGGCGTGCGCGGCTCGCTCCCCGAGAACACGATCGCCGCCTTCCGTGCGGCGCTCGACGCCGGCCTCGACGGCCTCGAGACCGACGTCCAGCGGACGCGCGACGGCGCGCTCGTGCTCGTGCACGACTTCCAGGTGGCGGGGCTGCGCGTCTGCGACGCCAGTGAGGCGGAGGTGCGCGCCGCCATGCCGCAGGTGGCCACGCTCGCGGAGCTGCTGGCGCTGGTGCGCGAGTGGCCCGGCACGCTCCTCAACGTCGAGCTCAAGACCGTAGGTTGGAACGATCGACGTCTCGCCACCGCGGTGGCGGCCGCTCTCGTCGCCAGCGGTCTCGGGGATCGCCTCGTCGTGTCGTCGTTCAGCTTCGTGGCGCTGCTGCGCTTCCGCCTTCGCGCGCCGCGCCTCAGGACGGCCTACCTGTGGTCCGAGGATCCCCGCGTGCCGTGGCCCGGGCGCCGGCCGTGGCCTGCGCCGCTGCTGCACGTCGACGCGCTGCACCCGCACCACCCAGCGGTCACGCCCGAGCGGGTCGCGCGCTGGAAGCGCCGGGGGCTGACGCTGAACACCTGGACCGTCAACGAGCCGGCCGATGCTGCGCGGGTGCTGGCCGCCGGCGTGGACGGCGTCATGGGCGACGATCCCGACGCCCTGCTGCGGGCGCTGGGACGCGCGACGTAGGATGGGCCGCGGATCGTGCGCCACCGGCCTCGTCGTCCGACGACCGGCAGGCCGCACCGCGCAGTCCAAGGAGGTCCGATGAGCCTGCAGCGATTGAAGGTGATCACGTCGAACAACCTCGACCTCTTTCAGGAGCGGCTCGACCGCTACCTCGAGCAGCTCGATCGCGACGAGGTGGTCGTGGACGTGAAGTTCTCGACCGCCGCATTCGGCGAGACGATCGAGTTCAGCGCGTTGGTGCAGACGCAGAAGACCGAGTCCTGGGCGTGACCCGACCCGCCGTCGCGCGCGAGCGTGCGGCCGCGACCGACGGGCGGCCGCGACCGCCGTGTGGCCGCGACCGCTGCGCTGCCGGGCTAGACTGAAGCCTCATGTCGACCACACTCGTTCTGGCCGTCGACGACGAGCCCGCGCTGCTCAAGCTCACCGAGCACGCCCTCAAGCAGGGTGGGTACGCGGTCCTGACGTTCGACGACGCGCGTGACGCGCTCGAGGAGATGCGCGACGGCCTGCGGCCCGACGTGATCGTCAGCGACATCCACATGCCGGCCATGACCGGCTTCGAGTTCTACGAGCACGTGCGCCAGATCGGCGAGCTGCGGGCCGTGCCGTTCCTGTTCCTGACGGCGCTCGAGGACCGCGCCAACATGCGCCGCGGCATGACGCTCGGCGCCGACGACTACCTCACCAAGCCCGTGCGCACGCAGGAGCTGCTCGAGGCCGTCGAGGTGCGCCTCCGCCGGATCGCCGAACTGCGCAAGCCCCTCGAGGGCGTCGTCAGCGCGCTGGGACTCGGGCATCCGGTCGTCTCACGGGACGGCGAACGCCTGGACTGGGAGTCGCTCAAGGCCCTGGAACTGCTCTTCTACCTGCTCGAGCACCGTTCCGGCGCCACCACCTTCGAGGTCGCCGAGGCCCTATGGCCCGGCAAGACGGAGGCCAAGGCCTCGTCGTCCTTCCACACGACGCTGTACCGGCTCCGCAAGGTCATGGGCGGCGAGCTCGTCGAGTCGGCCAACCGTCGCTACTACCTGCAGGACCGCTTCACCATCGAGTACGACGTCGATCAGTACCGGGCGCTGGCCAAGCGCGCCCGCGATTCGCGTCTCGCCGCCGACTACCGCACCGTGGTCGATCGCTACACGGGGCACTTCATGACCGGGTTCGAGGGGGCGTGGGTCGAGGACCTCCGCGAGTTCCTGCGTTCCGAGCAGCTCGCGCTGCTGCACGCCGCGGCGGAGACGGCCCGGGCCGAGGGCGATCTCGACGGCGCCACCCAGCTCTTCCGCCGGATGACGGAGCACGAGCCCTACTCCGAGCTCGCCTGGAGCGGCCTGGCGGACGTCTGGGAGGAGCGCGGCGACCGCGTCCGTGCCGCCGAGGTGCGCGCGCGCTTCGAGCGGCTGATGGACGAGGGTTGATTCGAACGTCCCCGGTGCTCGCGGCGACCCGCGCGCGAGCTGCTGCACACACCCATGGGGCATCCGCCCCGCTCGGAGGTACCCATGTACTCGATCGATCTCAGCGGCAAGGTCGGCCTCGTCATGGGCGTGACCAACCAGCGCAGCCTGGCCTGGTCCATCGCCCAGCCCCTCACCCGGGCCGGCGCCAGCCTGGTGTACTCCTACCAGGGGGAGCGCCTGCGGCCCACGCTCGAGAAGCTCACCGAGGGTGAGACGGCGACGCTGGTGGCCTGCGACGTCACCGACGACGCCCAGCTCGACGACCTCTTCGCCGCCATCGAGGCCGAGCACGGCCGCCTCGACTTCGTGGTGCACGCGCTGGCGTACGCGCCCGCGGACACCTTCGCGCGCCCCTTCCACCACGTCACCCGCGACGACTGGCGCATCGCGATGGACGTCAGCGCCTACTCGTTGGTGGCGGTCACCCACCGTGCCGCGAGGCTCATGCCGCAGGGCGGCTCGATCGTGACGCTGTCGTACCTGGCGGCGGAGCGGGTGGTGCCGCACTACAACATGATGGGCGTCGCCAAGGCCGCGCTCGAGGCCTCGGTGCGCTACCTGGCCTACGATCTCGGCCCCCAGAACGTGCGCGTCAACGCCATCTCGGCGGGTCCGGTCCGCACGGTCGCCGCGCGCTCGATCTCGGGCTTCGGCGACATGTTCAGCGAGGGCGGCTCGCAGTCGATGATGAAGCGCAACATCACCGCCGAAGAGGTCGGACGGGCCGCCTTCGCGGTGCTGATCCCCGAGTTCGGGGGCGGCGTCACCGGCGAGACGATCTACGTCGACGCCGGTTTCAACGCCATCGGCATGTTCATCCCGCCCGGCTACCCGGACCAGAGGACCGAGCAGGGTTGAGCGGCGCGACGACGATCCTCGAGCCGGTCTACCGCGAGGTCCTCGCCGACCTCGAGACGCCGCTGACGGCCTACCTCAAGGTCGCCGGGCCGCCGTCGTTCCTCCTCGAGTCGGTCGAGCAGGGCGAGCGGGTGGCGCGTTACTCGTTCATCGGCACCGGCGCCCGCCGGCGATTCGAGGCCCGCGGCGAGCGGCTGGTCATCACCGAGGGCGGCCGCAGCGAGACGATCGTCACGCGCGACCCCCTGCGCGTGCTGTGGGACCGGACGGTCCGCCCCACCGTGCCCCACCCCGACTTGCCCGCCTTCTGGAGCGGGGCGGTGGGCTACGCCGCCTACGATCTCGTGCGCCTCTACGAGCGGTTGCCGGACGCCAACCCGGACGAACTCGGCATCCCCGACCTGTGTTTCGTGGAGCCCGAGGTGCTGCTGGTGTTCGACCACCTGCGGCGCAAGGCCTACGTCGTCGCGCCCGCCGTGGCCGGCGATGCGGACGACCGCGCGCGGGCGCAGGCGCTGGTCGACGCCACCTACGAGCGCCTGCGCGGCCCGCTGCCGGGCGTGCCAGGCGACCGCGCCGGCCGCCGCGTCGCGTTCACCAGCAACTTCACCGCTGACGCCTTCCGGGCGGCGGTCGCGCGCGCCGTGGCGTACGTGCAGGCGGGCGACATCTTCCAGGTGGTGCCCAGCCAGCGGCTCTCCGCCGACCTCGGCGTCCACCCCTTCGCCGTCTACCGGGCGCTGCGCACGATCAACCCGAGCCCCTACCTCGGCTACCTCGATCTCGGGCCGGCCACGCTGGTCGCGAGCAGCCCCGAGAGCCTCGTGCGCGCCCAGGGGCGCATGGTGGAGACGCGCCCGATCGCCGGCACCCGCCGGCGTGGTGCCTCCCCCGCGGAGGACGCGGCGCTCGCCGAGGAGCTGCTCGCCGATCCCAAGGAGCGCGCCGAACACGTCATGCTCGTCGACCTCGGGCGCAACGACCTGGGGCGCGTGTGCCGTGCCGGCAGCGTGCGGGTCACCGACCTCATGAGCATCGAGCGCTACTCGCACGTCATGCACATCGTGTCCCGGGTCGAGGGTGAGCTCGCCGAGGGACGCACCGCACTCGACGCGCTGGCGGCGACGCTGCCGATGGGCACCGCCTCCGGCGCGCCCAAGGTGCGCGCCATGGAGATCATCGACGAACTCGAGCCCGTGCGCCGCGGGCCCTACGCCGGTGCCTTCGGCTACCTCGCCGTGGGCGGCGACATGGACATGGCGCTCACCCTGCGGACGATGGTCGTCACCGGCGGGCGCCTGCACCTACAGGCCGGCGGCGGCGTCGTCGCCGACAGCGACCCCGAGCTCGAGTACCAAGAGTCGCTCAGCAAGCTCGCCGCGCTGCGGCGGGCGGTCGAGGCGGCCGCGGAGGGCCTCGCGTGAGCCGCGTCCTGATGGTGGACAACTACGACTCGTTCACCTACAACCTGGTGCAGTACCTGCTCGAGCTCGGCGCCGCCGTCACCGTGTGGCGCAATGACGCCTTCACCTGGGAGGAGCTCGACGCGCTCGCGCCCGACGCCGTGGTCGTGTCGCCCGGGCCGTGCACGCCGAACGAGGCCGGCTACTCGGTGCCGCTGATCCAGCGCCTCAGCGGGCGCCTCCCGCTGCTCGGCGTGTGCTTGGGGCACCAGGCGATCGGCCAGGCCTTCGGCGGCCGGGTGGTGCGCGCGCAGGCGATCATGCACGGCAAGACCAGCGCGGTCGCCCACGACGGCAGCGGCGTGTTCGCCGGCCTGCCTGACGGCGTCGTGTGCACCCGCTACCACTCGCTGGTCGTCGAGGACCCGCCGCCGGAGCTGCGGACCAACGCCTGGGTGGACGAGGCCGGACAGCGAACGATCATGGGCCTGCGCCACGCCGAGCACCCCACCTGGGGCGTCCAGTTCCATCCCGAGAGCGTGCTCACCGAGCGCGGCCACGACATGCTGCGCAACTTCCTGGCTTTGGCGCGGGGCAACGACGCGGTACGGTGACGGCCGCATGGACGCGCCCTGGGTGAGCGTCATCACGGCCACGATCGGCCGGCGCGCGGCGATGCTCCGCAAGCTCGACGCGCTGCGGTCCCAGACGCTCCCGCCGGAGCGCTTCGAGTGGGTCGTGGTGGCGGACGGCGACGACGACGGCACGCTGGCGGCGGTCGCGGCGGCGGACGTGCCATTCGGGCTGCGCACCCTGCGGTTGCCGCGCCGGTCGGGCGCCGCGACCGCCCGCAACGCGGCGGCGGCGGCGGCCCGCGGGCAGGTCCTGCTGTTCTCGGATGACGACTGCGTGCCCGACGACGACAACCTCGAGCGGCATTGGTTGGCCCACGCCGCCGCCCCCGAGCCGGCGGCCGTGATCGGTGCGCTGACGTTCGTCGCGGAGGATGGTGGCACGACGTCCGCGCGCCCGCGGCGCGTCGGCTACTGGAACCTGAACGGGGCCAACGCCTCGCTGCCGGCCGCTGCGTTCGCCGCCGTGGGCGGCTTCGACGAGGGCCTCGAGGCCTACGGTGGCGAGGACGTCCTGCTGGGGTACGAGCTGCACCGGCGCGGCATGCGGTTCCGCGCCCTGCCGGAGGCCCACGCACGGCACCTGGGCCCCGACCCCGCCGCCTCCGGCGACGCGGCCAAGGCGCGCAGCGCGGGACGCAACGCGGTGCGCATCGCGCGCCGGCGACCGGAGCTGCGCGACCGCCTGGGCGTGCGGCCCGCGCTGCTGCGCGCCAAGCGCGTCCTTCTGCCGTGGTTCGCCTGGCTGGGCCCGCGGGTGACCGGCGATCTGGCCTACGTGGCCGGGGCCCTCGACGAGCTGCGGGACGGGGCGAGCGGCGCCACGCGGGCGCGAGACGGTGGGCGGGGGGGGCGCGCGGTGACGCGCCTGCTGCTCGTCTCCAACGGTCACGGTGAGGACGTCATCGCCGCCACCCTCGCTCGGCGCCTGCGCGCCAACGGGTTCGAGCTCGCGGCGGTGCCGCTCGTGGGACGGGGCCGGGCGTACGCCGCCGCCGACGTCGAGGTGCTGGGTCCGCGCGACGAGCACCCCTCCGGCGGCTACCTGTTGGCGGGACCCCGCGCCCTGATCGGCGACCTGCGGGCCGGCTGGCTCGGCAGCACGCTCGCCCGCTGGCGCAGCCTGCGCGCGGCCGCGGGCCGCACGGGCGCAGGCCGCACGGATGCCCCCCGCGCCGCCGGCTGCGTCGTGGTCGGCGACTGGTACGCGTTGACCAGCACGTGGGCCAACGTTCGGGTGCCCGTGTTCTACCTGCCGTCCGCGATCTCGGTGCTCGCCTGGCCGCCGGACGCCCCCACCTGGCGCTCGCCGTTCGGGCCTTGGGAGCGGCGGCTGATGGCCCGGGCGGCCGCCGTGTACCCGCGCGACGAGGCGACCGCGGGCTGGCTGCAGGCGCGCTCCGTTCCCGCCGTCGCGTACCTCGGCAACCCCATGCTCGACGCGATCGAGGGCGAGGCCGAGGTCGCGATCGCGCCGCCGTACCTGCTCCTGCTGCCCGGGACCCGCGGCGACGCTGGGTTCAGCCTCCCGCGGATGCTCGAGGCCTGTCGCCGGCTGCGCGACGAGCCCGCCGCCGTCGTGGCGTGGGCTGGCCACGATGGGCCCCCGCAGGTGGACGGCTGGGCGCTCGTCTCGACCGGGGCCGCGCAGGGCGTGGTCGCCCGTTACCGGCACGCGGACGGGACCGAGGTCGCGGTCGCCACCGGGGCGTACGCGACGCTGGTGGGCGGCGCCCGGGCGGCGCTGTCGACGAGCGGCACGGCCGCGGAGCAGTGTGCCGGCATGGGCATCCCGATCGTCGGGTTCGTCACGCCCGGACCGCAGTACCGCGAGGCGTTCGCGCGGGCGCAACGCCGCGCCCTGGGTGACGCCCTGGCGCTGACCTCGAGCGCCCCGGAGGAGCTCGCCGCGGCGGTGCGGCGGGCGTTGCACGACACCGGCGCACGCGAACGGGCTAAGGTGGCGGGTCGACGCGCGATGGGCGTCCCGGGCGGGGCCGACCGCGTGGCGCACGACATCGCCCGGCGCCTGGGGGCCGCGGGTGCCCTGGCGTCCGCCGGCACCGAGCGTGTCGCGGGCACCGAGGGTGCCGCGGGCACCGTGGGCGCCACCCCCGGGCGACGGAATGGAGCAGCATGAGCCACGATAGCCACGCCATCGGGCCCGTCCTCACGCGGGTGTTCGACGGCGCGCGCCTGACGACCGACGAGGCGCGCGGTGTCATGGGGCGCCTGATGGACGGCGAGCTCTCACAGATGCAGGCGGCGGCACTCCTCGCGGCGCTGCGCACGCGTGGCGAGACCGTCGAGGAGATCGTCGGCTTCGCCCAGGCGATGCGCGACCGGGCGGTGCGGGTACCCGTGCGGGTCGACGGCCCCCTGCCCGACACCTGCGGGACCGGCGGCACGGGCGTGTCGACGATCAACGTGAGCACCACGGCGACCTTCGTCGCGGCCGCGGGCGGTGCCCGCATCGCCAAGCACGGCAACCGCGGCGTGACGAAGCGCTCGGGCTCGGCCGACGTCCTCGAGGCGTTGGGCGTGCGCCTCGACCTCGAACCGGAGCGCCTGGCGCAGGCGGTCGACGAGGTCGGGATGGCATTCATCTTCGCGCGCACGCACCACCCCGCCATGCGCTTCGTGGCGCCGATCCGCGCCGACCTGCAGGCGCGCACGATCTTCAACAACTTGGGTCCGCTCACCAACCCGGCCGGCGCCACGCATCAGCTGATGGGCGTGTACGACCCGACGTGGACGGAGCCACTGGCCAGGGTCCTCGGCGCGCTGGGGCTTCGGCGGGCGCTGGTGGTCCACGGCGACGGGCTCGACGACCTCGCCCTGTCGGGGCCGTCGCGCATCAGCGAGCTGCACCCGAGCGGTCACGTCGAGACCCACGACGTCACGCCCGAGGCCCTGGGGGTGGCGCGGGCGCCCCTCGACGCGATCCTCGGGGGGGATGCCACGGAGAACGCGGCCGTGGCGCGCGACATCCTCGCGGGACGGGAGCGGGGCCCGCGCCGCGACGTGGTCGCGCTCTGCGCCGGCGCCGCGCTGTACCTCGCCGAGCGGTCGCCCGACCTCGCGTCCGGGGTGCGCCGGGCCTTCGAGTTGCTCGATGCCGGCGCCGGCCTCGAGGTGCTCGAGCGCTACGCGGCGTTCACGCGGGTCGCCTGACCCCGCGTCGTTCGCGTTCCCGCCTTTCGGTGTCCAGCTACCGCTGCCGGCGCGGCGGGTGTGACACGATGAGGCGACGAGCGGTTCCGCCGCGCGCCGGTCGCGGCGTGCCGGAGCCAGCGTGCGCCAGCTGGCGCACATCGCGCCGCATGGCGCACCCGCGCCGACCGGCGCACCCGCGCCGACCGGCGCGGCGCCCCCAGGGGCAGAAGGATGGACGCACATGTCGGACACGAACCCCGAACCGCAAGGCAAGCTGATCGGGTCGACGAAGGTGAAGACCGGATTCGCCGAGATGTTCAAGGGCGGCGTCATCATGGACGTCGTCGACCGCGAGCAGGCGCGCATCGCCGAGGACGCCGGCGCCACGGCCGTCATGGCGCTCGAGCGCGTGCCCGCCGACATCCGCGCGCAGGGTGGCGTCGCCCGCATGAGCGACCCCGACGTCATCCAGCAGATCCTCGACGAGGTGTCGATCCCGGTGATGGCCAAGGCGCGCATCGGCCACTTCGTGGAGGCGCAGATCCTGCAGTCGCTCGGCGTCGATTTCGTCGACGAGTCCGAGGTCCTCACGCCGGCGGACGAGGCCTTCCACATCGACAAGCAGCAGTTCACCGTGCCGTTCGTCTGCGGCGCCACCAACATCGGCGAGGCGCTGCGGCGCATCGGCGAGGGTGCGGCCATGATCCGGACGAAGGGCGAGGCGGGCACCGGCGACGTCGTCGAGGCCGTGCGCCACGCGCGTTCGGTGCTCGGCAGCATCCGCTGGATCCAGGCGATGCCGCGCGAGGAGTTGATGACCTACGCCAAGGACATCGGCGCGCCGTACGACCTCGTCGTGTACGTCCACGAGCATGGCAAGCTGCCGGTGGTCAACTTCGCCGCGGGCGGCGTGGCCACCCCGGCCGACGCGGCGATGATGATGCAGCTCGGGCTCGACGGCGTCTTCGTCGGCTCCGGCATCTTCAAGTCGGCGGCCCACGAGACGGGCAAGGAGCGCGCCCAGGCGTGGTTCCGCCGCGCCCAGGCGATCGTCCGGGCCGTCACCCACTTCCAGGATCCCGACGTGCTGGCCGAGGTCAGCCGCGGCCTGGGCGAGGCGATGGTCGGCATCAACGTCAGCGCGCTGCCCGAGGAGGAGCTGCTGGCCACCCGCGGGTGGTGAGCACGGGCACCGTCGCTCACCGGGCGCTACCGCGTCTCACGCGCGCCCTGGTAGGCTGACGCCGTGGTCAGGAAACTGCTCCAGGGGGCGTTCCTCGTCGTGTTGACGGCCGTGCTGAGCGTGGGCTCGCTCTTCGGCGCGTCGGCGCTGCGCTGGGCCGAAGACCTGCCTTCGCTCGACCTGCTCGACGCCATGGAGTTCAGCGCCACCTCGCAGGTGTTCGCCCGCGACGGCAGCGTGATCGGCCAGATCGTGCCCGTCTTCGGCGAGGAGCGCGAGTCCGCCAACCGGATCCCGGTCTCGCTCGACGAGATCTCGCCGGCGGCGCTGCAGGCGATCATCGCCTACGAGGACGCCGACTTCTTCCGCCACTACGGCTTCGATCCCCTCGGCGTCGCCCGCGCGTTCTACGAGGAGTTCTTCGGCGACGCCGATCGGGGGGGCTCCACCATCACGACGCAGGTCGTGAAGAACACGGTGCTGTTCGATCTGCGCGCCGACCGTTCGCTCGAGCGCAAGGCGAAGGAGCTCATGCTCGCCGTCGAGCTCGAGCGCCGCCTCACCAAGCCCGAGATCCTGCACCGCTACGTCAACGTGGTGTTCTGGGGCGGTAACGTGTACGGGATCCGGGCGGCGGCCCAGACCTACTTCGGCAAGGACCCGAGCGAGTTGACGCTCGCCGAGGGTCTCTACCTCGCACGCCTCATCCCTGCGCCGAACCCGCGGCACAACGATTTCCTCGGCACCCGCGCCAGCATGCGCGTGGTGCTCGACAGCATGGTCCGGCGGGGCTCGATCAGCAGCGAGGCGGCCGAACGCGCCTGGCGGCAGCCGATCCAGCCGCGCGGCTGGCAGGTCGCCTACGACGGGCAGGGCGGCGTGGTCGAGGCGGTCCGCACCGAGGACCAGGTCATCGTCCAGTCGAGCCTCTCCACCGATCTGTCGCGCGACGTGCTGTTCTCGGTCCGCAACTTCCTGACCGAGCGCTTCGGCGAATCGCGCGTGTTCACCCAGGGCGGTCTCCGCGTCACCACCACGATCGACGTGCAGGCGCAGCGCGCC
>Ga0180436_10002796_pt1 | contig 16336 bp, 10 predicted proteins | sample SS_ome_2_FD_132434 | JGI IMG/M metagenome (GOLD analysis project Ga0180436, IMG submission 132434) | Hypersaline lake sediment archaeal communities from the Salton Sea, California, USA - SS_3_S_2 metaG | ecosystem: Environmental > Aquatic > Non-marine Saline and Alkaline > Hypersaline >...
CTGGGGACCGGCGGAGGCGACGCGGTTATTCGATAAGGAAGATCAGGATTGGCGTAATGGATTGGATGGATGAAGGATGAAGGATGAAGGATGAAGGATGAAGGATGAGGGATGAAGGATGAGGGATGAGGGATGAAGGATGAGGGATGAGGGATGAGGGATGAGGGATGAGGGATGAGGGATGAGGGGTGAGGGGTGAGGGGCTTGGATGGTTAGGCTTGTGGTGGCTGGAAGGTCTCGATGAAGCCTTGGTAGGCGATCTCGGCGCCATTGATGATGGCGGCCAGCGCTTCGGTGTCGGTGGCGGGTCGCGCGAGGTACTGGCTTAAGGCGGCCCAGTCGGCGCTGGCGGCTTCTAACTCTGTCCAGTAGGAGAAGGCCCCTTGGGTGATGAGCCGCGGGAGTTGGGCGCTGATCCGGGTTGAGAGCATCTTTCCGCCCTGGCTGGCGCCCTCGAGTACGTAGCGGATGCCGATGTAGTGGGCTCGAGCCTGGCTGACTGAGGCTGTTGGGGGCTGCCGCGGTGCTTTCGGGGCCGCGCCGCTGGCGCCGAGCCGGCTGAGATCAGCACGCAGTGCCGGCAGACGCGGGCGATAGGCGGGTAGCTCCGCTGGGCAGATCCCTGGGGCACTGTCGGCGAGCTGCCGTAGCTGCTGCTCGACCTTGCCATGGGCCGCTAGCAGGCCTTGCAGCGCGGCGACATACTGCGCTAGCGTCAGCTCCGGCCGAATCAGCTGACGTAAGGCCGGTGTGCTATCGAGCTTGCCGTGCCAGGCAGCGGTCTTGGCCTTGAGTTGTTGGTGGATGCTGATGCTTGGGGTCTTGGCCGATGTCAAGGCGTGGTCCTGTCTCTGCTTGTGAAGGGCTTGTGAAGGTGGAGCTGCTAGCGCTGTTCCAGTTGCTGGTTAGTTGTTCGACTGTTGCCGGTCATCCATGCCTCGCTGGATGTCGTTGTCTCAGTCGCTGAGATCCCCGTCGCTGAGATCCCAGTCGCGGAGTTTGCCCGTGGATGAGCATGGTAGCTGCGCGCCGATGCTGATTGCGCGTGGCCGCTCCAGTGCTGAGACTTGGCTGGCAAGCCAGGTATCCAGGCGCTGCGGCAGGGTATCTGGCGCGGTGCAGCCGATGGCCGGTACCACGAAGGCCTTGAGCCGACCGCCTTGCTCGGGGCCTGCCTGGCGAACCGCGGCCTCGGCCACCTCCGGATGTGAGCATAGCAGCCGCTCAATTCGCCGCGGGAAGACATTGATGCCGGCAATCTGCACCGCGTGATCGTGGCGCCCAAGCACTTGGAACTGCTGATCATCGAGCCATTGCAGCCGGTCCTGTATCCTGATCGGTTGTGAAACGCCGCTGGTATCCAGATCCAGATCCAGATCCTGTTGCTGGTCGATTCCGTCGCCGACGCGCGACCAATAAGGCAGCAGTCGGAAGGGGACCTCGGCGGCCTCGCGCGTGCCGATACCGGCGGTCTCGGTGCTGCCATAGACCTCGATCATCCGGGCGCAGCCGGCGGCCTTGAGCTGCTGCCAGAGTGCGGCTGGGCAGGCGGCGGTTGAGGTCAGCAGGGTCACATCCGCGGCCAGCCTGGGCTGCCCGCGTAGCGCGAGCGCGAAGAAGGCCGGATGGCCAACGATGAGATCGCCCGCCTGCGCCTGGGCGAGAGCGCTGCTGGGCAGCCCGCGACGCAGGTCGAGCAGGGGAATCCGCAGCACGGCCGGTAGCATGACGCTAAACAGAAAGCCGTAGATGTGATGCGCCGGCACGCTGCTCAAGATGCGCCGCCGGTCGCTGAGCTGATCGGCAAACCAGCGAATCTCTTGCTCGAGCCGGTGCATCGCGTGGCGGCACAGCTTGGGCTGGCCGGTCGAGCCCGAGGTCTGGAAGCTGATCGCCGTATCCCAGCGCCGGCGGCTCTTTAGGATCAGATCCACCCAAGTCCCGAGGCGTCGCTGCTGCAAGAGTTCGACGTCCAGCCCGGTCTGCCGCAGATGAAACTGGACGGCGGTTAGGGTGGCGATGTCCAGAAATTCCAGTGAATCGAGCCGCAAGGCATCGAGTTCAAGCGCTGCCAGTGCGGCTGGCGCCTCTGCAGGTCGCGTTTGCAGGTCCTTAAGCAGATTCGTCTCGAGTCCAAGCCCGCCTGGGCGCAGTCGGTTGAGTTCGGCTTGGAGCAGGTCAGCGAGCATCCGGAGTAGCGCATCGCGGTTCCACCAAGGGGCTAGACTGCCGCTCGCGAGCGCTGTCCGCGGATGCTGATGGTTGATGAAGCGAGTCATAGTGACCATGGATTCTCGGGCTTGCGGGGGCCCCTGTCAGACCTGCAAGAAGGCTGCTGCTTGCGCTGGTGGCAGCGGCGGTGACCAGAGGTAGCCTTGCCCCCAATCACAGTCGAGCGTCTCGAGTATCTTAAGCTGTGCTTGGGTCTCGATGCCTTCGGCGACGACGCTCTTACCGATTGAGTGTGCCATCGCAATCATCCCGGCGACCAGATTGCGGTCATGCGGCTGGTCGATATTCTGGATGAAGGCGCGATCGATCTTGAGTTCGCTGATCGGCAGCTCGCGTAGATAGAGCATGGAGCTGAAGCCCGTGCCAAAATCGTCTAGGGCCAGATGGATGCCGCTGCGTGCGAGCAGCTGTAGGGCGGCTTTGACGTTTGGGGTCATGCGCAGCAGCATCGATTCGGTGATCTCGATCGTCAGCATCCGCGCTGGCACATCGGCCGCGTGCAGGTTTTCGATCAGCCGCTGGGCAAAGCCCTGCGCCTCCAGGTCGCTAGCGGTAATGTTGATAGACATCACCACCCTGTCCTCGCCATGCTCAAGGCAGGCTTGCAGCAGGCGCAGGGTCTGGCGGATGACGACCCCGGTCACCGAGCGGATGATGCCGTTGCGCTCGGCAGCGGGGATGAAATCGCCTGGCATCAGCAGCTCGCCGTCCTGAGTTCGCCAGCGCGATAGAACCTCGAAGCGGTGTTCGGTTGCGGTTGCGCTGGCGCGAATCGGCCGTTGCGGCTGCAAGACCAGCTCGATGGCCAACGCCGGCGAGCGCCCGAGGATGGCCCGATCAATCGCCAGCCGCGCCAGTGCGGCGGTTTGTAAGCGGCTATCGAACCGTCGCGCACAGTTACGCCCCTCCTCTTTAGCCCGGTAGAGCGCCAGATCAGCCTGCTTGAGCAATTCACTGGCGTCGGCTAGATGGTCGCCAGTGGTGACGCCTAGGGATGCGGTAATCGAAAAATTGCCCGCCTCCATGGTGATCGTTTGCCGCAGCTCTTCGATCAGGCGTTTGACCTGTCGTAACGCCTCGCTCTGTGCGGAGTCTGAGATCAGATTTGCGGTCAAGTCTGGGATCAAGAGCGCAAATTCATCGCCACCGAGCCGGGCAATCAGGGTTGGCGGAGGCAGTATCTCAACAATGCGGTTGGCGACCGCGCACAGTAGCGCATCGCCCTGATCGTGACCAAGGGTATCGTTGATGGTCTTGAAGTGATCGATATCGAGCAGGGCGACCCCAAAGGTTGAGTTGTCGCGCCAACTGCGCTCGATCAGCGCTGCCAGCGCATCGCGAAAATAGGCCCGGTTGGGAAGCCCGGTGAGGCTGTCATGCAAGGCGCGATGGCGCATCTCTTCGCGTGAGCGCTGGAGCTGATCGCGTTGGCTGGCCAGCGAGTGCGCGAGTCGCTCAAAGTGCGCAACATGGGCTACGATGACTTGCTGCAGCAACTGCTTAAGTGCCTTGGCCGTTGCGAGTTCGGTCAGCGACCAGGCGCGCGCATGATGGGTGCGCTCCTCGCGCCAGAGCTGAAAGGTGCGGTTGGGCCAGCCGAGCGGCCGCGGTCGCGTCGCATCGACGAAAGGTAGCGAGTTCGGCTCAGCGCCCCAGTCGACGCTGTAACGCACCCGTTTACGCCCGAACAGCAGGCAATGCTCACGCTGCTCATCGATGAAGATCGCCAGTACCCCGGCGAGTCGATCCGGGTAGACCGCGGCCGGCTCGAATTCAGCCGAGAGGCAATCGGTGCTCCAGATCGATTCTGGCCGGGCGCGTAGGAAGGCCAACACGGCCTCTAGCTGCTCGGGCGTGAGATGGCCGTCTTGGCCAAGGAAGAGCGCGCGTCCTTGATGGAAGACTTGCACCATGTCGGCATCGATGAGTTGGCGGAGGATCGCCTCCTTGCCAACTAGATTGTCCGGGAATGGCTGCTCAACATTCATCTCGCCGACGATGGCGTTAACCTCGGCCATGCCCTGCTCGCGCGCCCGGTTGTGTTGACGCTCCTCAAGCAGTGATAGGCGGCCAGATAGAAATTCGGCCAGCTCGATCAGACGCCTGCGCACATAGACCGTGACCGGATGCGGCGCTCGGTTGTGAAAGATGATCAATCCCCATAAACGCTCGTCATCCATCAGCGAGAGCGACATCGAGCCATTGACCTCAAAGCGCTTGAGATAATTCCGATGAATCGGTGATTGCGCGCGCATCTGCGCGATGCCAATGTCGATGCTGTTGGGCGGATGACGCCGGCTCAGCAGCGCGACATCCGCATGATCGCGGCTAGGCGCATAGCGCAGGGGCGTCTCGGCATAGAGCGCGCGCGCCTGGCGGGGGATGTCGGTGGCCGGGTAGCGCAGCCCGAGGATCGAGGGCCAGGTCCCCGGCGCGATGCGCTCGGCAATGACCACGCCATCATGGCTTGGCTCGAGTCGATAGGCGACCACGCGCTCGAATTCGGTGAGATAGTGCAGGGCGTCGACGGCAAGCTGGCAGGCCTGTGCCGCATCCTCGCAAGCGCGCAGTTGGCGCTGGAGGTGGGCGAAATCAAAGCGGCGCATGCGAACGTCCATCGCCATCTCGCCATAAGGCTCGAGTTCAAGCAGGATGCGGTCACGCCAGACATGCATGCGGACGTCGATGGGCAGCTCAAGGCCTGGCCAAGCGAGGCGAAAAGACGCGGGCGCAAATGGCGGACCAGGCTCCGGGTTGCCGCTCGGTGCTGGCTCTGACGCGTCCGCGGGGGGCGGCCGTGAGCACTGGAGTGCTTCCGCTTTAAGCTGGCTGAGTCGGTCTCGAAGCCCCTGATCGTCGGCGGGTAAGAAATGCTCCAAGGGGGCATCAAGCAGGGCCTCCGGCTCCAGACCCAGATACATGGCACTGTTGGCGCTGCAGGCATCGATGTGCAAACTGAGGGGATCGATCACCAGGAGCACGCCAAACGGCTGGATGGTGGCGCAGGTCGAGATCGGCTCACGATCGCAACGGGAAAAATCAAAGGAGGCCGCTGAGAGCAGGACTGGGCAGTCATTGTATTTATCAGCAATCAGCCGTTCAGCGGCCTGTTTATCATGACTGCGCAGTTGTTGCAGGGGCTCGACGATGATCCAATACTCGCCCGAGCGCTCGGAGGCGCGCATGGTGATCTGCACCTGCACCGGCTCCATCTCGAAGTCGAAGACGAATTCAAAGCTGGTCGCGAGATCCCCGCTCAGTACACCGCGCCGAAAGCGGCCATAGAACTCGGGGACCACGGTGCAGGGTGCGACCTCAGTGAAGAAGTTGCGGCCAAGCACCATGGGCGGCTCGCGCTGGGCGATCGCCGCTTGGGCGCGGCTGTAGAACAGGATGATCCCGTTCTCATCGACGCGAATGGTCCCGCAGGGCAGGTCTTCAAGCTGCTCTCTGGTCAGGCTATCAAGCCGTTTCGGGTCGTAGAGATCGATGGCGTTGTCGATAGTCATGCAGGGTGCCGGTAAGCGGCGATGGGGGTAAGCAGCAACCGATCCGCCATTGTATAGGACCATCGCCATCGGCAACTTTGCGAATGCAAGCGTACAATCCACATGGTATTGACCATCCACTCAGCCGAGGAAGTCCCGAAGATGGCACTCGTGAGCTCTACCCCCGAATGGCAGGCACTGCGGCAGCACTGGCAGCAGATGCAGGCTGTGCAGATGCGCGATCTGTTTGCCGCGGATGCCGACCGCGCCGAGCGTATGACCGCGGATGCAGCAGGTCTGCATCTGGATTTCTCTAAACATATTGCCACTGATGAGACATTGCGACTGCTGTTCGACCTCGCTCGCGCGGTAAGACTCGAGCATTGGCGCGAGCAGATGTTGACTGGCGAGCACATTAACGTCAGTGAAGACCGTGCCGTGCTGCATACCGCGCTGCGCAATCGTACCGATGTGCGCACCCTGGTCGATGGCGAGGACGTGATGCCAGCGGTCGATGCGGTGCTCGCACGGATGCAGGATTTCAGCAACCGGGTGCGCTCGGGCGAATGGAAGGGGCATACCGGCAAGGCGATCACCGACCTGGTCAATATCGGCATCGGTGGCTCCAACCTGGGGCCAAAGATGGTCTGTGAGGCGCTGCGCCCCTATCAGTCGGAGCAGTTGCGGCCGCACTTCGTCTCTAACGTCGATGGCACGCATCTGACCGAGACGGTGCGCGGCCTGAACCCTGAGACCACGCTGTTCATCGTCGCCTCCAAGACCTTCACCACCCTCGAGACCATGACCAACGCCCAGAGCGCTCGGCAGTGGCTCGTCGAGGCGCTGGGTGATGAGAAAGCGGTCCGCAATCACTTCGTCGCCGTCTCCACCAATACCGAGAAGGTGGCCGAGTTTGGGATCGATATCGATCAGATGTTCGAGTTCTGGGACTGGGTTGGCGGTCGCTACTCACTCTGGTCAGCGATCGGCCTACCGATTGCCATCGCCGTCGGCTTTGATCGTTTTGCCGAACTGCTGGCCGGTGCGCATGAGATGGATGTGCACTTCCGCTCGGCACCCTTGGAGCAGAATCTGCCGGTGATTCTAGGGCTGCTAGGCGTCTGGTACATCGACTTCGCCGGTGCTAAGACGCACGCCATCCTGCCCTACGATCAATACCTGCAGTATTTTTCGGCCTACTTCCAGCAGGGCGACATGGAGAGTGATGGCAAGCATGTCACCCGCGATGGCCGACGCGTCGACTACGGTACCGGGCCGGTGGTCTGGGGCCAGCCTGGCACCGATGGCCAGCATGCGTTCTACCAGCTCATCCATCAGGGCACCGAACTGATCCCGGCCGACTTTATCGCGCCGATGAAGAGCCACAACCCGCTCGGTCGGCATCATGAGCTGCTGATTGCCAACTGTCTGGCGCAGACTGAGGCCTTGATGCGCGGACGCACCTTGGAGGAGGCACGGGACGAGATGTTGGCCGCCGGGCTTTCCGCGGCCGAGGCGGAGCGGTTGGCGCCGCATCGCCAGTTCGACGGCAACCGACCGACGAACACGATCCTAACGGAGCGGATCACCCCGCACAGCTTGGGGGCGCTGATCGCCCTCTACGAGCACAAGATCTTCACCCAAGGCATCGTTTGGGGGATCAATTCGTTTGATCAATGGGGCGTCGAACTGGGCAAAAAGCTCGCTAATGTGATTATCGGCGAGTTGGACGCGGGTGAGATCACGGCGACGCACGATGCCTCAACCGAGGCCTTGCTGCGCTACTTTCTCGCCCATCGCTGACGGCAGAGCGAACCGAGGGCGAGCCATTTGGCCCTTTGGCGCCAAGTGTCGAGGCGGCGTTGAAGCCTGCGATCCGCGATCTCTTGGCGGCCAGCAGGCTGCCAGGCGCACCGCTTCGATTGTTATGAACTGAGGACAGGATTGATGACTGAAGACAGCGACTTTTCTTACCTTCGCCACTCACCACTGACCACCGGTCTGAGCGATGAGCAGGTGCAAGCCTTGGCTGGTATTGCCTATTGCCGACGTCTGGCCGATCAGCAGGTGTTGATCGCCGAGGGCCGCGTTGAGGATAGCTTGCACATCATCGCCGAGGGCGCGATTGCCGTGACTCGAGACATGGGCAAGGGTGAGTTCACCACCATTCACGTCCTGCGCACTGGCGACCTCGCCGGCGAGATGGGTTTCATCAGTGGCCAGCCACATACCGCAACCCTGCGCTCGCTGGGGCGCACCCAGGTCTGCAGCCTGGAGCGTGAAGCCTTCGAGACCCTGATCGAAAAGGACCCATGGCTGGTCTATCGGGTGATGTGCAACATCATCCAGGTGAGCCAAGATATTCTGCGGCGGATGAATGCGCAGTACGTCGAGCTGACCAAGTACGTGCATCGCTCGCACGCGGTGTTTTAGTCGCTCAGACGGCTACGGGTATTGGCTAGCCGTCCTCGGCCAGGCGAAAGCCGAGGCCGGCGTAGGACTGATCTGGCAGGATGCCGCTACGGCCGGCAGCGCGCGGAAGCTGGGGTCGGCTATGCCAGGCGCCACCACGGATGGCGCGAAATCCGCTCTGACTGGCCGTGGCGCAGCGTTGCTCGGTGCCGTCGATGGCGCCGCTAAAGACCGAGCAGGTCCATTCCCAAACATTGCCGAGCATGTCATACAGGCCCCAGGCATTGGGTTGAAACTGAGCGACTGGCGCCGTCGTGGCATAACCATCGTCGCAGTCATGAAAGGGCGCGGAGAGGCTGTTCTCGCGCATCGAGGTCCGATCATGCACATTGGCATAGGCGCAGGCTGCATCCCGGTCGTCGCCCCAGTAATGCAATGTCTCCGTGCCAGCACGGGCCGCGTACTCCCATTCGGCCTCGGTCGGTAGCCGATACCGGCGGCCGGTCTGCTCGCCGAGCCAGGCCGCATAGGCCATCGCCGCTTCCCAACTGACATTGATCACCGGCCGATTGCCGCGTCCCCAGCCGGCGTCGTCTGCCGGCTCGCGACCAGTGCTGCGGGTAAAAAGGTCATATTGCGAGAAGGTCACCTCCTGTTTTGCCAGCTGGAAGGCCTCAACACAGACCTGCTCCGTGCGCTTGCCCCGGTTGCGATTGCGGCTGGCTGGGACGCTCATCTGGAAGCAGCCGGCGTTGATCGGCGCCATCTCAGGTTCGTAGGCGAAGCGACGGGCACGCTCAGTGAGCTGTGCAAGGCGCGCTTTGGCCTCGGCGCGGTACCAGCAGCCGGTCTTGGCGCAGGCCTTGAGATAGGCTTGGTAGGCGGCCTCGGTGTCGGCGCGCTGGGCCTCGGCAAAGGCGGTTTGGTCTAGCTGTGCCGTGAGTTGCTCGATCCGTTGCTCAAGCTCGGTGGCGCGGGCGGCTTGCTCTGTCGTCTCGCGCTCTGGCTGTGGTGGCGGCTCTGGCTGATTCTGGTCGGCCTGTAAGGCATCGAGTCGTTGCCGTGCCTGTCCGCGATAGAGGCAGTCAGCATGCAGCGCGCAGCGGTCGAGATAGGCGCGGTAGGCGGCCTCGGTATCTCGGTTGAGGGCTTGGCTGTAGGCGTCTAGGTCGGCCGCCTCGCGCTCTAGCCGTGCCGCTCGCAGCGCTTGCTCGGCCGATTCTTGTAAGGCGGCGATGCGGGCCTCGGACTCGGCTCGATAGCGACAACCGTTGGCACGGCAGTGTTCGAGGTAGCCCTGGTAGGCGGCCTCGGTATCGGTCCGTCGGGCATGGGCGAAGGCAGAGCGGTCAAGCGCGGATTTCAATGGCGCGGGCTCAATCTGCTCCAATCTTGGCTGCAGCCAGCTCCAGCCCGCAAGGGGCCATGGGGAGCCGGTGAGCCACCAACTACCAGCGATCAGCCCAGCCGCCAAGAGCGCGAGGACGAGGAGGCCGAGGCTGCCGAGGCGGCTAAGGCGCCGCCAAGATCGACGCTGGGGCGCTTGCCGGTTGTCCTTGGCAAGAGCGGGCTTGCCAGCGCCACTGCGCGGACGGCGCTGATGCGCCCGCTGTGGCGTCGCTGTTTCCGTCCCGCGAGGGGGAATCGGACGGCGGAGGTTCTGAACTCGACGCATAAGCCTAGCAATCGCAGATGACGCGGATCGAAGCAGGGATCGAAGCCGATGAAGCCAAGGCCATCAATGGCCTTAGGTTCAGTCAGCGGCAAGCATGACGTTGACTGAGTAAGCACAGCCTTGACTGAGTCAGCATAGGTGCTTGTCTGCAGGAACCCAGTCAGGGAGACTATGGTCGCAGTGCTCATCATCCGAGACTGGTCCCTGGAGGTGCAACCTTGGTCAAAGCACAAGCCAGTATCGAGATCGAACGATCTCCTAAGTCTGTGTATCGCTTCATCGCCGAAGATTTTGCGCGCAATTATCCGCGCTGGTCACCAGAGGTCAAAAAACTGCAGTTCCATACCCAGGGGCCGCTGCGGGTTGGCAGTGTTGGGCGGCAGGTGCGAATCGACCAAGGTCGGCGCACGGAGTCGGTCTTCCGTATCACCGAGATGCAGCCAGCGCAGCGGTTGACCTTCGAGAGCGACTCGCCGAGCTTTCTCGTCGATTATCTCTTTGTGCAGGATAGCGAGCAGTGCACCCAACTCACCTTTACCTTTGAACTCAGGCGCCTAGACCTGATGATGCGGCCCTTTGAGGCGCTGATTCGGCGTGCGGTGCAGGAGGGCGCCCGGCGTACCGTGCGGAACCTAAAACGGCTGATCGAGGCTGAGCTGGAGTCGGCAGCGGTCTAATGCAGGCCCAGCAGGGCTGTCAGGATGGCTTCTCCCCCGGTCGCGGCAAGGGAATGATCTGCTTGTTGCGGTAAATATGAATCCGGTTGCGACCATTGGTTTTTGCCGCATACAACGCCTGATCAGCATGCACCAGTAAGGCATCGAAGCGCGGATGCTCCTCCGCCCGTTGCGCGATGCCGAGACTCACGGTGACCTGCATGGGCTGCTCTTCAAAGCTGATCTTTAGCGCCGCCACCCGCCGGCGTAGCCGCTCGGCGCTGAGAATCAGCTGTTTCAGGCTGGTGCTAGCATTCAGGAATAGGAATTCCTCACCGCCCATGCGGTAGACCGTCTCCTGCGCGCCCAGATCCTGTTTCAGCGTGTCCGCAACATCGATCAAGACCTTGTCACCAGCGGCATGCCCAAAGGCGTCGTTGATGCGCTTGAAGTGATCGATATCGATCATGATCACCGACATCACGCGTTCCGAGCAGGTCTCTTGCTGCCAGGCCTGCTCCATGGCCTCCAAGGCCGAGCGCCGGTTGGGCAGCCCGGTGAGCTGATCGGTGAGGGAGAGTAACTCGGCCCGGCGCTGGCTAAGCGCTAATTGGTTAGCGATGCGGCGCATCTCGAGACGGTCCTTCTGAAACTGGAGCTGCTGGTCGGCAACCCTGCGTACCGTATCGAGGCGCGCATCAAGCGCTTGCGGGGAGAGATCGTCCTGCAGGTAGGCTGCATCGATGCCGGCGCGAAATGCCCGCGTGATCTGCTCAGGGTCATTGTGCTCGAATAAGGCCATGACATAGATCGCTCTTCCCCATTCGGTAGAGCGAATCAATCGGCAGAGCTTATCGCGTTTCGCGTGCAGCTCCTCGCAACCATAATCGTCGACGATGATGAGATGTGGCCGTTGCTCCACCGCCAGTCGCAGCATCTCCTTTTGATCCTTGAAGACCCAGGCGATCACGTTGAGTTCGGTAAAGACCTTGCTCAGCGGATGGTCCTTGCCCGCGCGGCTAATCAGCGCCACGTTGAGGGCGGAATCGTCGATGACTGGATTGGCTTGCGATGCCGTTGATGGCTCCAGTGTCTCGATGGTATTGCGCTTCGGGTTCGGCTGGCTGGGCAGTAAGCGTGCTTCGGGGGTCGGCAGTCTGAGCAGTTTTGACCAGTCTTCCCACTCATTGGCACTCTCTTCGAGCAGCTCGGCGATCTGCGTCACAGTCAGCCCAAAGCGGCGCACCTGTGGCCAGGTCGTCATGCGTTTCTGGGTAATCTCCACGCCCACGCGCAGCACCGAGTCCGATAAGCGAAACCCTAAGTGGAACAGCTGCGTCAGCTTGTACTCGGGCGACCTCTCGGCGAAGCCAGAGATCTCCGGGCGTTCATGGAAGCGGGCCGGTTTGGCCAAGTCTTCGGCAACCCCAAAATCCAAGAGCATCTCGAGTGTGAGTTCATTGTGATCGAACCCGAACTGATCGCGCTCCGCCGCGGTGATATCCTCGGGTTGGCCATCGAGCAGGCTGGCATATTCCTCTGGATAGATGGTTGCAAAGGCGAGCAAGCCGATGCGCATCATCAAGGCGCAGGAAAAGAGGTTATCCGGTTGCGCGAGTGCGGTCTTCTGGCCAAGTCCTCTGCAAATCAAGGCCATCAACAGGCACTGCAGCCAAAATCGGTTGTAGTCGAATGACTTGCAATGGTCCTCAATGTATTGATCGATCAGCGAGAAGGCCACTGCCAGCTGGCCAACGGTCTTCATCCCAACCTTGACGATCGCCGCCGAGATCGAGCTGACCTTGGTAAAGGTGCCCATGGCCGCGGAATTGGCCAGTCGTAACAACCGTCCGGACAGGGCGGGGTCCGACTTCACCAGTTGCGACAGCTCCTCGACGCTGGTGTTCTCGTCGTCCCACAGCTCCATGATGGCAAGCGCGACCCCGTTCGGGCTCGGCAATCTCTGTGCGGCATTGTCGAGGAGTGTTCTTGGTGAGCTCAACGCAATACTTCCTGCGGCGGCATAGGCGCTTGATTCTAGATGGCAAAGGCAATGGCGATTTTAGCGCCGAATGGCGGATGGTTTGCTAGCCCCGGGACCGGTTTCGGGGCCGCAGTATAAAGCGCTGTGGAACTGCTGACCTCATTCTGTCGCTGCTGGTTGCTCGCGGGTTGACGACAGGGCAGCGCGCTGCTTGCGCCGCCATGGCAGCCATAAAGCGAGTAAGAATCCCAGTGTGGCAAGTATCCAGGTCCAATGTGTAAGCAGCCAGGGCTGCTCGGGCGCTGCCGTGAGTGGCGCTGCGCTAGCCTCCGTGGCGGTGCTATCGCCGCCTTGATCGCGGCGCCAGTCTGGGGCTGGGCGGCGCGAGCTGGAATCAAATGCCGCAACCTCTAATTGCCATGCCGGCGTCATCGCCTGCTGCCAACGAGCGCTGTCGACATTCCACCAGTCCAGGGTGACGGCGGGCAGTTGGAAAAGTCCAGGCTCAGCGCTGCTGAGGGTGATGCGCTCGGTGCGATAGCCAGTGACCCCATCGGCGCCACGCTCGTTCCAGAGCCAAGGCGCATCCTCCGCGCGCCGCAGCGGGAAGGGGATCGGCACGCGGAGTGGCGGTAGTGCTTCGGCGCGGAGGCCGACCGCCTTGAGGGTGAGCATCCGTTCGATGACTTGCCCGGGCGCCAAGCGAACCCGGTTGGCGCCGGCTTCGCTCAGGGTCAGCTGTTGCGCGGGGAGCCAAACGCTCTTGGAGGCTGAGTCGGTGGGCGGCGGGGGTGCTGGCAGGACTTGAATGGTCAGGGCGGGGGAGCGTATCGCGATTGGGCCTTCAGCACCGGGATGCCAGGCGGAATAGACCGAGGCAGGGATCTCGAGCGGGCCAGTCTGCCGTGGGAACAACGCATAGTGACGGGCGTAGATCCAGCGCCGGCTGTTGTTGTTCGTCAGTCTGCTGCTTGCCAGGCTGCTTTCCAGGCCGCTGCCGCCGTTGCCGGCGTCAATCGGGTTCTGATCGATCTCACGCTCCTCACCCAGGATCAACAGCTCGGCACCCTCGATCTCGGGCAGGATCAAGCGTCCAGGTGGCAAGGGGCCGTCACCGATGACACGGACACTGAGCACCAGCTGCTGGTCGATCAGTACCTGCTCCCGGTCAACACTGGCCTCGACCCGAATCCGTTCGGCGGCTGCCTCGGGCGCTGCGCTTGGATCAGGTACGGCCCTTAGGTCAGGCTCAGCGGCTGAGACTGGGCTAAGGCCAAGGCCAAGGCTTGCGACAACCATCAGCAGGACGAGCCACTGAGCAATGGCGAAGCGCGGGGATGCTTGGCTGGCTTGTTGGGGCCGCTGCGCGGCGCCGCGGCGCTTCTTCGCGACCTGGCTCATCATCCAAGCGGAGCCTTGCCGCCTGGGTTAACCGCATCGCCCTTGGCGCTCGTAGCGGCCGTTAGCGGTCGGCCGAAGGTCGCGGCATAATCCTCGGCATAGGGCGCGAGGCTGCGATAGACGGAGGCCGGCACGATGCGCTGCTCAAAGCGACCGAAGCGTTCGCGCACATGCTGCAGATTCCGGAACAGCTTCATCTCGATGATGGCGCGGGCGAACTCGAGCCCGCGCGGCCCACGGTTGCGCTGCAGCCAGGCGATCAGCAGGCGGATCGGTTTGGGTGGCTTGCCGGGCGGTTTGGCCAGCATCTGCAGATAGCGGGGCATGCCGCGGCTGCGATCACCGGCGCTGCTGGCGGGCTGGAATTCTAGCTCCGGGCGCAACAGCTCGAGCAGCGCCTCGCCGCGCGCGCTGCGCGCCAGCACCCACTGCCAGCCGAGCGGCGCGCCCATGTAGCCGATGGTGATGTCGGCGAGGCTATTCGGATAGTCGAAACAGGACAGGCAGGCCGAGGGAAAGACGCCGTCGAGCTTGTCCATCGGGAAATCGATAAAGTTGAGCTGCTCGATCTGGCCATCCTCATGGCGCATCTTCAGGCTGTAATCCTGCATGAACTCATAATGCACGATGGTTCGCGGCGACTTCGAGACCTGATCTAGGAAGTAGACCAAGTCCGGATAGGCGACATTGTCGCTGCAGGGGATGCCGATCACATCTAGCCGCTCTAGGCCAAGCTCGGCCTCAAGCCGCGGCTGGACCGCGCGCAGGATCTGCACCTGGCAGCTGGTGCCGATGAAGGCAAGGCGTTTGATGCCGCTCGCGCGCACCTCATCGAGCAAAGCCAGATTTGGCGACAGGGCGGGCTTATTGCCGGCGCTGGCGCGGACCTCATCTGGCGTGCGGGCGAGGATCGGACGTGGCGCGAAACGGGTGCCAGGCATGGTGGCGGCGGTGATCACCGCCTCGACCTCGCCGCGCTCGAGCAGTCGCGCACCGAGTGTGGTGACCAGGCCCGACCATTGCGCCCCTGGCACCGGTCGCTTCATCCGTGCGATCACCATCTGGCGATAGATGCCGAAGCGCAGCTCATCGCCGTCCTGGCGGTTGCGCCCGAACAAGCGCTGCTCAATCGCCTCGGTCTGATTGCGCACGAAGACACAGGTGCGCGCCATCTCCGGCTTCAAGAAGCTATCGCAGAGTCCGCAATCGCTACAGAGCTTGGGGCGCCCGGCCAAACGCGCATCGCGGCTGAGCAGCGTCGTCTCGCGCAGGCCTTTTAAGGGGCCATCGCCGAGCAGCTCGGGATCGAGCGGCTCTGGATCGATGAACGCTGGATCGATGAACGCTGGATCAGAGTCTTGCAAGGCGGTAGCGGGCTGTTCAGGCATGGGGTTGAGGATGCTTTGTCAACGGATCAAAGGGGGTAGTATGTCAGCCTGAGCCCTAGCTGGTCATCCAACGACTGGCACGAGCTGCTCGATCAGCAACTGTGGGCTGCGCAGACCGCGGTAGTCATTGACCTCAAGGCGGTAGGCAATCCGCGCCTGCGTGGCGCCGCCTGGATGTTGGTCGGCGAGGTTGAAGCCGATGGCATCGAGCGGCGGACCCTGGGCCGGACGCACGCGCAGCTTGAGGTGGCGCTCCTTGAGCAGGCGCGGTGCGCTGACCTCGAATTGGCCGTCGAACAAGGGCTCGGAAAAGCCCTTGCCCCAGGGCGCGGCGACACGCAGAGCCTCGGCGGTGGGCAGACTGAGCAAGGCAGGGCCTAAGGCGCCATCGGAATGCAAGACCGGGGTTGCCGGGTCAGGTCCGAGCGCCTCCCGCACGGCCTCGGCGAAGGCCTGCTCGAAGGGCGCGAGCGCCTCGCGCGATAGGCTGAGGCCGGCCGCCATCGCGTGTCCGCCGAAACGGGTGATCAGCCCAGGGTGAGCATGATCAACCGCGGCCAGGCAGTCGCGCAGATGCAATCCCTCAATCGAGCGTGCCGAGCCCTTGAGCAGTCCATCGCCGCCGACGGCAAAGGCGATCACCGGACGTTGGCAGCGCTCGCGCACGCGTGCGGCGAGGATGCCGACAACACCCTCGTGCCAGTCTTCGGCGAACAGGCAGAGGCCAGCCTTGAGCTCCTGTTGCGCAAGGATCTCCGCGAGCAGACGCTCGGCGTCCTGGCTCATGCCGTGGGTAAGGGCGCGGCGCTCTTGGTTCAGGGCCTGCAGGCGTTGGGCTAGATGCATCGCCTCAAGCGGTTTATCGGTGACCAGGCAGGCAATGCCGGCGCTCATGTCCTCGAGACGTCCCGCGGCATTCAGACGCGGGGCCGCGGCAAAGGCGAGATCGCGGGCACTGGCGCGGGTCAGATCAACGCCGGCGATCTCGAGCAGGGCGCGCAGGCCGAGGCGGCAGTGTCCGGCGCGGATGCGGCGCAGCCCCTGCTCGACCAGGATGCGATTGTTGGCATCCAGCGTCACCACGTCGGCGACGGTGCCCA
>Ga0180436_10002797_pt1 | contig 16320 bp, 13 predicted proteins | sample SS_ome_2_FD_132434 | JGI IMG/M metagenome (GOLD analysis project Ga0180436, IMG submission 132434) | Hypersaline lake sediment archaeal communities from the Salton Sea, California, USA - SS_3_S_2 metaG | ecosystem: Environmental > Aquatic > Non-marine Saline and Alkaline > Hypersaline >...
ATCCGAAATGATTCGTTTGAAGCCAGACAAAACTTTCACAGTAACAACACCCACACCTATACACCAAAAAACATAACATATTTTGAATATACCAATAAAATACATAGTCACAACCAGGATACTATAACATCATATAATAATTTAAATCGCTTTAAAAATAAAAGATATTCAAGTTTTTAAGATTCATTTTTATATCTTTTTATTATTTTTGAAATAAAAAACAATGAGGATTTCAAAAAAGAATTAAAACCTAACACTTAAGATTAATGAAAACCGATGAGCTAATTGAAAAATATAAAAAAAGAATTCATGAACTCGAAGATGCTCAAACGAAACTAAAAGAAACGAACGAAAAACTTTTATTTGAGAATTCCGATTTAAAAGAGACCGGTAAAAAATTTCAACTGATTGCGGATTTTGCCCACGACTGGGAATTTTGGCTTGATCCTCAGGGTAATTTTCTCTACATCTCTCCATCGGTAAAGTCGATTACCGGCTATTCCGAAAGGGAATTCATAGCCACTCCCCGACTTCTGGATGCCCTCCTATTTCCCGAAGACAGAGCAAGCTTTCAGGATTTTTTATCGAACACCTTAAATTTCACAAGTATAGGTAAAGCATTTGAATTCCGAATCCTAACACGCAGTCGCCAGGTTCGTTGGATGGAAATCAAATGCAGGGCTGTGTACGACACTGATAAACAATATCTTGGTCAAAGAGGTTCAATTCGCGACATCACTCGTTTAAAAACCGCATTAGGTGAAATAACATCTTTAGAGGCAGGAAAAAGTATTGAAACAAGAGCAAAATATAAATATAAAGAAGATCTGGAATATCGCAACCGTGCAATGGTTAGTTCCCTGTTATCTATTGCTCAAAAAAATGAACTGATCCAGTACATCCGAAAAAGTCTGAAAAAAATTATTGATGATCCAAAAATGGAAGATAACCCCAAGCTTAAAGAAATTTTCATGACCATTGAAAGCCATATGGCACTGGAAGATAGCTGGGATAACTTCAAAATCCATTTCGAACAAGTTTATCCCGGTTTTTTTGCTCGTCTTTCCCGAAAACATCCACGTCTCACCGCAAAAGACCTTCGGATTTGCGCCTATATCCGGCTCAACTTCAACACAAAAGAGATCGCTTCATTAATGAATATCACTCCTGCAAGTGCAGAAATAAGCCGCGTTCGCCTTCGGAAAAAACTTAATTTACCCAAAGGATCAAACCTCACAAACTTTATAAACAAATCATAGTGTAAGGTTTCCAATATCTAAACAACAAGATTTATGCTAGGGTTTGCGCAAACCTTATTATACTGTCTTTCATATTTTTAAAATTTTATTTGTTATGCTGCTTAAAAACATGATCTGGTTTTGTTAGGGTTGTTTTTATCGATCAGTCTAAAAACAATACGTATGTTTGTATTATAGTTTAGTAAATCCCATGAGTGTTTCAAACCTTGATCTTAATTTATACAGACCACTTTCCAGCGAGGAAATTGGTCAATTAGTATTACAGGGGTGTCTTTGTGATGACTGGACACAAATTGAAGTAGTTAATGACTTTATCCCCGAGAACATTAACCATGTAAAATTTTCAGGAACGATTCGATTAGGCCGTTTCAACAATGAAGTTACATTATTTGGAGGTATAAAATTTAAAACCGGCATTTACTATGCTACCCTTCACAATTGTCATGTTGGCGACAATGTTTTGATCTATAAAACAATGAATTACATCGCCAACTACAAAATCGAAGACAATGTTACAATATACAACATCAATCTGCTTGCAACAGAAGGTCCTTCAACTTTCGGGAACGGAATCCGCGTGAATGCAATCAATGAAGGAGGTGGTCGTGAAATTCCAATCTACGATCATTTGTCTGCACATTTGGCTTACATTCGTGCGTTGTACCTTCACCGGGAAAAAGTTATCACCACTATTGATAAATTAGTTGATGCTTATGTCGACTCCGTACGCGATGAAATCGGAATTATTGGCGAAGGAACATCGATTATTAATTGCAACAGCATAAAGAATGTAAAAATTGGACCGAGAGCACATCTGGAAGGAACCACAAAGCTTGTAAACGGAAGCGTCAACAGCTCTCTGGAAGATCCGGTAATGATCGGCGATTCAGTTATCATGGAGAATTTTATTATTTGCTCTGGTTCTGTAATCAATGATGCCACATTAGTTTCTAACTGTTTTATTGGCCAAGGTTGCATTCTGGATAAACATTATTCAGCAGTTGACTCCCTGTTTTTTGCTAACTGCCAGGGATTTCACGGGGAAGCTTGTTCGATTTTTGCCGGACCTTATACAGTTACTCATCACAAATCAACCTTACTGATTGCCGGCCTGTTCTCCTTTTTAAATGCAGGAAGCGGCTCCAATCAAAGTAATCATTTATACAAATTGGGCCCGATTCACCAGGGGATTGTTGAACGGGGAGGAAAAACCACGAGCAATTCCTACATCCTTTGGCCTTCAAAAGTCGGTGCCTTTACATTAATAATGGGACGCCACTATAATAACTCCGATACTTCTGACTTTCCCTTCTCTTACATTATTGAAAATAACAACGAAAGCATCCTCGTTCCCGGAATAAACCTTAAAAGCGTCGGAACCCTTCGCGATACTCAGAAATGGCCAAAACGCGACAAACGAAAAGATTCAAATCTTCTTGATTATATCAATTTCAATCTGCTTAGCCCATATACCGTACAAAAAATGCTAAACGGCCGAAATATCCTGTTGGATCTTCAACAGAATTCCGACCCAAACGCAAAGGAATACCACTTCCAGGGGATGAAAATCAAACAATCGGCCCTGAAACGCGGAATTAATTTGTATGAAATGGCTATCTGGAAATTTCTGGGCAACTCTCTTATCAAACGTTTAGAAGGAAAAGAGTTGAATTCGGAAAAGGATGTCCGAATCGCGCTACAATTTGATACTCCAATAGGAACCGACCGATGGGTTGATCTTGCAGGTTTGATTTGTCCGGCAAAAGCGCTGGAACAGCTTTTAGACCAGATTGAGAATCAAACAATCGCATCTTTGGAAGAAGCCGATGCAATTCTCTTTTCCATTCATAACAACTATTATAACTATGAATGGACCTGGGCACATCATACCCTTGAAGAATTCTACAAAAAACCAATCAGTCAATTCAATATTGATGACATTGTGACAATTGTTCAAAACTGGAAAAAGAGCGTATTAAATATTGACAAGTTTCTTTTCGAGGATGCCCGTAAAGAGTTCTCATTGACCACTACTACCGGTTTCGGGATCGATGGCGGAGAACATATTAAAAAACTTGACTACGAGAGGGTTCGTGGAGATTTTGACAGCAATCCGGTTGTTTTAGCTATCCAGGAACACATGAAAAGAAAAGAGAAACTGGGAAATGATTTAATAAACAAAATAATACAGATTACTTATAAGAAACCAATCAACTATTAACCCTAAAAAAATAAAAAAGATGTGTGGAATTATGGCTTATATCGGGAGCAAAGAAGCAGCTCCTATTCTACTCGAAGGAATTAAAAAACTCGAATATCGCGGATACGACAGTTCGGGCATTGCAACTCTTAACGGACAAGTGCAAATTATCAAACAGAAAGGAAACATATCCAAACTGGAAAACGCGCTTGTCTCCTTTACTCCTAAAGGAAATATCGGGATCGCACATACTCGTTGGGCAACACATGGTGTCCCCAATGAAACCAATGCTCACCCACATATTTCTCCTTCCGGTAATTTAACCCTGGTTCACAATGGAATTATCGAAAATTTCATGGACATCAAACAGGATCTGGAAAGCAAAGGTTTGGTTTTCCGTACGGAAACTGACTCAGAAGTTATTGCTTATTTAATTGAATACTATCAGGTATCTAAAAACTTATCCTTGCTTGAAGCATCCAGAAAAGCAATTAAACAACTTGATGGAAGTTATGCAATTGTAATTCTGCACAATGCCGAACCCAATCAACTGATCGCAGCACGAAAAGGAAGCCCACTGGTAGCAGGTCAAAATAGCAATGAATTCTATATCTCTTCCGACCCAATGCCTTTAATGGGAAAAGCAAGCGAAGTTTATTTTGCACAGGATGAAGATCTTCTGGTTATTGACCGGAATTCAGGAATGAGTGTTTCTAAACTTAATGGATCTGCAAAAAAAACAAAATTTCATCCACTTGAAAACAATGCAGCAGCTTTGGAAAAACAAGGTTATGACCATTTCATGCTGAAGGAAATCTTCGAACAGTCAGAAACTCTGAAAGCAGCCATGCATGGACGAATTTCAACAGAATCGTCTATAATATCATTCCCAGAGCTGGAAAATTTAAAAGAAAAACTATCAAAAGCCAACAGACTGATTATCACTGCCTGTGGAACCTCATGGCATGCAGGCTTAACCGGTGAGTATTTTATCGAAAACTTAAGTCAGCTTCCCGTAGAAGTTGAATATGCTTCTGAATTCCGTTATCGCCACCCACTGATTTTCCCCGGAGATATCGTAATTGCAATTTCACAATCGGGCGAAACTGCAGATACTCTGGCTGCAATTGAAATGGCAAAAGAGAAAGGAGCAACAACCCTTGGAATCTGCAATGTTAATGGTTCTACCATCTATAGAGAAACAGATGCTTGCCTGTTAACCAAAGCAGGTCCGGAAATCGGAGTTGCTTCAACCAAGGCATTTACAACTCAACTTGCTGTTCTTTTTCAGTTTGCCCTTTATTTAAAAGAATTAAGAGGCGTTGAAAATTCTGAACAAACTTCAGAATTAATCAAAGATTTTATTCATCTTCCGGATAAAATGAGCCAGCTTTTCCAGGAAAATAAGAAGTTGAAAAAAATGGCAGCTTATTTTACTTATTCAAGGAATTTCCTCTTTTTGGGCCGTGGAGTAAACTTCCCAATTGCACTTGAAGGAGCTTTAAAACTAAAGGAGATTTCATACATCCATGCTGAAGGTTATCCTGCAGCAGAAATGAAACATGGCCCTATTGCCCTGATTGATTTCGAAATGCCTTCCGTAATTATTGCAACGGAAAGATGCAACTACCGAAAAATTGTTTCAAATGCAAAAGAGATAAAAGCGCGAAACGGACGATTAATATCGGTAGTGTTAAAAGGAGATAAAGATCTTTCTTCAATTTCAGATTTCACCATTGAGATCCCCGAAACAAAAGATACCTTAACTCCATTCCTTTCTGTAATTCCTCTCCAGCTTTTAGCTTACCACATTGCTATGATGCGCGGCTGTAACGTTGACCAACCCCGCAACCTTGCTAAAGCTGTGACAGTAGAATAAAAACAAACAAAATCTCAGAAACTACAATCTGGTTTAAAAAAGCCGGGGTGTCAATTAACACCCCGGCTTTTCATTTTTAACCACCGGGCAAAGAAATTATTCTTTTACCTTTTCTCAAATTTCAAATCGAAACATTTTATCTTAAATTGAAATAAATGTGAAAGAATATGAAATATAATTCTTTCAAAAACTTAAAAAATCACCACTTTCTTTCTTTTATGTGCTGTACAACATCTACCCCTAAACAAACCCACACCACACTGTCTATCTGTGAATTACAAACTTAAAAGCAGGTTTACACCCCCCTGTTCAGAGGCAACAGACAAATTAAAAACCCAATTTGTTGATAATTATCTTTTTTTAATATTATTTAGCAAATGAATCCGAAAACGAATAACAACAAACAACATCCTTTACAACAAACTAATGTCTGTTTTCTGATCTAACTAAACTAAAAACTATGAACAAGCGGGTGGCCACAAACCATCCGCTTTGTTTATTTATGTGATTTATTTAATTGCTACGTTATTCGGGGTCAAGCAAATTTTCAGTTAGCTCATTACATTTAATTTCGGAAAGAAGGACTTTCATTTGAATTGATCCTTCGTTCCGGCATACATACAATTTCTCCATAAAAAAAGGCTTCCGAGAATCTCGAAAGCCTTCATTTTTTGTGACTCAGCTGGGGCTCGAACCCAGGACCCCATCCTTAAAAGGGATGTGCTCTACCAGCTGAGCTACTGAGTCATCCTGTTTATGTGCGCTCTTGTTTTTCAAAAGCGTTGCAAAAATATTAAATCATTCTTAAAATACAAATCCTGAATGCATAATTTCCTGGTTAAATAGAGATCAATTTATTATCTATTCTACAATTCACCTATGGAACAAACATTTAACCTGTATAATTAATAAATACAGTATTCCATTTTTTATTTTATCTCTAAGTACCTTAAATCCACAGGACAAAAAATTGTTTTAATCTAATGTATTTTTTATGGTTGCTTTTCCAATTTTCACCGAGAATAGCGACATTTTTTTATAATACTTCTCGTACAGATCCCATTTTTTAAATCGCTTATCCCTTTTGGTCAGGTAATAAAATTGTAACTTTATTGCATGACTAATAATGAGCAATATCCAAAAGATTTTCAAGAATTCCTTGCTCAATTTAAAAATGAGGATGATTGCTGGAACTATATTTTTGATGTAAGGTGAACAACTGGTTTTACCTGTCCCAAATGTGGTAGTAAGTATTGGTTGACCGATCAGAAGTTGAAACATTGTTCCTCGTGTGGTCATCAGGCATCAATAACAGGAAGTACAACATTTCATGGGACAAGAAAACTACTATTGCTTTGATTTCATTTTAAGTGGTGGGTCGTAACTCAGAGAACAGGTGCGAGCGCAAATAATCTCAAGGATTTTATGGATTTTGGCTCATACGAGACAACGTGAGCATAGTTGCATAAGCCTCAAAGGGCCAAGCTGTAGAGACACCTCCTACAACGTTTAACGATATTATTAAATGAACTTGATCTAAAGGGATAAACACTTAAAAAACAACAAAGATGACAGATGAAAAAAATCAAATTTGAATATAAAATAACTTTAATTTATCTGATTGTTGGAATTTTATGGATTACCCTTTCAGATAGAATTCTTGAAGAAATAATATCTGAAATTGACACTAAATTATTAGGAACATTTCAAAGTGTGAAAGGTATATTTTTTATTATAATCACGTCGTTTCTTTTATTTATATTAGTTAGAAAACATTTAAAAGAACTACAAAAAACAGAGTTAGAATTACATAATTATCGCGAAAACCTTGAAGGAATTATTAATAAAAGAACCATAGAACTTCAGAAGGCCAAAGAAGCTGCAGAGACTGCCAACAATGCAAAAAGCGACTTTATCTCGAACATGAGCCATGAAATCCGCACTCCCATGAATGCCATTTTTGGGTTTACTGAATTATTGGAAAATCAGATTCAGGACCCCCGGCTAATCTATTACCTGAAAGCCATTAAAACGAGCGGGAAATCCCTTTTGAACCTGATCAACGATATTCTGGATCTCTCTAAAATGGAGGCCGGAAAGGTGAACCTGGAATATTCGGTGGTGGAACCAGTGTCCGTTTTTAAAGAGATGGGAAATATTTTTTCTCAAAAGATTGCAGAGAAAAATCTGAATTTTTTGGTGGAGATTGCTTCGGAACTTCCCAGGGCCCTTCTGCTGGATGAAACCCGTTTGCGTCAAATTCTGTTGAATTTGGTCGGTAATGCCGTTAAATTTACGGATACCGGATATGTAAGGCTCATGGTTGATATCTGTGAACAAGAAGACCAAAGCTCCCTGGACCTGATTTTCTCGGTAGAAGATACCGGGACCGGCATTGCAGAAGATCAGTTGGAAACCATCTTTGGCGCTTTTGAACAACAAAAAGGACAGAGCCATACCCAATATGGAGGTACCGGGCTGGGCCTTGCCATCACCAAACGATTGGTCGATTTGATGGGAGGCGAAATTTCGGTGGAAAGCGAAATCGGGAAAGGCAGTAAATTTACGGTTCTTCTCAAAGATGTGGAAGTGGCATTCTTGTCTGAGAAGGAAGAGGAGGAAGAAGAGATCGATTTAACGAAGATCACCTTTGAGCCGGCGGTCATTTTTGTGGTGGACGATGTTCTGCTGAACCGTGATTTATTGAAAGGTTACTTAAGCAATTTCGAATTCGAGATTATCGAGGCAGTGAATGGAAAAGAGTGTGTGGATCTTGCCAGGGTGTATCACCCGGATCTCATCCTTATGGACATTAAGATGCCGGTAATGGATGGGTATGAAGCGACCCGGATGATTAAAGCCGACGAAGCATTAAGCCATACGGCTGTGATTGCGGTGTCTGCCGTGGGATCAAAGCCTGAGGAAGAAAAATTAAAAGGATGCTGTAACGCTTATTTAAGAAAGCCGGTTAGTCAGGGAGATTTGATTAATGAGCTCATGAAATTTTTACCTCATGTAGTGGAAGGCACAGCTGGGGAAGCGCTGAGTTTAACGCCCGGTAAAGGGGAGATAATCCCTGAAGAACTTCCGGATTCCGTCCGGAAAAAACTACCGGAACTATTAAAAATCATAGAGGAGAAAATTGGAACTCTTCGGCAGAATTGGGATGCTTTATCCATGGATGAGCTGGAAGCATTTTCCATGGAAATGAAAACACTGGGCGAGGCTTACCATTATTCTCCTTTAATATCCTGGGCAAACCGTTTGCATTCTCAGGCCAAACTGTTTGATATTGCGTCCCTGAAAACAACTTTCGGGGAGATCCCAACCCTTTTGCAGGAATTGAAATCTTTTATTTAATGGAACATAAAATGCCAAATCAGGGTCTCCGCGAGCCAATCTTTTTATACCATTTGGAAAACAGAATGCATTGTAAAGAGAAAATGATTATTCCATGTTGCCTTCGCTGTAAATAAATAATGGATATCCTGATCCAATTATCTGCTTCATCCATACAATTCCAGTATCATCCACACTCCGGGAGGTTTCATAAAATTATTAATTTTACACCCAAAATTTGGGCCCCATGTTTTCCTCAACAATAAAAAAATTCAGATTAAGAAGAATTGAAAAAGGATGGAAGCTTTTTCACAAAGCGAACTACGAGAGCGCACGCAAAAAAATCTGCCAACTAACTTCATGCAAGGATACTGAAATTTGCCTGGAGGCCAATCGAATCGCAGGATTGGCATTCTATCGTCAAAAATTATATGAAGACGCCATTCCTCACCTTACAATCACTTCTTCTTTGTCCAATCAACAACACGATTGGTATAACCTTGCAATGGCTTTCGCAAAGGCTAACAGAATACCTGAAGCAGAGGATGCCTTTAAAGAGATCTACAGGGCAAAGAGTAAGCATAATTATCAATACGCCATCTCCTTGCCTACGATGATTTTTCAATACCTGCGGGTACTAAAACTAAATAAAGCTTATGCAACAGCATATCCACGGGTAATTGAGTTGCGCGGCATGTATGAAGCAATGCGAAAAAGTGATAAAAACACATTGGCTGCCAGCGGATTGCCGCCGGTTCACAGCTTCATAAAGGAAATTATTCCTATTCTTAAAAGTCAATTCCCAGACAAGAAAGTTAAAGACTGGATAAAAGATCTTTCCTCACGATTGGATAAAAACCGAAAAGATAAAGCATGGGGTTAATCGTTTAAAATGGTTCGAAATATGTCGAAATAATTCACCCTGTCTGAAGATATAAAGATCAATCCTAAAATCAGGAACCAATCGGCGAATTGGCCTCTAACACCCATTAACCAGCAATCCGATGAGCCGAAAAGGCGAAGGGGCGTACCCGTAAACCTGTCTGCGGTGTAGAGAAAATTCATGAATTTTCTCTACGAACAACCAACATCCAATGAACGATGGAACGCCACCAGCAATCCCGACAACGGGACCTTCTCCCGAATACCGGGAAAGGCAGAACAACGGAATCCAGGATCCACTGCGCTTCGGCCGGCAACCAGCCCCCCTTCCACGAATTTTATGTATCTTTAGTAAAACCTCTTTTCATGGTACATAATAATGTGAATATTGATTTGCCCCCGATCTACGTGGTATCAGGAGGTAAAGGTTTAGCAGGAAACGCTGTTGTTCAATCGGTCCTTATCCAGTTTCCCAACAACATGATTCCCGTCGTTATTGTTCCGGATGTTCTGACTCTGAATAAAGCGAAAGAGATTACCGAAAAAGCGCAGGTTACCGGCGGGTTAATTATCCATACGATGGTGGATCCCGAAATGCGTAAAATCTTAATTTCCGCCTGCAACGAAAGAGGTGTTAAGCATTTTGATTTGGTTGGCGATTTGTCGGATTATCTCTCCAAACTACTTCGAACCAAACCAATAAGTCAACCGGGCTTATACAGGCTTCGTAATATTGAATATTTCCAAAGAGTAAAAGCAATAGATTTTACATTAAGGCACGATGACGGGCAACATGCAGATAAAATAACCGATGCGGACATTATTCTTACAGGGGTATCGCGAACCGGCAAAACGCCTTTGAGTGTTTATCTTGCTATGTTTGGCTGGCGGGTGGCAAACGTGCCCCTTGTTCCGGGCATTGAACCGCCCGATTCATTATTTCAGGCTGAAACCGACCGGGTTTTTGGGCTCACCATTGCAGCCAACAGTCTTATCGCACAACGCACTTACCGGGTTCAGGATTTAAATATGGCCCAGGATACAGACTACATCAATCCTCGAAAAGTTCGTCAGGAACTTGATTATGCCCTTTCAATTTTTAAACGCGGAGGTTTTACCATTCTCAATATAACCAGCAAACCGATCGAATCGTCAGCCAACGAAATCCTCACCATCCTCACCAGCAGATTTGGCCGTGATAAATGGAAAAAGGAATGAGATATAACCATTTGATAGATTTATGTTTAGCAAAAAAATTTCACTCCATAAATAATCAAAAAAAATCATTAAATATTTTAAGATTCCACCCCATTTATTATATTTGAGTCAAATTTAAGTACATTTAATGGCAGCGCTTAGATTGATCAAAAAATACTATCCGGAAGATTCAAAAGCCTACAAAATTCTTGTAAAACACGGGAAAGCAGTTTTTAATAAAGCTCGTGAAATTGCAGAAAACAATCCCCATTTAGAAGTTGACTTAACCTTTCTTGAAGAGGCAGCAATGCTTCACGACATTGGAATTTTCATGACCCATGCTCCTGAAATTGGATGCCATGGCGAACATCCTTACATTAGTCATGGTTACCTGGGACGTGAACTACTTGAAAAAGAAGGTTTCCACCGCCATGCCAAAGTATGTGAACGACATACCGGAGTTGGATTATCTCAGACAGAGATTGAAAGACAAAATCTTCCACTTCCCAAAAGATGCATGCTCCCAAAGTCCGTTGAAGAAAGACTTGTATGTTTTGCGGATAACTTCTTCTCTAAAAGCCATCATGATTTAGCGGAAGAAAAATCCATTAAAACCGTTCGAAAGGGCCTTGAAAAATATGGAAAGCATCAGGTTGAAGCATTTGATAAATTGGTATTGGAATTTTTGAATTAAAAAAAAACTACTTTTGTCCACCAATTTATTGAATTAATCACGAATAGCACAAAATCAAAAGTTTTGGAAAAAAACAGGGCGATCTCCTTCTTTCACAGGAAACCGGAAAATTACAACTGTGCGCAGGCCATTCTTTTAGCTTTTCAGGAAGAGTTTAATAATATTGATGACGAAAAGATTCATGAATTTAAAGCTTTTGGAGGAGGAAGGGCACCTAAAGGATATTGTGGTGCGCTTTATGCTGCTTTAAGTCTTGATTTTCCTGAAGAGGTGAAAAACGAAATTGAGTCAAAATTTATCCAAGAGGCCCGCTTCATTACCTGCCGGGAGATTAAAACAAACAAAACGTTATCCTGTAAAAAATGCGTTCAGCTTGCCGAAAATATCGTAAATCAGGCATTGGTACTTCATGAGCAGGAATAATTGCCAAAACGGGTAAAATCGACAATAAATTGTCAAAGTACTTGATAAATAATATTTTTAGGCAGAAGTTTATCCATCAATTTGCTGGCAGTTCTCCTCACATTTACGGGGCTTATACTCATATTGCAACGTTACATGTGTAATTTCAAAACCATGTTCCAGGATATGCCGGATCTGTTCCGTTAAATGCTCCGTTTCACTAACCATACAATCATTTGAAACTTCCACATGTGCTTCCAAATGAATCTGTTTGTCGGTAAGCTGCCAAAGGTGCACGTGATGAATCCCCTGAATCCGGTCAATTGAAGAAAGTTTTTCAATGATTTCAGCAATCTCTATTCCTGTCGGAACAAACTGCATTAAAATATGGAGTGTCTTTCTGAACACTCCCCAGGTATGGATAATCAGGTAAATACTAACTGCAACGGTAATTGAAGGATCGACCCAGGTCCACCCCCAAAGATGAATGGCACCTGCCCCGATGATCACTGCAAGCGAAGTTAAAGCGTCGCCCAGAAGATGAAGATAAGCTGCTTTAATATTCAGATTCTCACCTTTTTCATCATGCAGTATAAAAACGGAAAATGTGTTTGCAACCAGGCCCGTCAAGCCCATCCAGAACATTAAGCCTCCTTTCACCGGCGCAGGATGTTCAAACCGTTCAATTGCTTCAAATATCAGAAAAACGGAGATGCTGATTAAAACCAGGGCATTAAAAAAAGCTGCTAATATTTCACTTCGTTTATACCCAAATGTTTTTTGAAGCGTTGCCGGTCGGCGGCCCAGTTTCATTGCAACATAAGCAAGCAAGATTGCGATTCCATCACTTAAATTGTGGAGGGCATCCGAAAGCAGCGAAAGGCTGTTGGATAAAATTCCCCCTACAACCTGAATTGCGGTAATCAGAAAATTTAAAAAAATGGTAAGAAACAGTTTTTTCCCCTGTAAATTCTCGCGATGATGGTGATGATGATGTTCTCCCATTGAGCAAAATTAAAAAAAAATCCCCGATTCGAACGAACCGGGGATTAACCCTAAAATCTCAAAAACCTAAAAATAAGAAACCCTATCCGGATGGATTAAGATTCATCCTAAAGTTAATGCAATTAGAAGTGAAAATCACTTTTTTGAACAATATTTTCTAATTCTTCACTTAAATCTTAAGACCTTTTATTTGCTCTGCCTCTTTAATACCGATTAAATTATTTCTGCGAAATGGCTCACGTATTATTGCAACTGCTAAATCGTTTGTAGAGGCTTAATTTAATTTGAATACAAATGTTAATTTTACACAAAAAATTTAAGCTTCAAATTAAATGCGAAAACTTGATCAATTAACGCCACAAAACCTTTGGCGCTATTTTGAAGATATCTGTCAAATTCCCCGTCCTTCAAACAATGAAGAGAAAATCATCCGATACTTATTAAACTTTGCGAAAGAACATCAACTCGAAGCAAAAAAAGATAACGCGGGAAATGTGGTGATAAAAAAACCTGCAACTCCCGGTATGGAAAAGGTAAAGCCTGTAATTTTACAATCGCACGTGGATATGGTTTGTGAAAAAAATGCGGATACCGTTCATAATTTTGAAAAGGATCCCATTAAACCGTTAATTATCGGCAGCTGGGTAACTGCAGAAGGCACCACACTGGGTGCTGACAATGGAATGGGAATGGCTGCGCAACTGGCAATTCTTGAATCGGGTGACATTCCTCACGGCCCTTTGGAATGTCTTTTTACGGTGGGCGAAGAGGTTGGGCTAACCGGTGCTTTTAGTTTGGAACCTGAATTTCTTGATTCCGGAATTCTGATTAATCTCGATTCGGAAGATGAGGGTGAATTGTTCATCGGTTGTGCCGGAGGAAGAGACACCAAAGCGGTTTTCAAACATCAGCCGGAGGAGGTTCCAGAAGGCCATTTTGGTATTGAACTGCAAGTAAAAGGATTACTTGGCGGACATTCAGGCGATGATATCAACAAAGGCCGCGGGAATGCCATTAAAATCCTGACACGTTTTATTCAACAAGCTTCCCAAACATTTGATCTCCGGCTGGCTCATTTTGAGGGAGGAAACCTTCGCAATGCGATCCCGCGTGAAGCTGTTGCGATCATTACAGTTCCATCAAAACATAAGGAACACATCACGGTTGCTTACAACATCTTTAGAGCGGACGTCGAAAATGAACTAAAGATCACCGAACCGAAACTGAAACTGACTTTAGCTTCCGCTCAACTTCCCTCGAATGTGGTTGATAAAACATTGCAATTCCGCTTGATCGATTCGCTGATGGCTTGTCCCCATGGTGTGATTGCGATGAGTTACCGCATGCCCGGGATGGTCGAAACTTCCTCGAATCTTGCATCGGTGAAATTCAGCAAAGATCAACAAATCATTGTAGAAACCAGCCAGCGAAGCGACCTCGAAACAGGAATTGATCTGGCCTGCGCAATGACCGCCTCCGTATTTCGACTGGCAAATGCCGGGGTCTCTCACAGCAACGGATACCCGGGCTGGACCCCAAATCCGGATTCGGAAATCTTGAAAATCTCAAAAAATGTTTACAAACAACTTTTTAAGGGAAAACCCATTGTCCGCTCCATTCATGCCGGCCTGGAGTGCGGGATTATCCTGAAGAAATATCCGGGTATGGATATGGTTTCATTCGGACCGACCATAAAGGAAGTTCATTCGCCGGATGAAAAAATCAACATTGAAACCGTACAGAAATTCTGGAAGTACTTACTGGAAGTACTTAAGAATATTCCGGAAGCATAAAGCATACAGTAAATCCATTCAAAAGGGAGTCGCTGAATCTCTTTGTTGTTAAATATTTCACGCAAAATCCGTTAAGATTTTCGCTAAGCACACAGAAAACAAAAGAAACCTATTTTTCAGATGTTTACGTTCTTGACGGATCTTACCTGCGTTCTTTTGCGTGAATTTTTTTTTCGGCATTACTCATCCTCCAATTCCTTCAGTAATTTTTTCCGTTCATCCAAAACCCGCAGATAATCATTGGTCTGTGTCCGGAAATAGGAATAATAGGATTTCAATCCCCACTCAATAGCCCCGTCAATATCACCTTGCATTTCGCGGGCAAGGGCAATGTTTATCTCCAATTTGCTGCGCAGCATTTTATTGTCGGTGTCAATGGAATTTAACCAACTTTCCTCCGCTTTTTCCCACTCACCGGCCAGTGCAAAGTTTGCCCCCTCTTCCAATGCTTTTCCTTTCGAGAAGAAAACACGTTTTGCCCCTTTCCATTGGGGAGCAATCAGTTTTGAAAAATCCTCAGCGGCAACATATCCGGAATTTATAATGGCTTCTTTCACCTTGGGCATGCCGGCAAAAAGATTTTGCTGTGTGTAATCGTAAGCGTCCCAATAAATGGTATCGGTTAAAAACCGGTCAAAAAGAATCGTTTTAGTTCCGGGATCATAGATCCGCCAATAGGACCGATAGCTAACATCTTCGGAAGCATAATAGGCCGAATAACGGTTTCCCTCCTGGTCATACTCATATGACCTTTGAAAACCGGTCACCACGTGAGTTGAAAAATTTTCCAGCACAACCAACGCATCCGTATTGTATTCCATACAAAGAACCTCAACATAGTCCCAGCTTAAAGGACCGGGCATTAAATCAGATCGTAAAGCCCTGGGGATATTCCGGTCAACGGGAATCACCACATCGAATCGTTCCGAGTCAAAAAGCAAATCGCTTAATGAGCGAATTGTTAAATCGGAAGCAGTGCTATCCAGCAAAACCGTATCCACTTCAAATCCCAATTGATAAAATTCCACTTGCAAAGTATCGGGATTTTTATTGGAAAATCCGGGAGTTAAACTCCTGTTCATAATGGTTAAACTCTGAATATTATCCGGAATTTCAACCGGAGAAGGATAAAGCAATTGAATATCAATATTTTCATAAGTTTTGCAGGAAATCAACCCCAAAAGAAGAAGAAAAAACGAATAAAGAACTAATATTTTATTTAAACGATGCATATAAATTCGACTTAAACTCACAATCAATTATAAACAATTTCGACGCAGAAAATATTTTTGCCAAATGTTAAAAGCAATTAAGAAATCAATAGCTTCCCCAATATTTACGAAGAAACCATTCAGCAGCCAATAAAATTAAAATCAAAATCCAGACTAATTTATGATGAATAATTCCGGTCTGCTTTTCGGTTACAATTTGCCGCGCTTTTGCCCGCCCATTCATCAGTAAAGCTCTTTTTAGTTTTTCGAGCTGTGAAAGGAAGAAAACTTCCCCTCCGGTTTCTGCTGCTGCCTGGTACATCCATCGATGATTGGCCATGTTCGTCAACATCTCCACCTCGACTTCTGTCACCATAAAGGCCCCTTTTTCCATCCACTCCTCTTCCCCCAAAACTGCTTTCCCCTCAAACCGGTAGTTTCCTGCAGGCAGTTTTCCCA
>Ga0180436_10002800_pt1 | contig 16307 bp, 15 predicted proteins | sample SS_ome_2_FD_132434 | JGI IMG/M metagenome (GOLD analysis project Ga0180436, IMG submission 132434) | Hypersaline lake sediment archaeal communities from the Salton Sea, California, USA - SS_3_S_2 metaG | ecosystem: Environmental > Aquatic > Non-marine Saline and Alkaline > Hypersaline >...
AGCCTCCGCCGCTTCCACCGCCTCTTTACCCTGTCCCGGCAATACCAGTGAATCGGCCACCAGTTCCCACAGGTATTTCACCTCGAGCCCCAGGTCGTATTCCTGGTTCAGCGATTTCATCAGCTGGTCACGGCAGTTGTGACACGGGGCGATAATCATCTCTGCGCCCGTCTCCTCGATCTGCCGTGCCTTGATGCGGCCATAGAACACGCGCTCCGGTGCAAACGGCATTGCCCATGCACCGCCGCCGGCCCCGCAGCAGTAGTTGCTTTCACGGTTGGGCTCCATGTCCTTGAAATCGGGGCAGCACTGTTTCGTGATGTCGCGCCCTTCCTCGTAATAGGCGACGCCGAAAGCCTTCATCGACTTGCGGCCGTAGTTGCAGGGATCGTGATAGGTGGTCCGCATCTGATGCCTCGTATTATCGAGCTGGATACGTCCCTCCTCGATGTATTCCATCAAGAGATCGAATACCGAGTAGATTTTGAATTCTTGGAGTGCTTCCGGAAACCATCTGGTCAACCCGAACCGGGTTGCATAGTAGGCGTGGCCTCATTCGGGCAGCAGCAGCGCCTCGCATTTGAGTCGCCGCATGTTGTCGACGATGCGGCCGACAACCGTTTTCATCGCCTCGTCGTCTCCGGAAAACAGGCCCCAGTTGACACCTTCCCAGTATTCCGTGGAAATCGTCCAGGATTCGCCGGCGGCGTGGAATATCCGCCACCAGTATTTCATGTCGTCAGGCTCGGCGAAGGGCTCCTTCGAGTTGACCGTCACCAGCACCCGGGCCCCGACTTTGTCGAGCGGCACCGTGAATCCTTCCAGCCCCTCCTCCTCCACCATTTCTTCGGCGAGGTCCTCGCAGAGAAAAATGAAATCGTCTTTGGGAATGCCGAGGTTGTTGCCCCGCTCAAGACAAGTCGCCACGCCCTTATGGATCGGACCGGGCACCAGGTCTCGCTCACGTAAGCCGCGCAGCCGCCGCATCAGCGCCATGATCTGCACACCGGCGGGACAGGCGTTTTCACATTTGGCACACATCGTACATTTCCATGGCCAGTTCGAGTCCTTGAGTTCGTCTTCCAGGCCCAGGGCTGCCATGCGCACGATTTTCCGCGGATCCAGCCCGTCGACGCCGGCGATCGGGCAGGCGCTCGCACAGGTGCCGCAGGTCAGACAGGTATCCGCCCAGGACGCTTCCGTATAGATGGTTTTGTTAACCGTACCGAGCTTCAGCGGTTCCGGCCGCTCCACCCGGTTTTCTTCGAGCTTTCTGATCTTGTCCGGATCCACATAGCTCGTCGGCTTGATCTGCGGCTGCCGTCCGAATTTCTCGCACAGGGTCTGGTAATCCTCGAATTTCATAAGGTACTTCCTGCCGGGTCCTTCCTTGGCCTGAAGGGTACCGGCGTTGATCCAGTTCCTTATGGTGTTTCGATGCACACCGAACTCTTCAGCCATTTCACTGACTCGGAATTCATACATCATGGGTGGTCACCTCTTTTTGCTGGTTGTTGACGATACGTACTATCTCATCGCATGCTTCGTTGACCGCTGCCTGCATTGATTTGCTCAGTCCCGGCTCGATCTCCTCGGGCACGTATTCGGCCTGGGCGGCCAGGATGGTTACGCGGATGCCGGTATGCTCCTCGAGTTCCTGCAGGAGATTGACGGTGGGAAACTGGTGCAGGGAAAAATCGTGGATTTTCTGGGCCGGGATCGCAGATGATGCTATGGTGAAGATTTCTCCGGGACGGCGGTCTTTGAAGTCCACCGCATCGAGAATGATGATATGGTCGGGACGGCCTTGCTCGGTGAGCAGGTAATCAAAGAGGTACTCCCTGATGCCGGTCATCGCATCTACCGCCTCGACCGACTCTGGCAACCGCTTTTCCGCTTCCAGTTTTGCAACCACCGTGGGGCCGAACCCGTCGTCACCCATCAGGAGATTGCCGCATCCAAATATGATTGTCGAGCCCATGTTGTTCAACTTGTGCAAATTTGCATATGATCAAACCACAATTGATCCAACGTAGCATCGGCATGAGGGGAGTTCAAGAAAAAAATTAATCGAAAAGTAGCAGGGTTATAACACAATCGAGACTATCGACATGGAATAACAGAGGAAATAAATATGACGCACAATAAAGGCGCAGGTGCATTTTTCCAGCACAATGCGGCCGAATCAGGCGGAAACACAAGAAAAGTAAGGACACCCTAAGGACAAGAGGGTTGGTTCAAGTCACCACGGGCGTCTCCCTCATCCCGGTATAGACGGGGGACAGTCGTTCCGGGAAGCAACTAATCCTGATACCCTTCCGGATTCTTCTTCTGCCAGTTCCACGCGTCGCGGCACATACGGTCCAGATCAAACTGGGCCTTCCAGCCCAGCTCGCTCAAGGCCTTCGTCGGGTCCGCATAGCAGGCGGCTATATCTCCCGGGCGGCGCGGGGCGATCCGGTACGGGACGGTTCTCCCGCCGGCCTTTTCGAAGCTGCGGATCACCTCGAATACCGAGTATCCCCGCCCCGTGCCGAGGTTGTACGTGACGAGACCGGGGTTCTCCGCCAGCTTTTCCACAGCCTTTACATGGCCGCGGGCCAGGTCGACCACGTGGATGTAGTCGCGCACCCCGGTACCGTCCGGCGTCGGATAATCGTCACCGAAGACCTGCAGCTCCGCGAGTTTGCCGATCAGGACCTGGGTGATATACGGGGTCAGGTTGTTCGGAATACCGTTCGGATCTTCGCCGATCTCCCCGCTCGCATGCGCCCCGACCGGATTGAAGTAGCGCAGCAGGCCGACGTTGAACTCTGGATGCGCCCTGTTGACGTCGACCAGGATGTCTTCGATCATCAGCTTCGTGCGGCCGTACGGATTGGTGCAGGAGCGCGGGAAATCCTCCGTGATCGGCACCGTCTCGGGATCACCGTAGACGGTGGCCGACGAGCTGAAAAGGAAGTTATGCACCCCTTTTTCCAGCATCACGTCGATCAGCATGAGCGTCGACACGATATTGTTGTGGTAGTAGTGCAGCGGCTTCTCAACCGACTCGCCGACCGCTTTCAGGCCGGCAAAATGGATCACCGCGTCGATCGGCGTTGGTGCGCTGCTGAATACGCCGCTCAGTTTGTCCCGGTCCCGCACATCCGCAACGACCAGGTTGACCGCTTTTCCGGTCAGCCGCTCGACGCGCTTGAGAGATTCACGTTTCGCGTTGAACAGGTTGTCGACAACCGTGATGTTGTCGTATCCCCGCTCGAGCAGTTCAAGGCAGGTGTGACTGCCGATGTAGCCGGCACCGCCGGTAACCAGTATATGTGCCATGAGCAAAAGTTCCTTCAGGCTGCCTGGAGGCTGCCTTGAAAAATTCGGATGTTCGTTCAAAATCGAGCCGCGAATGGAGCGCTTCCCGCAGGCATCGACGATATGTCGAGGAAAACATTGGCATCCGCAACGAAGATTTTGAACGGAAAGACAATTTTTCAAGGCCGCCTAGAGTTGTTGACTCCGACGACAATCAAAATTATTCTGCAGATTAGCGTTACAACGCAGCACCATAGTCCGATGAGCATCTGCGGGCAAGAACAAAAAAGGAGGAACCATGCCGTACGTCAACATCAGGGTAGCGGGAACGCTGACGAAGGAACAGAAGGAAAAAATATGCGAGGGCGTGACCGGCGTCATCTCGAAAGAGGCCGGCAAGCCGCCCGAATCGGTCCTCATTTTCATCGACGAAGTGGAGCGGGACAACATCGCCAAGGCCGGCAAGCTGTTCAGCAGCAACTGATGACAGCGGACGCCGCGCGGCGCATCGAAGAACTGACCGCACAGCTCAACGAGCACGCCTATCGATATTACGTTCTCGACGACCCGATCATTTCGGACGGGGAGTATGACCGGCTGTTTCATGAACTGCTGAGCCTGGAAGAAGCACATCCGCGCCTGGCGGCGGACGATTCCCCGACCAGGCGGGTCGGCGGCGCCCCGCTCGACCGGTTCGACCAGGTCGCGCACCGGCTGCCGATGCTCAGCCTGGAAAACGGCTTCAGCGACGACGATATCGTCGAGTTCGCCGAAAAACTGGGACGTTACCTCAACGAAGCGGTAAGCGGCGGTTATTCAGCCGAACCGAAACTGGACGGACTGGCCGTCGAACTGGTATATCGGGACGGCAGTTTACACGTCGGTTCAACACGCGGCGACGGCTTCACCGGCGAAGACATTACCGCCCAGGTCAGGACGATCAAGGCCATTCCGCTCAAGCTCTATGGAACAAAATTTCCGTCGCTGCTCGAAGTCCGCGGCGAAGTGTACATGGAGAAGGCGGGATTCGAAAGCCTCAACCAGGCCCAGCTCGCAAACGAGCTGCCGCCGTTTGCAAATCCGCGCAACGCCGCCGCCGGCTCGCTTCGGCAGCTCGACCCGTCGATAACGGCGAAGCGGCCGCTGAAGTTTTTTGCCTATACGGTCAGCGAACCCGATACAACCGGGTGCAGAACCCAGAGCGAACTGCTCGATCTGCTTAATCACTACGGCTTCCCGACCTGTCCGCACAACCACTACTGCGCAGATATCAGCGCAGTGATCGACCACTACAACCATCTCGCCTCGATCCGTCACGACCTGCCGTATGAAATCGACGGCATGGTGGTCAAGGTCGACACCCTGCAGCTGCAGAACCGCCTGGGCACAAAGGCGCGGGCGCCGCGCTGGGCGCTGGCGAGAAAATTCCCGGCAACCCAGGCGACCACCAAACTCGTCGGCGTCGAATTCCAGGTCGGCCGGACCGGTGCGGTAACCCCGGTCGCGCGACTCGAGCCGGTCGCGCTGGACGGCGCCACCGTATCCCGGGCGACCCTTCACAACCAGGACGAAATCGACCGCAAAGACCTGCGCATCGGTGATACGGTGCTGGTTCAGCGGGCCGGAGACGTGATTCCGGAGGTGATCAAACCGATTGCAGACAGGCGTGACGGCACCGAAACCCCGATCACGATTCCGCCGCGCTGCCCCGCCTGCAACTCGGAGCTGGTCAAGCCCGCAGGCGAGGCCGTCACCCGCTGCACAAATATTTTCTGCCCGGCGCAGCAGCTGCGGGGGCTGATTCATTTCTGTTCGAAGGCCGGGCTGGATATAGAGGGCCTCGGCAAACGCTACGTCGAACAGCTCTACGAAGCCGGGATCATCAAAACGATTCCCGATATCTTCACCCTCGACCGCGACGTGTTGGCAGCACTCGACGGCTGGGGCGAGAAATCGGCAGACAACGCACTGGCGGCGGTGGAGCAGGCGAAGACCCCGGTCCTGGCTGATTTTATAGCCGCCCTCGGCATCCGTTTTATCGGTGAAACATCGGCGGCCCTGCTCGAACAGCATTTCGGCTCCCTGGACAAGCTGAGTGCTGCCACCGAGGAGGAGCTCCTCGATATCGACGGCATCGGCGACCAGGCGGCGACCAGCCTGGTCGCCTATTTCTCCAACGACACGATAGCTGCGATGCTCGACCGGCTCAGAGCTTCAGGCCTGACCCCGACCGTGCGCGAACAGAGCACGGCGGCCGGAGCCCTCGCCGGGGCTGTCATCGTGTTCACCGGCACATTGACCCGGTTGTCCCGGGACGAGGCCAAAAAACTGGTAAAGGAACACGGCGGTACGATCGCGTCGTCGGTAACGAAGAAGGTCACCCACGTTGTCGCCGGTGAAAAGGCCGGATCAAAGCTGAGAAAAGCGGAGGAGGCCGGGAAGACGATTTTATCGGAGGACGATTTTCTTGCGCTGGTGAAGAAATAGTTGCAGAACAGCGGAGCCCCCGGGGACACGCTTCAGCGTGTCCCCTGTGGTGCCGGCGGTGAGGGATGAGCTGGTATCAACAGGCGACTTGTATTAAAAACAATTTTGTAAATCGACCCACAATATTGTAATAAAACAACAGCAGAACAACACCACTGTCGTGGTTGTATGCCCGGTAGTTACCGAACATCGGGGAGTTAATTTCTCACCCCCGCCTGGTATACAAATTGCTTTCAGGTGAACCGGGCGAAAACCGCATGTTCTTTTTGCCCGTTGAACACAAGGGGGCGCGGGCAACCGTTTTGTCCCTTCTAATGCAACCTTACAAAGAGGAGAAAACCATGAAAAAGCTATTCCTGTTTGGAATCATCCTGTCTTTCTTCTGTGTGCAGTCGGCCGGGGCTGCAACACCGAAAGACACGCTGGTGATGGCGTCACAGATCGATGACATAATCACCCTCGACCCGGCCGAGATTTTTGAGTTTTCCGGAGCCGAGTATGCCGCCAATACCTACGACCGGCTGATCAACTACGATGTCGACAACGTCAGTGATATTTTCGGCGGCATCGCCGAAAGCTGGGAAATCTCAGACAACGGCATGGTCTACACCTTTAAAATCAGAGATGGTATTACTTTTGCGTCCGGCAACATGCTGACTGCGGACGACGTCGTTTATTCGCTGCAGCGGGTAGTCATCCTCGACAAATCTCCTGCCTTCATCCTGACCCAGTTCGGCTTTACCCCTGACAACGTGAAGGACACGATCAAAAAAGTCGATGATTACACCGTTGCGATCACCATCGACAAACCGTACGCGCCGACCTTTTTCCTCTATTGTCTCACCTCCACCGCGGGATCCGTTGTGGACATGAAGGAAGTCCAGTCTCACGAGACAGACGGCGACATGGGTTATGGATGGCTCAAGACCAACTATGCCGGTTCCGGCCCGTACATGCTGAAAACCTGGAAGCCGTCAGAGACCCTGATTTATGAACGAAACGACAATTATTGGGGAGAAAAGGCAAAACTCAAGCGCGTCATCACCCGTCACATCACCGAATCATCCACCCAACGCCTGCTGCTGGAGAAAGGTGACGTCGATATCGCCAGGGATTTCGGTCCGGACGACATCAAAGGCGTGGCCGGTAATGCTGATATCAAGATCCGCAAAAAAGCCAAGGGTGCCATCTGGTATCTTGGCCTGAGCCAGAAAAACGAATATCTGCAGAAACCCGAGGTCCGCCAGGCCCTGAAATACCTGATCGACTACAAAGGTATGGAATCAACCATTCTCGACGGAGCCGCTACCGTCCACCAGGCATTCCTGCCGAAAGGTTTTTTGGGCGCACTCGAAGAGACCCCGTTCTCCCTGGATGTTGAAAAAGCTAAATCACTGCTGAAGGAAGCCGGAGTTCCCGAGGGATTCACCGTGACGATGGATACCCGGAACAACGAACCGACGACATCCATGGCGCTTGCCATCCAGTCAACCTTTGCCCAGGCCGGAATCAAGCTTGAAATCATCCCCGGCGAGGGCAAGCAGACGCTGACCAAGTACCGCGCCCGTAACCACGACATCTATATCGGCCGCTGGGGGCCGGACTACATGGATCCGCACACCAACGCCGACACGTTTGCGCGCAACCCGAATAACGCCGACGATGCGAAATCCAAGCCGCTGGCCTGGAGAAACTCGTGGGATATTCCGGAGATGACGAAGAAGGCAGACGCTGCGGTACTGGAAAAAGACACGAAGAAACGGGCCGACATGTACCTGGAACTCCAGCGCGAGCATCAGCAGACCTCGCCGTTCGTAATCATGTTCCAGGACATCGAGATCCTGGCAAAACGGGCCAATGTAGAAGGCTTCGTTCTCGGACCGAGTTTCGACAGCAATTTCTATCAGTACACGACCAAATAAACCATAGCGTGCGGGCCGGTTTTCCGGCCCGCTTTTGATTCATTTTTTCACCCGCTCCGGTCTGCGTGCTGCACAAGACCGAAGCGGGTTCTGCGCACTATGCTGCAAATGCTCACCAGACGCCGACTGCTCAAGGCGGCGCGCCAGACCCTGAGACTGCTGGTCATCGTTGCCACCACGTTTCTCGGGCTGCTGCTGATTACGTTTCTTATCGGCCGGGTTGTGCCGATCGATCCGGTCCTTGCCGTCGTCGGGGACAAGGCATCCCCCGAGGTGTATGAAAAGGCCAGAATTGCGATGGGCCTGCACCTGCCGCTGTGGAAACAGTTCTTCATCTACATCGGCAATGTGCTGCAGGGGGACCTCGGTACATCCGTTCTCACCGCCAAACCCGTTACCGAAGACATTTTGCGTGTGTTCCCCGCCACCATCGAACTGGCGGTCACCGCAACGATTATCGGCGTGCTTGTCGGCATTCCGCTCGGGGTGTTTTCCGCGGTCAAGCGGGACAGTTTTCTCGACCACGTCACCCGCGTTATCGGGCTGCTCGGATACTCGCTGCCGATCTTCTGGCTCGCCCTGATGGCGCTGATGGTATTCTACGCGCAGCTTGACTGGCTGCCCGGGCCGGGCCGGGTAGACGTGTTTTACGAAGATATCGTCGAGCCGGTTACCGGCATCATGATCATCGACTGCATTATCGCCAGGGAATGGGAGATCATGCGCAACGCGATCTGGCATGTGATCCTGCCGGCGCTGCTGCTCGGCTACTATTCGATGGCGTATCTGTCCAGGATGACGCGGTCGTTCATGATCGAACAGCTGCGCCAGGAGTACATCCTCACCGCGCGCGTCAAAGGAGTTGCCGAATGGAAGGTCATCTGGGTCCATGCCCTCGGCAACTGTCTAATTCCATTGATCACGGTCATTGCCCTGAGCTTCGGCGGGCTGCTCGAGGGCTCGGTGCTCACCGAAACCGTGTTCGCGTGGCCGGGGCTCGGACTCTACCTGACCACGTCGCTGCTGAATGCGGATATGAATGCGGTACTCGGGTCCACCATTGTGGTCGGTTCCATATTCCTGGGCGTCAATATGTTCTCCGACTTCCTCTACAAAGTGGCTGACCCCAGGGCCCGCTAGAAGGCATGGCGTAACCAATGACAAACAGACAAAACCTGACCGGGGCCCGCGCGTGGCTGCTCACCGACACCCCTGATTCAGCTTTCCAGGCCGCCTCGGGCAGATTCTACCTGGGCCTGCTCGAATTTTTCCGCAACAGGCTGGCGGTGGTCGGCCTGCTCATCATCATAACGCTCGTCCTGACTGCCACGTTTGCCCCGCAGATCGCCCCGTATGACCCGATCGCCACCGATCTCGCCAGCCGGCTCCAGCCGCTGTCGGCCGATCACTGGTTCGGCACCGATGAAATGGGGCGCGACATCTTCTCGCGCATCGTCTGGGGGTCGCGGCTGACGCTCTACGTTATCTTGCTGGTGGCGATTATCGCCGCCCCGGTCGGGATCCTGGTCGGTACCGTATCGGGGTATTTCGGCGGTGTCATCGACACGGTGCTGATGCGCATCACCGACATCTTCCTCGCCTTTCCGAAGCTGATCCTCGCCCTCGCCTTCGTTGCCGCACTGGGGCCGGGAATCGAAAATGCAATCATTGCGATATCGATCACGTCGTGGCCGCCGTATGCGCGAATTGCGCGGGCGGAAACGCTCACGATCAGGAACTCCGACTTTATCCGCGCAATCCGCCTGCAGGGAGCGGGCCCGATCAGGATCATAACGAAGCACATCATGCCGCTCTGTCTGTCATCGCTGATCGTCAGGGTGACGCTCGACATGGCGGGCATTATCCTCACCGCCGCCGGACTCGGTTTCCTGGGCCTCGGCGCGCAGCCGCCGTCTCCCGAATGGGGCGCGATGACATCGGCCGGGCGCTCGTACATCCTCGACCAGTGGTGGCTGATTACGATGCCGGGCACGGCGATCTTCGTTGTCAGCCTCGCCTTCAACCTGCTCGGCGACGGACTCCGGGAAGTACTCGATCCCAAAAGCGACAGCTAGATATGAAAAACCGTTCCGGCATAAACGAAATACTGCTGACCGTCAACAATCTGCAGGTCTCCTTTCCATCGCCCAAAGGAGTGGTCGACGCGGTTAAAAACGTGTCGTTTTCGATGGGCAGGGAAAAGATCGGCATTGTCGGAGAATCCGGTTCCGGCAAATCGGTGACCGGCCGGGCCGTGCTGCGCCTGCTGCCGCCGTATGCCCGGGTCCGGGCCGACGACATCATCTACCGGGGGCGGGACCTGCAGTCATTGACCGAAAAAGAGATGCGTCAGGTTCGCGGCCAGGGCATTTCAATGGTCATGCAGGACCCGAAATATTCCCTCAATCCGGTCCGAACCGTCGGTAAGCAGATCAGGGAGGCCTATACGATCCATCACCAGGTGCCGAAGCAGGAAGCCCGGGCACAGGCTCTGCAGATGCTGGAAGCGGTGCGGATCAGGAACCCGGAGCAGGTGTATCACCTCTATCCGCACGAAGTCTCCGGCGGCATGGGCCAGCGCATCATGATCGCGATGATGCTGATTCCGCAGCCGGGCCTGCTCATCGCCGACGAGCCTACCTCCGCACTCGATGTTACCGTGCAGCTGCAGGTGCTGGCGATACTGGACGATCTCGTCAGCCAGAGGGGCATGGGTCTGATCTTTATTTCCCACGATCTCGAGCTGGTCGCATCGTTCTGCGACCGCATCATCATCATGTACGGCGGCCGGATCATGGAAATGGTCGATGCCGACAAACTGCATGAATCGACCCATCCGTACACCCGGGGCCTGCTCAACTGCCTGCCGAAAATCGACGGCGACCGGGAACCGCTGCCGACGCTCGAGCGGGACGATGCCTGGCTCGACGATCCTGTCAACCGGGCCGGGGCCCTGTAAGCGATGCTGAATGTACAGAAACTCAACGTGGTCTTCGGCCACGGCGCCACGAAAAACCATGCGGTAAAAGACGTGTCGTTTGCCGTCGCCAGAGGTGAAAGTTTCGGACTGGTCGGGGAGTCGGGCTCCGGCAAATCGACGGTGCTGAACTGCATATCGGGCCTGCTGTCCAACTGGGACGGCACCATCGAAGTGGACGGCAAGCCCGTCTCGCACAAGCGCCATATGTCGTTTTACCGCAAGGTCCAGATGGTTTTTCAGGATCCGTACGGCTCACTGCACCCGCGCCACACGATCGACCAGACCCTGAAAGAGCCGATTGCAATTCACCGGATCGGCGACGCCAACCGTCGGGTCAACCAGGTTCTCAGGGAAGTCGGTCTGGGGCCCCAATTCCGGTTCCGCTATCCCCATCAGCTTTCAGGCGGTCAGCGGCAGCGGGTGGCGGTCGCCCGGGCCCTGATCCTGGAACCGGAGATTATCCTGCTCGACGAACCGACCTCGGCGCTGGACGTCTCGATCCAGGCGGAAGTGCTGAACCTGCTGCAGGAAATCCGCACCGAACGCAACCTGACCTATGTCCTCGTCAGCCACGATCTCGCCGTCGTGTCCCACATGTGCGATACGATTTCGGTCATGAATCACGGCCAGACGGTTGAAATCATCAACCGGGTGCAACTCCAGAACGGCAGTCTGAAAGAACAGTATACCCGCCAGCTGCTGACCGCCAGCAAAGGCTACGACCGGGCGGCTATCGACCAGTTCCAGGATTTCTGAGAAGCGGGGGAATGCAGATGCCTGCCAGAGCCGTAATCAACGTGAGTGTCAGCAGTCACTACCGGGAAGATTCCTATGCCAGTGAAACGGTTACCCAGGGAATCCTTGGCGAATGGGTCGAGGTTATCGAGCACCGGCCGCTGTTTTCAAGAGTCCGGCAGGAAGATGGCTATACCAGCTGGATCAGCACCGACCAGCTGGCCTTCGCAGAACCGCCGGCCGGCATCGACGTGCAGGTCAGAAGCCATTTCATTGCAATCCGCAGCGAACCGTCCGCCGACGCCGCCGTGATCAGGGACGCGGTGATTGGAGCGAAACTTGCAGCCGCTGCCGAAGAAAACGGCTGGACGCGTGTCATCCTGCCGGACGGCATGCCCGGCTGGGTCGAAACAAAGCATTTCGGATCGTTTCCGCCGGCGACGCCCGACCAGGTCATCGGGCTTGTGCGGGAATTTCTCGGCTACCAGTATGTGTGGGGAGGCCGGACCCCGAAGGGGTTCGACTGTTCGGGCCTCGTGCAGACCGCATTTGCGCTGCACGGGACAAAACTGCCCAGGGACGCGTGGCAGCAGCAGGAACACCACATTGTTTCAGACCGGTTTGGAGACGGCATCCCGGGCGATCTGTTCTTTTTTGCCAGAACACCTGAAAAAGTAACCCATGTCGCCGTGTGCATCGGCCACGGTCGTTTCATCCATGCCAGCGGCTGGGTCAGGCACAACAGCCTCAACCAGGCGGATGCTGATTTCAGCAAGGACCATGTCGACACGTTCGTTTCCGTCAACCGTTATCCCCCGGAGTTATAACCGCTGTGAAAATTACCTCTGTCAATACCCGGACCGTCACCATTCCGCTGAACACCGTTTTCAAGACGGCGCTCAGAACCGTTGATACGTTGGAAAACGTACTCGTCACGGTGGCAACAGATATCGCGCTGACCGGCTACGGGAGCGCCGCGCCGACGGCGGTGATCACCGGTGAAACGGTCGCGTCGATCAGCGGCGCCGTCGAGCATATCGGTACCGCCATCGCCGGTATGGAACTCAATGATCATGAAGCGGTTTTCCAGAAACTCAACCGCTGCATGATTGGCAACAATTCCGCCAAAGCCGCGGTAGACATGGCGCTCTACGACCTGCTCGCGCAATCGCTGCAGATTCCGCTGTACCAGCTGCTCGGCGGCATCGTGCACCCGGTCGCTACCGACATAACCATCAGCCTCGGCGACATCGACACGATGGTGGCCGACAGCCGCAGGCGACTGGCGGAGGGCTTCTCGATTCTGAAAATCAAGGTCGGCAACGATCCGCAGCTCGATATCGAGCGCCTCGAACAGATCTATCAGGCCGTTGGCGACCGGGCGACCATCCGCATCGATGCGAACCAGGGATGGTCCGCCAAACAAGCCGTGTATGTCGCCGCAGAACTGGTGCATCGGAGGGTGCCGATCGAATTGATGGAGCAGCCGGTGACCGCCCGCGGCTGGTCCGATATGGCCTTTGTCAGGGCGCACGCACCGATGCCGGTTTATGCGGATGAGAGTGTCTGCACGGCGCGGGATGCGCTGGAGCTGATAAAAATCGGCGGGGTCGACGGCATCAATATCAAACTGATGAAGTGCGGCGGTATCTACAACGCGAAGAAAATCGCGGCCGTTGCCGAAGCGGCGTCCGTCCCCTGTATGATCGGCTCGATGATGGAGTGCAGCATCAGCGTTACCGCTGCCGCCCATCTGGCTGTTTCCACCGCCAACATCACCGGCTACGACCTCGATGCACCGCTGTTCTGCAGCTTCAACCCCGCTGCCGGGGGGGTGTCGTACAACGGCGCCGACATCATGCTGCCAGCCACGCCGGGGCTCGGTATCAGCGGTATTGTCGCCGGATAATGGTCATGATGTGCACCTTTTCATTGAGGGATAAGGGATTAACGAAGGGACACCGATTCAACAAGGGAACGCGCTGAGGCATGTCCCCTTTGACGAATACCAGAACCAGGATTACCATGAACGTATACATCAGCGTCGACATCGAAGGCGTTTGCGGCACCACGCAATGGGATGAAGTCACCCGGGGCGGCGAGCGCTACCCCGAGTACCAGAAACAGATGACCGCGGAAACGGTCGCCGCCTGTAGCGGAGCGATCGCGGCAGGGGCAACCCGGGTGTACGTCCGGGACGGACACGGCTGCGCCAAAAACCTGCTGGCCTCGGAGCTGCCGGAATCCACGACCCTGATCAGGGGCTGGTCGCGTCATCCCTACATGATGATGCAGGAACTCGATGCATCGTTCGACGCGGCAATGATGGTCGGCTATCACTCCCTTGGCGGCAGCCCGGGCAGCCCGCTGGCACATACGATGACCACGAAGGTGTCGGCATGTTCGATCAACGGCCTGCCGGCCTCGGAATTCCTGATCAACAGCTATACTGCCGCCCGCGAAAACGTCCCGGTAGTTTTCGTCTCGGGAGACCAGGCGCTGTGCGAGCATGCGGCTGACATCATCCCTGCAATAAAAACCGTTTCGGTCAAATACGGTGCCGGCAACTCCACCGTCAACATGCATCCCCAGGCCGCCTGCCGGGAAATTAAAGCGGCGGTGCAAGACACGCTGTCAGGGGATTTGTCGCAATGCCTGCTGCCGCTGCCTGAAACATTTGACGTTGCAATCACGTACACGACCTGCATGGAAGCGTACCGGACGTCATTTTTTCCGGGCGCCGAACTGATCGCCCCGAACCAGGTTCGCTTCGGTGCAGACGATTATTTTGAAGTCCTTACATTCTTTCTATTCGTGCTTTAATTCAACCAGCGGAATAACTATCTCATGCAAGACAAGAAGCGCATTGCCGGCCTGCACGACCAGGCCTTTGTCGTTGACGCCCATTTCGACCTGACGATGGATGTAGCCTACCAGCGTGAACGGGGGAAGCAAAAAGTAATCGAATCGGATTATCTCGAGGGGTTCAGGCAGGGAGGAGTCGACCTGATCGTATCGGCACTGTTCGTACACGACTATTTCCTGCCGGAAATGGGCCTGAAAAAAGCCCTGCAGCAGGTTGCCCATCTCTACGATGAAATCGATGAAACGCCTGGCAAATTCAGGCTCTGCCGGACAATTGCCGAAGCCAGAGCGGCAAAAGCTGCAGGCGAAGTCGCCCTGATCCTGTCGCTCGAAGGAGCCGACCCGATCCAGAACGATCTCGGCCTGCTGCGGGCTTTTTATGAACTCGGCGTGCGCGGCCTCGGCCTGGTCTGGAGCCGCAGGAATTATGCCGCCGACGGCGCGTTCTTCATGCCGGTGAAAGAGGGGCAAAAAGGGGGGCTGACTCCGTTCGGGGTGAAACTGGTCGAAAAAGCCGAAGAACTCGGGATGATCGTGGACCTCAGCCACATCAACGACGAGGGGTTTGCCGACGTGCTCGACATCGTCTCAAAACCGGTGATTGCGTCTCACTCGAACTGCAGGGAACTGGCCGACACGAAGAGAAACCTGACCGATAAACAGATCGAACAAATAGCTGCGAAGGGCGGGGTCATCGGCATGAACTCGGTCAATATGTTCGTCGATCCGGGCAAGGAACAGGTGACGGTATCAGACCTGGTCGATCATGTTGACCATATCGTTAAAATCGCCGGCGTCGACCATGTCGGCATCGGCTTCGACATCTGTCACTGTTTCACGGATTATCTGCAGTTGGTAGAGGCGCTGCCCGCCTATGACATTATCGAGAGCCACAGGCAGATGCCGCTGTTTACGGCTGCACTGATCCAGCACGGATATTGCGACGAAGATATTATCAAGATTCTCGGCGGCAATTTCCTGCGGGTGTATGAGTCGGTTTTTGACTGAGCCCGGCGCTGCTGCGGAACGGGTTTCTCGTTCATATCAACGGGCGCACGCAGCACGCAGATACTCGATAATATCATCACTCTCGTACATTGACTTCTCCCCGTCGATCAGAAACGGGACCATCGATTTGCCGCCGGTGTCGATCACTTTCTGCCGGCCCGGTGTGCCGTGGGCGGCATCGACGATAGCGTAGTCTTTTCCTTCAGAGAGCCCCATCTGGTCGGCGGCGCGAATGACCTTGATGCAGAACGGGCAGGTGCTGGATATGTAGAGTTCTACCATGATTTATGTTGGGTTGATTTTGGGTTGATGGTTGGTTTTCTAACTGGTTTCTTCTGCCGGGGAAACACGCTTCAGCGTGTCCCCGCCAGAGCTTTCAGGAGCGTATCCCTACCCCTTTTTGCAACAGGTACAAATTCACCGAAAAAAGCACCGCGGCAAACAGCACGAGCATGCCGAGTCCGCTGTAAACGCTCATATCCGAAATTCCCAGGAACCCGTAGCGGAACCCGTCGATCATGTAGATGATCGGATTGGCCTTTGAGATCATGCGCCAGAAATCGGGGAGCAGGGTAATTGAATAAAAAACGCCGCCCAGGTACGTGAGCGGGGTGATCACGAAGGTCGGAATAATCGAGATATCGTCAAATTTCTTGGCAAAAATGCCGTTGATCATCCCCGCCAGCGCAAACACGAAACTGGTAAGGAACGCAAACAGCGTTGTATAAACGACACTGTAGAGCGGCAGCCGCACGAAAAAGAGGCTGACCATCGATACCAGGAAACCGACGCTCAAGCCGCGGATCATGCCGCCGGATATGTAGCCGAGCACGATCACCCAGTTCGGGGTCGGGCTGACCAGCAGTTCCTCGATATTCTTCTGGAATTTCGTCGAGAAAAAGCTGGACACGGTGTTCGTGTACGAGTTGGTGATGATCGACATCATGATCAGACCAGGGGCGATAAACGCCATATAGGGGTAACCGTTGATGTCCCTGAGCTGG
>Ga0180436_10002801_pt1 | contig 16304 bp, 12 predicted proteins | sample SS_ome_2_FD_132434 | JGI IMG/M metagenome (GOLD analysis project Ga0180436, IMG submission 132434) | Hypersaline lake sediment archaeal communities from the Salton Sea, California, USA - SS_3_S_2 metaG | ecosystem: Environmental > Aquatic > Non-marine Saline and Alkaline > Hypersaline >...
CAGGCGAAGTATGCTATACTTTCGGCTACTTGGGCGGTTAGCTCAGCTGGCTAGAGCGCCACGTTGACATCGTGGAGGTCACAGGTTCAAGTCCTGTATCGCCCACCTAGAGGACGCTGGTTGGAACCACTAACCAAGGGCGGCGCGAGAGCGCCGCTCTTTGCTTTCCTGACTGGGGACTCCAATACGCGGGTAATGGAATCCCCGCTAGGCCCCCCCGGGCCGTCGTTGCCTCCGTCCCTCCCCCCCTCCATTACGCGCGTTATAGACTGGTCCAGCTCGTGGAGGTAGGCGAAGGGAGCGTGGAGCAGGCTGCTGGGTAGGAGCCGGCCGGCCAGGTCGACGTGGACCTCGCTGAAGAGCAGGCGGATGGCCTTGCGCTGCTCGTCGGGCTCGGCGAACGCCCAGTCGTCTGAGAGCGTGGCCAGGACTTCCAGCGCGCGGTCGACGTCGCGGATGCGCTCCCGGCTGTCCCGCTCGATTTCGACGATGGCCTGCTGTACGTCGTGCAGGTCGGCATGCACCTCCGCTGTCAGCTCGTCGAACGATCGGTCGGTGAGCCGGTTCTGCGCCCACAGACGGGCGTAGGCTTTCTCGCTCTGTCGAAGACTGGATAGCCGCGAACGCAGGGCCTTGAGGCGCCGGTGCCGCGACTCCTCCACCGCCTCAGTGATACTACGCGCGTAATGGTCGCGCATCGCGGGGATGCGATTTGGGCGCACCGTGACGTCGCGCAGGAGATCGTTGACCTGTTCCTCCACGCGCTTCTGTCTTAGGTAGATTCCTCCTTCATCGTCCTCGAGCTTGTGAGGCGGAATGTAGTAATAGCCGTAGCTGGAGCCGCCCTTCTGAGTAGTCGCGCACTGCATGGGAATGCGATCGGCCGGTGTGAGTACCAGATGCAGCATGCCCTGGAGTAGGTATGAGAAGCGGGTCTTGCGCTTGCGGTGATCGTGGTCCTTAAGGATGCGTTGCGCACGCTGATACTCTGCATCAGTTACGATGGCCCCGGCCTTACTGCGGACTTGACCCCAAGTGATCTTGAAGGTTGGGAGGACGATCCAGCCGGCGTAAAATGGGTTGTGGAAGAACCGGTTGAGGGTCTGCTTGGCCGTCTGTCGCTTGCCAGCCTCGTTTTCCCACACCCAGCGCTTGCCGTTGTGACGCAGATGGCCCTCGCGATCCAGCTCCTCACAGATGTCGTCCAGGCTGTACTCGCCGGTAATGAGAAGGTCCCAGGCGCGACGGACGACCGGAGCGCGCTCAGGGTCGATCTCCACCCACGACTCGGTCTTGCCTGAGTTGACCTCACGGTGCTTGTTGACGAAGCCGTCGGGAGCCTTCCAGCACCAGTGACCGGACTCGACTTTGGCGCGGATGCCACCGCGGACGCGGATGCGCAGGACTCCAACCTCGTGCTCCCCCATCCCCAAGAGGATGGTGAAGAGCATCCAGCCATCGGGAGTCGTGATGTCGAGGCCGGGGTTGCCGGCCGCCTTGATCTGGATCCCCAGCTTGCGGAGTTCCTTCGCTACGGTGAGGCCCTCCGCCGTGTCACGCCCGAAGCGGTCGACTCGGTAGACGGCCAGGTGGGAGAAGACGCCGGCGCGGGCATCGGCGAGCATCTCCTGGAACTGCGCACGGTCATAGCTGGTGCCAGTGAGCCGGTCTTCGTAGGTAGCGAGGATGGGCATGTTGGAGCCACGGAGCAGGGTTTCGCGGATGGCGTCGCGTTGGAGGGCGAAGGAGCGCTCGGGTGACTGTCGATCCTCGTCCGATACTCGTAGGTACAGTGCCCATCCAGGGCGGGGTTGTGACTGCGCCACATCGCCTCCTTTGCGTGAATTCAAGTGTAGCTGAGGCGAACTGCGGGTGTCAAGTTGACTCCAACAGAACACTTGTGCTATTCTTGTGACTATGGACGGATTGGCTGAGGTCAAGCAACAGGTGTGGCGGGTCATACAGCTGGCCCGCACGATGACCGCGGCGAGGGATCGCCGGCGTGCGAGGGCCACTACGCGGGTAATGGACTCGCGCGAGGGCGCTGTTCCCGGAGCTTTCCTGCGCGACGGTTCGCCACACCCCGTCCCCGGCGGCCCCAGGGCGCGCCAGGTGGGGTAGACCCACCAAGACACAGTCGCCTCGGCTAGGGTGCTCCTACGAGGCATCCAGCACGCTGGCCTCGTCGCAGGCACCCGCGATCAGGCCGTCCCGTTCTCGCGCCGCGCACCGGACATGCTTCCTCTGCCATTACCCGCGTAATACCGACCGCCCTCCACGGCCCATCGCACAGTGACCGCGACATCCCTTCCCCCGGTCACTACTCCCGTAGCACCGATCGGTCCCGCCGGACTAGCATGTGCAGCGCCCAGCTGGCCGGCAGAGCGCACCCTTCAGATAGTGTTCGGGCAGAGAGGTGCGACTGGGAGCGTCCCTGGCGCAGCTGGCACCTATCAGCGGGCACTAGCGTGAGGTTGCCGCACTTCGTATGGCCCGAAGTGCGTAATGGGCCTTCCCGGGGAAGATTGCGCACTGACTTCTGCATAGGGTGTTTCCTTGCGAGTGGGTGTACTCGCTCGGGTTTGCCCATCATCTGGAGGGAGGTTGCGAGTAGTAGATTCCCTCTTCTCGGCTGGCGAACCACCGACAGACGACGACATCCTATCGCTCTGGCAGATGATCGTCTCACCCGACCACCTCCGGTGGGAACCGCCCGACAACCCAGTGTACGCTGACAAGAGCCCTGTGGAGGTCCTGGACCTGTCCCGCACGACGTTACTGCCCCGTGCCACCCACCAAGCCTGCTGGGCTCGCGCGGCTGGCCAGATCGTGGGACGGGCCACGATATTGCGCTACGTTGAGGAAGGCATGGAGCACTGCGGTGAGATCGGGTTCGCGGTGCGCGCGGCGCATCGCGGAAGGGGATCGAGTTCCGTCTGGTCGAGTCAATCGCAGAACCGGGGCGGGAGATGGAGCTTGAGCTCGGCCACTGCAACTGCTTCGACAGCAACGTGGCCGTGATTGGCTCGCCGAGGAAGGGCGGGTTCCACCTCGAGGGCCACCTGGCTCGGGCGGTTAGGAGGGGCAAGGGGCGTAGACCATCCGGCTCTACGGGCTGATGCTCGGACTGTACTACGAACGTGATCCACGGAATGGACAGGCGAACTGGAGGACGCCCACTGGCAACGTTGCCAGTGGGCGCGCCATCAGAGTGTGAAGCCGGAGCCTGCGCGGGGCTCGATCCTGGCTGTCCTGGCTCAGCATGGGTAGGTCACTGCCCTCGCACCCAGAGAACCCGAATACGGCTCTGTTGGTGCACGCATTGAAGCGCAGCACACTGCCACGGCCGGCGCCGGGTCTCTGCAAATCAGGCCCAGCTCGTCCAAGCGGAGCTCGATCGCGCCGCTTGATCCGATTGCCTCCACGAGGATCCCGAGCACCTCGAGCTCGTCCACTTCGGGTGCGCCTGCCGCCTCTGCTGTGCCCGGTGCCGGCGAACTCTCCGGCGCGGCGTCCTTCAGCCGCTCGATCTCGGCGAGCGCTGCCTCGTAGTCCGCTTCTGTGCCGATCGGCTCGATCTACACCGTTATCCCTACTCGTCACACTTGTGACACATTGATTCGGTCGTACTCAGTGTTAGTGCCCGAGCCCCCGATGTAGATCCCGCCCAGCGCGTACTCGACCATGTCCACCAGCCGGTACGCCTTAACTCTGATGTTGAACACGGGGCCCGTAGCGACTGTTCCTCCTCCGGACGTCTTCTCGTCCGTCATTGTGACTGCAGTAGGTTGATTGCCGGGATGATCAAGCCCAAAGCCTGGTCTATCCCTTGGCGAGCCGGCATCCAAGTGAGAGGGGTAGTTCGCTCCAACTCACTGTCCTTCGCCAGGAAATCCACACAGAAGGTGTACAGATCCCGATTAGTCGACGCGATCGTGTCGATGGCCTCCCGGCAGCTGCTGGACGCTTGTTGGACGGCGGAGGACGCGCTCGCGACCTCGTACGATGGATACCCCACGATGGACTCATAGTGGTCAGTGAGGGGGTCTTCCTGCCCCTGGTTACACCACACGGTTCCTGAATCAAAGGTCATCACCTCGATCTCGCAGCCCAACGCAACCAGCCTCTGCAGCAACTGAGTCCTCACCGATGGCGGGGCTGGTGTGCTGGAGGGCTCCGGCGTTGGATTCAGAGTGGGCACCCGTGTCGGCGCGGAGGGGGCCGTGATCTCACGTTCCACGATCCGGGTGACCTCCACATCTCGGGTCTCAACTACGACGAATGGAGTCTGAGTCGGGGGACTGTGAGTTGCGGTAGGGGAGACTTCTGGCGTGGAGCTTGTGCACGCGGCCAGAGCAACTACCAGTGTTCCATAGATCAGGAATCGTTTCTTGCCGCTCTCTCCTATGGCAGCTTTTCCCATCGCCAAGTGATACTAGGATCTCTCGCCCTCTGCCCGTCAGGCACACATACGGAGGCTGCTCTTCAGTCAGCAACGGCGATTCCTGGCTGGGAGTCCATCTAGGGTCTCAAAGCCTCAACCCACACATCGACGACCCAGTCGGCATGGCGTCGGTGCATACCCCAGTTGCTGACCAACCTTTGGGCAAGAACAGCTCGCAACGTCGCCGACGGCTGTGTCGTCCATCCTTTGTTCAGCGTGTTGGGTATGCGCTCCGCAAGTGACAGCTTGAGCAGGTTGACCTCGAAACCGTCGTCTGGACACAAGTCTCGCAGTAGGTTAACCAACTGCTGCGGGGCCTTGATTCCCTGACCCTCATCACGAACCAGTCTCACGAGCGTGAGTCTCACCTCGTCGCTCATAGAGTTGGTAGGGCCGCCCGCTGGTTGTGATCTGTTGAGTTGGCCTTGAGAGGCACTGGTAGTCTCGCGTCGTGGGCTGGAGACACGGTGCTCCCCCCTGGCTACCGGTGGCGCAACAGCCGCCGCCCTGGTACTGGGGCGAGTTGGCTTTGGCGGCTTCAGGCCAAACACCCCGAACAGCTCCTCATCGGAGAACGTCGTGCGGACGTGCTCCACAGAGAGATCATCGATGATCCGGTCGAACATCTCCTGTTTGCGGCGGATGATCTGATGCACGCGCTCCTCGACAGTGTCCCGAGTATAGAGGTCATGTACGAAGACCTTCCGTGTCTGTCCGATGCGATGGGCGCGTGCCTCAGCCTGCTTGGTCACTGCTGGGTTCCACCAATGGTCGAAGTGGAACACATGGTTCGCTCTCTGCAAGTTCAGTCCCACGCCACCGGCCTGAACAGACATTAGCATGATGCGGGGAGTGTCATCCTCCTGGAACCTTCGCAGCAGCTCCTGTCGCTGGGCGTCACGTAGTCCCCCGTGGAAGAGAGCCGGACTGAACTGACGGAGCTCCGGCATGATCTTCTGTAGGGTGACGTTGGGCAGACGTGAGAATACAAGCGCCTTCTGCCCACTGTCAACCACTGTATCGAGCTGATCGCGCAAGTATTCCAGCTTGCACGATCTCCCTGATGCAGGGTCCCGATTGCAGATCTCCTGTAGCTTGGTGATGATGCTCAGCGCGTGAGTTCGCGTGGCATCGGCACGGCTCAGCGTCTGACGTCCCTCGTTGAAGACGCGATCATAGCTCTCGTGCTGTCTTGGATCCAGGTCCAGCCAGACTTCACGACTCACCTTGTCCGGCAGGTCGTCGAGTACGTCGGCCGCTCGGCGGCGAAGGAAATAGGGCTGGATTCTATGCTTTACCTCCCGGGGTGGGTAGGTCTCCGTTGCCCTGAACAATCGGGGGCGCAAGTAGCCGAAGATTGACACCACATCCTCAGGTTTGTTCTCAACTGGTGTTCCCGAGAGCCCCCACCGATACTCCGCCGGGGTTTGTCGCACTGCCCGTGTCTGCTTTGTCCGCGGATTCTTGATGTCCTGGACCTCATCGAGCACGACGACATCGAATCGGGGAAGCAGGCTCCCACTCTCTCTGAACACGTCCTGCCTGGCCGTGGCGTAGGTTGTGAGGTAGATGGACGAGGGAGCGCGCCAGAGCCACTCGCGCTCATCCCGATTGCCGCGCACCTTCAGCACGTGCAGCTCGGGCGCCCACTTGGCGAGCTCGTGTTCCCACGTCCCCAGTAGAGAAGTCCGGCACAGGATGAGCACGCGGAAGATCTCGCCACGCCGATAGAGCACCTGTAGCGCGATGATCGTCTGGATCGTCTTGCCCAGGCCCATCTCATCGGCAAGCAGCGCTGACGGATGGTCGGTCAGGAACTTGACCCCCTGCACCTGATAGCCATAGGGGCGCCGCCCCTCCGGCCAGAGCAAGGGGTGATCCAGCAAGCTCTCGATGGGAGGTTGTAGGAAAGGCAGCAGCAGATCGAAGACGTCCAGCGTGGGCGCGCGGCGCTTAGGAATCCCGCGCCTCTTCTTGGTGCGACCTGTCGGCTTCTCCCGGGTGCTGCAGACCGCGCAGCTGTACCGTGGCAGGCCGTGCGGGCACGTGGACATATCGAGCTTACCGACAACGCCCGTGGTGGGCTTGCCGGCAGTACCATCTGCGGCGTAGGCCTTGCCGGCAGACCCCGGCAGCGTCAGACCCGTGAAGAGGTCCAGGATTGCGGGGATGTCCAGCAGCCTTGCCAACTGCAGATCCAAGCAATTGGGAGCCGCTACTCTCAGGCCGTCGATGGTGTGGAGTTCCACACCGGATGCCTTGAGTGTCTGGTCAAGGGTCTGTTCGGGGATCGGCAGACTCGCCAGGTCACCTGACCTGGCGGGCGGGATCAGGAACGGAATGCGCAGTTGCCCCGGCGGCTCTGAGACACCGAAGTCGTTGACGACTTCATCCACCTTCAGCCGGAGGACCGTCGGCTCCGAGATCGGCACCCAGTCCTGTAGCCAACTACGAACCTGCTGCAGCAACCCCATCGCTAGCTGAAGCGGTCGTCGTTGGCCTGCAGGGCGTTGAGGGCTGCTGTGATGCGCTGGAACGGCTCAACGGGGTTGAGGCTGAGGAACGCACGCTCCAGCATCTGCTCTATCCTCGCCTTCTGCGCGGCATCGTAGCTCGCCGGGTAGCGAACGGCGATGGGATCATACACGCCGGTAGGCGATCTCAGGACCGACGTAGCGGCGCCGTCCTCCACCAGGTGCGCGCCCGTTGTGTCGGGCTGCGCGTGCACCACCAGTGTGGCCAGGTCCCCGGCCAGGTCCAGGAAGCGGGGATCGTTGACGAGGAGCAGCCCTGGTTTGTCCTCCAGAGCCTTGTATAGAGGACCGCCGCAGAGCTCGAGACCGATGTGCGGCAGCAAGGACTCCCCGTAGAGCTGGATCTGGAGCTTTGTGGGTTTGACGGGGTAGGTGACCCGGAACTCCAGCGGTTTCCCCTTGCGATCCACCACCAGCAGGCTGCCGATGTAGCCCTTACCATCCTTCGTTCTCAGCAGTGCGTAGTAGCCTATCGACTCATCGAGCATAATGCCTCCGTCGTATTGGTCTGTGCTCACGGACCGGGCCGTGACCGGCTCGGCCCAAGGTGTCCTCGCCGCTACTCCTCCACCCGCAGATACGTCACCTCGAAGGCCTTCACCGCACGCTGCGTTTGCAGGCGATTCGCCAGCTCGAACGCATCGTTCATCTCATACCGCTGGAAGATATCCAACCCGCGATCTAGGCTGATCTTCCACCCCGTATCCGTCACAATGTGGCGCGCGTGGGCTGCATTGTCATAGTCCCACGTGAAGGCAATGCCCGCGGTCGCCATCGCATCCTGCATCTTCGTCAAGTACTCCTCCTGACGGCCGGCCTCGAACTCATCCCGCCCCGTGACCAAGTGTACCGAGACCTCATCCCCAGGTTCGATATGCGCGATCACCACCTCCAGGAACTCCATCAGGTTCCGCGCCTGGTAGAACAGCCGGATGTAGGGATCGGTCAGCACGATCTCGCGGGCACCATCCAGGTAGGCGCCGAATAGGTCCTCATAGCTGACGCCGCGCTGGTTCTCCTCAAACGTTCGGTGCATCGCCTGTGGTGCAGCCTTCGTCTCTGCAGGCGCAGCAGGCTTGACGGGCGCGCTATCCTCCACCGGCTCCGGGAATGCGTCGACGGTCTCCTCCAGGGTCAGACCGATGCCGTAGTACTGCGGATAGGTCTTCTCCTCCAGCGTCTGCACCGAGCGAACCTTGCCCGTCCGCAGATCGGTGTAGGCGAAGCGCACCGGCGTGTAGGTGGTGTCGATGCGCATCAGTTGATCTTTCACGCGCTTCCGTCCCTCGATGGCGAAGCGCAGTAGCTCCTCCATCTCCGGCAGCGTCACCTCGCCGTGGGGATAGATCAGCTTCATCAGCCCGGAGAAGGTCTTCTGGATGCCTGTGCGATCGCGCGTCGATATGTCTGTCACCAGTTCGAAGTGTTCCGAGTACGCCTGCGTCAGGTCGTAGTCGCGCATATGGCGCAGGATCTCGGCCAGGTAGTCGACTACGAAGCCATAGCCCTCGGAGAACATCTCGCCGCGGATGATGTCTACTTCCCAGCCTGGGACATAGAAGTGCAGCCGGTCCAGGAAGGCGGAGTCGTAGTAGGTCTCGGGCAGTGGTTCGAAGAAGTCGGTATGCCGCAGCATATACGGGACCGTGTGCTGCGTGTTGCCCACGAAGGCCATGCTGGCCTCGGCGCCCAGCGTCTCGATCCCGCGGGAGAACGACTTATTGGCCAGGTAGTTCTTCAGGATATCCACCAGGGCCTTGTCCACGCGTTTCTTCTTGCCCGCGAACTCGTCGAAGGCCACGGTATCCCAGTAGCCCACCAGGCCGATCCTGCCGGTGGCGTTGTTGACGAAAAGCTTGGCCACCGTCACCTCGCCACCCGAGATGAGGATGCCGTGGGGCGAGAATTCCGTGTAGATGTGGCTCTTGCCCGTCCCCTTTGGCCCCAGCTCGATCAGGTTGTAGTTGCGTTCGCAGTACGGTATCAGCCGCACCAGCTGCAGTAGCTTGTTCCGCCGGCCGAAGAACTCCGGGTTGAAGCCGATGGACTGTAGCAACAGGTCGATCCACTCGTCCGTCGTGAACCCGCGACGGGCAGCTGTGTACTGGTCGAAGTCGAAGCGCGAGAGCTGGATCGGCTTGAGCGAGGTGAGCACCCAGGGCACGCTGTTGCCATCATCGAAGAACTGGTACTCCAGATCCGCGATGCACCAAACCCCGCTCACCAGCAGCTTGGGATGCCGCTTGACCGTGTCCGCGCCGACCAACACCTCCTTGATGCCCAGGTTGGCGAAGGTCGCCTCGTAGGTGTCGCGTTTGTCGTTGAGATCCACGCTGACCTTGTCGATCACCTTGTGTCTACCGCGCTCGCGGATCCTCGACCGAACCAGGCCCGCCTCGCTGCGATGGACATAGTGCGTGCGCAGGATATCTCGGACGGTGTCCAGTCCCGACAGGATGCTGGCCTCGTCCGACGTGGCGCAGTACTGCCCCAGCAGGTACTCCAGCACGTAGGATGGCACAATCGCGTTGCCTTTGACCAGGTTCACCAGGTCTTTGCGGACCACCACACCAGGGAACTGGGCGTTGATCTTGTCGTCGAGTTGGGTCATCGTCTATCCCCTAGAAATCGAAGTCGCTGGTGAACGCTCGCCGTAGCACATAGCGGACGGTCCTGTACGGCTTCCAATGCGACGTGCCGGGCACATGCTCCCGCAGAACCAGAGCCACGTCCTGCCCATCTGCGGTGTCCGCCTCCCGTGTCAGGATGAAGCGCACGGCCGTCTCGCGGTCGCGCTCGTTCTCCGAGACAAGGTCGAAGGTCAGGTCATGCTCGTCCGAGATCAGTGCGTTCTCCTGCGTGTAGATGCCGGCGCGCAGCTCGCGGGGCTGCACCTTCTCGCTCGCCGGTTCCCGCTGATAGAAGACCACGCTCAACTGCCCCGTCGTGATCACCTGGGTCGAGCCCTGCAGGATGTCCACCTCGACCTCGCGCACATCGCTCTCTCTCTTCTTGTTGACCTTGAGCACCGGCACGATCACTTCCTGCAGGCTGGCCCCACCGTGGACGTAGCGGCTGCCGGCGCCCTGGATGCGCACGCGATTGATCGAGTTGGGGATCAGGATCTCCAGGTCGCCTTCGAGCCCCACTTGCGCCGCTGTGAAGCGCTTGTAGCCTGGACTCTCCACCAGCCCGTGACCCAGCACAAAGCGACGGTTCCTGTCCGTGATCTGGGCACCCATAGGCGGCTGACCGATGAAGTCGCTCTCATCCAGCGTCTGGTACTGATAGATGAACCCATGATCTGCCGTCACCAGCATGTTGGTCGCGTTGGCGCCGGCCAGTTTCTTGATCACCCGGAGCAGCTCGTCCAACGTCGCCTCAACCGCGTCGAACGCGCGCTCCTCGGTGTCCCGCTTGTCCCCAACTGCATCGATGCGGTTGTGGTAGATGTAGACCACGTCGTGGTCGCGGAAGAGCGCGCGGCTTTCCTCCTTGTTCATGCCAAGGAAGTCATCTGCTCTCAGCGCGGTGGCCTGTCCTGAGACCGCGGCATCCAGCAGCTTCGCCCGGTTCGCCGTGCCCGACGCGCTCTGGCCATCCACCAGCGCCGTCTTGCCATCGTCTGCAAGGCTCAGGAGCTGGTGAGGGAGCAGCGCTGCCATACCCAACTGCGTGAAGCTCGGCAGTGGAGTGAGCACAGACACGAGTTCCGCGTCGAACCGGTCCTCCTGGCGAACCAGCCGTAGGAGCTCCTCACCGATCTCGTAGCGCAGGGCGTCCGAGATGATCACGAAGACCTTGTTCCCGCGTTCCAGGAAGGGCTTCACCTGCCACTCGAAGAAGTCCTGTTGCGGCACAACGCCATCCGCGCCCCATCGCTCCGTCGCACTGACCTCGGCCTGCCACGCGTTGTTCACCTTCAGCAGGAACCCGTTGGTGTAGAGGTTCTCGACGCGGTCCGACAGCGGCTGCAGCAACGTCGTCTGGCCGGACTGACGCAGGTGGGTCACGTGTTTCCGGTAGTGCTGGTCCAACTTGTACCAGACGCCCGTGTACTGCTGAATGGCGCCCGCGAATGACGAGATGGCCAGGTCCACGCCGTCGAGGGCGGCGACAAAGGCCGCGGCATGCTCGATGGCGGCATACTCGTGCCGGTAGCGCTCGTACCAGTGGCTCTGCCGCCGTTGCCGAACCGCGTCGGCGATCTCGCCCGCCCGCATCGTCTGATTCGCCGCGCCGCGCACCAGATCGCTGACGATCTTCTGATCGATGAGCTCAAAGATGTCGGTACCCAGCAGATCGCTGTAGGACCGGTTGGCCAGATCCGCCGCGATGCCCAGGACGCCCGCGCACTCCCTGGAAAGGGTCTCGAACGCCCGGTGGTGCCGCACGCTGTCCTTCCATCGCTTGAGAAAGACCGCGGCATCTGCCGAAAGCGCTGCCTCTTCGCATTGGGCCAATGCGTCATCGCCCACATCCATCCGGTAGCTCGACGCGAAGAGCGCAATGGCGAAGTCGTGCATCCCCGGCGTCTCTGACGCATAGCCCCAGGCTCGCGCCATCTCGTCCCAGAGCACCGCGTCCAGGCCCGCCCGCTGCACCAGCCGGATTCGATCATCGCGGTCCGCCGCCAGCTCGGCAAGGAGGGCCTCTGCGATCTCGTCCAGCCGTGGCTCCGCGCCGCAGCAGACTGCCAGCATCTTCAGTCGCACCATCCGCGGCGGATCGTCCGGCTCCAGCGCCGCCTTCAGTGCCTCCCGCCGTCCAGCGGCCTGGAAAAACGCTGTGTGCGGCGCCACCGCATCGGAGAACTCCATCCCCAGACCCACCTCACTCAGCCACAGCGACACCTGATCCGCGCGGAACTCCCCATCGGCCAGCTGCACGTCCAGTAGCCAGTTCTCGGGGTCCGCCGGTGGGGGCCCCGCGTGGTAGATCAGGAACTTCCTGTCCGGTTCCTCTCGTAGGACGCAGTGCTTGACGCCAAACTCGTTGTTGTTGACGGCAATCTTCTCGATGCCAGGCAGGACCGCGGCATCGAACTCCCGCTGCAGTTCCTCTTTGGTATCAAACCACTGAACAACTCTATGGCGCTCAAAGAGGCGCATCAGCACTTCTGTGATTTGGGTCATATCTGTGCTCGTTTCGGACTGTTTGGCGGGCTGGATGTCTCATGAGGGCCGCGACCATGTCACGATACTCATCGTGGCCCGCGAGTTCAGTGTGGTAAGTTCTTTGTCTCCACCCCAGTTCGGATCTGAGTAGTGTTTAGTGACCGGATGGCCGGAGTTTGATACTTATGACCTCTGAAGTATCAACACATCACCCGCAATGATACTCGAGTACCAAAGCGTCTAAGCTTCCAGCACCTGCAGAATCTCCCGCGCAGCGTATCGTCGCGGATGTGAGCTGTTCTCCAGATGCTCCAGCATCCCGGCGTCTTCCAAACGCTGGATCCCCAGGCTTGCCGTCCGATAGGTCACACTCAGCGCCTCCCCAGCTCTTGGCGCGCTGATGATCGGGGTCGCGAACAACCGCTCGGCCAGTGCCAGGACCGAGGGCGGCGCGTTCTCGGCAATCAGTTCTGCCCGCCACCGTTCTCGCAGGTCCTGCAGGTCTCGTGCGCGGCGTACGGCATCTTGGGCCTGTTCAGCGATCCCGTCCAGAAAGAAGGTCACCCAGTGCTGCCAAGCCCCACGACAACTGACGCCCTGCAGACCCTTGTAGTACGTAGCTCGGTTCGCCTCGAAGTAGGCACTCAGATACAGCAACGGCGCCGGCAACAGATCCCAAGCCACGAGCAGCAACGAGATCAGCAGCCTCCCGATCCGTCCGTTCCCGTCCTCGAATGGATGGATCGCCTCGAACTGATAGTGGATCTGCGCCAATCTGACCAGCGGGGCCTCTTCTTCTTCGCCCTGCACATACCGCTCCCACTGCTCCAGGCACTGTTGCATCTGCAGCGGCGGCGGGGGTACATAAGTCGCGTCGTTCAGCAGGTCCCCCGCGCCGATGAAGTTCTGGGTCGTTCGTAGGTCGCCCGCGTGCTGCCGCTCGCCACGCACGCCCTCCAGCAGCAGCGAGTGCAGACTTCGCACCAACCACAGTCCAATCGGCTGTCCCGCCGCCACGCGCTCCAGTCCGAACTCCAGCGCCCGCACGTAGTTGGTCACCTCCCGGATGTCGGACACCTCCTCCGGCGCCATACCCGGCAGGGCCATCTGCCCATCCTCATAGGCGTAGACGTCACGGATGCCGGCGTGTGTCCCTTCGATCCGCGACGACAGCACCGCCTCGCGTCGCACGAACGGCGCGATCAGCAGGTGCGGATTGGGTATCGTTCTGCCCAATCCTGCCAGCTCCCCGAGCCTGTGATCTGCATCCGATAGCGCCCGCCGCAAGCGGACATTCGACCAATCCAGGGCGTCCTGCGCCGCCGGCAACGGCGGCGGTACGAAGGCCCAGTACGCCGATTCTGCGTCTCGCACCCTCACCAGGTGCGCTGCCATCTCCGTCGTGAACTCGTCCCGCTCCATGTCTCACTCACCTCTGGCAAGCCAACCGCCACCGTACCCTAGGCGGCGGGCATTTCATCCCATGTCCTGCCGTCTAGAACTCTGCCTGCCTTCTTCTTCACCTGGCCTCCCCACTGCTTGAAGAAGAACGGTATGCCCAGACCAACGCAAGTATCACGGATATGTCGCGCCCACTCGGGTTCCATCGGCCGTGCACCAGGTCCTGACTCTCCGCCAACGATCACCCAATCGATCTCAGATAGCTGTAGATCCTGCAGGGGGCCGATCAATGGCTCGAATGAGACAAACTTGATGTGAGCCGGCACGCTTCGCAGATCATCGATCCGACCGAGGTAATCGGCAGTCTCCACACTTACACCCACCCAGATGTTGGGAGCCCACTCAAGTTGTGGACCGAGATTGGCGAGCCGTCGTGATCGTTTGGTCAGGATTTGAAACTGATGCCAGTTGGCCCGCTTCATCACAGTAAACACCTGCCGGATGAATGTCTCAGGAACCGCCTCGTGGAAGAGATCGCTCATGGAATCGACGAAGATGCGACGAGGTCGCTTCCAAGTCAGAGGGGCCTCGAGAACGTCAGCGTGCAGCGTCACCTCAAAGTCATTGTCGTATTTCGCAACCCCCATGGCCCTGAGACGTTTGGCAAAGCGTTCCGCGTAGCAAAGATCGCAGCCGGGACTGATCTTTGTGCAACCGGTTACCGGATTCCACGTCGCATCTGTCCACTCAATCTTCGAATCGCTCATACAGGTCCCCTAGAGCCCGGAATCAGTAGCCACATGAGATGATTGTAGAACACATGTACTATCATGCAAGGCACCTTCAGCCAAACCGAATCAGAGAGTTTGGTGGGTAGGTATTGCGTCGCCGCTTCTTCCCGTCTGACTTCGTGTCCGCCACCATAATGCGGCCATCTCCCTCTAGCAGCTTCAACGCTTTCCTCGCGTGTGACGCAGTGAAGGCTGTGGCGTCTTCCACGTGCTCCAGGACACCCCTCGCGTACAGCTGCTTGCGTGAGAAGACGCTGGACAAGTGCTCAGCCAAACCCGGGGTTCCGTCCACCTCGAACAGAACAGGTTGGCAAGGGTTGGTGGCGTCTGAGAAGCGCAACCCGCTCGACGTATCCACTTTCCAGAAGGCCTCCTTCATCTTCTTGTGGCCCTGTCGGTGGTTGCCTGCGAAAAACAGATAGTAGATCACCCGATCGTTGTGATCGCGCATCTCGAAGTAACGTACGAAGCGCGCATGGCGCTCTAGTTGAAGCTGATAGAGCCTTCGCAGCGCCTCTATCCGATCATCAACCCGAGGGTCTCGTGCGATCTCCAGCACCTCATCCGTGCCAAATAGGTCGACAATGTGGCTTGTGATCTGATCATCAGGGTGATCCAGGAATCGGTTGATCGCGTCAGCCATAACATTGACGAAGACTTCGGTCTTCGGGTTGCAGAGCAGACGTCTCACAAGGTGAAACGGCAAGCCCTTGAAGCCAAACGGATCGACGAAGGCGAAAGTAGGGGCCAGGCATTGTCCATCGGCATCCAAGCCATCAAGGAGCTGTGCCAGCTTATGCTCAAACTGACCTGTCTCGATAGCGATTGTGATGTTGGGCGGAACTGGGAACTGATCAACGATATCTCTGAGGTGAGCGGTGCGATCACTGCGCTCATCGGCCAGCAGGAACGTTATCTGGGTTTTGCTCAGCCTGTCAGCGTGTTTCAGGGCTTCCTCCAAGGCCACAATGGGCGACCCCGGCTCGCCCCCTGTGTACTGGCCTGGACCGCAGAAACCATCGATGTAGGCAATGCGTCGGTTTGTGGTCCCAAGAATCGCGAACCATGCACCAAGGTAGCGACGCAGAATCGCGTGTTTGGCCACAGTATGTGGCTCAATCTCCCAGAGAGTCTCCTTTGGTGTCGCCACGTTCGTTGCCTCCTGAGAATGCCGTCACTCCGAGAAGCTTTGGACTACTACAAGCCTGGGCACTGTCTCAGTCCACGAAGATCAAGGGAGCCAGATGCTCCAGCATTTCCGCAACCTTATCACAGTACTCGGCGTGGACGACGAGTTCTCGACTGTAGGCTTCCTGTCGCCAGCCTAGTCCGGGTTCTGACGCTACGATGTTGTCAAGGTGCTCCGGCGTCGGGTTCTTGTAGGCTAGGGCCCGATTTCCGTTTGAGTGGACAATGAAGTTCCGCAGCTTCACCACGTTGCAGAGGAAGTTCCAGCGTCTGTCATCGATGCTCTCCTGCCGCTGGGGACCGGGGTACATACGCTTGAGCAACTCCTGAGTGCGATCTCCCATCTGAAGGAGTTCGACGAAGTAGCTCTTCGATTCCTCTTCCGAGTCTGGCAAGCACACATCGATCAACGCAGACTCAACGAAGCTGCAGGCACTCACCACGAAGGCCCGGCGCAGTTGATTAGCATATTCCTCTTGCCATTCGAGAACCAGAACATGGTTCTGAAGCTGCTCGGACATCGCACACACTTCGCGCAATACAGGCCCACGTGCTTCGATCTCCGCCCGAATCTCGGCTATTCGTGCCTCTAGGCGTGACGCCTCGGCATCAAGCATAGATCGAAGACTGGCCCAGGAACTGAGTATTGGACTCAGCCGCGCCGTGAGTTCAGCTTCGCGGAGTACTGCCCCCCAGTCTCCATAGCCCGTATCGTCTTGTTCCATAGAGAAATGGTCCCCCCCCCCACGGGATTCCAGTCATTTTGTTCCCCCAAGGACTACCACCGTGGATCTCCCTTGGCGGGACCGAGCTAGTCGCTATGCCTTCC